>Ga0081534_100660_pt1 | contig 10801 bp, 11 predicted proteins | sample MonGeyMetagenome_FD_71019 | JGI IMG/M metagenome (GOLD analysis project Ga0081534, IMG submission 71019) | Hypoxic/sulfidic aquatic microbial communities from Monarch Geyser, Yellowstone National Park, USA - MG (SPAdes) v1 (version 2) | ecosystem: Environmental > Aquatic > Thermal springs > Hot...
CCCCGCGGCGCCTCCTCATCTCGTAGTCCACGGACGGGAGCTCCATGCCCCTCACCTCCCGCGCTGGCCGGCCGCCTCCAAGAGGGTGGCCCCCGCGCCGGCCCTCGGCCTCACGGTCACGCGCATCGTGCGCACGGCCTCGTCCCCGACCATCACGACCAGCTCGTGCTCCCCCATGGGCCAGTCGCCTGGCGTGAACACGAGCCTGTAGCGCGGGTTCGAAGGCCCCACGGTCGCGGCGGCCGCCTCCTGCCCGTCCACGAGCAGGCGGACCCTCACGGGTCCCTCGCTCCGGACCTCGCCCTCTATGACGAGCGGCACGGTCGAATCGGCGTAGAGGTCGGTCGGGGGCTCCGGCTCGGCGCGCGCGGGCCCCGGCGCGGCCCCGGGCGCGGTGGGGGGCGGCTGGACCGGGCGCGGGCCCCTGTGGGTCAGCGCGTACCACAGGATGAGCTCCATGGGGACGGAGCGTACCGGGAGGCTGGCGTAGGCGACCCCGAGCAGGATCACGAACATGAAGGCGGCGAACTGCGCCAGCATCCCCGCGCCGCTCAGCGCGGCCGCCAGCCCCCCGCCCACAGCGGCCGAGAGCACGAATATAACGATCTGGCGCGGGCTGGCGGTGAACCCGAAGATCGGCACCGATTTCTCCTCCCACCGCGAGCGCTTGGGCCACCAGGCCATCGGTCGCCCGTGCCGCGGCGCCTTAAAAGGGACTGGAATACGAGCCCCCGATGAGCGCCGTTATCCACGGGCACGGCCCCCTGAGCAGGAGGAAGGCAATCTCCGAGATGCTCGCCGTGATCATACTGCTCTCGCTGACGATAGTCGCCGGCGTGCTGGTCTACCAGATATTCACGGGGAAGGCCAACGTCGCGTCCAGCGCGACGGCGGTGTCGATCCAGAGCGTCACGATCTCGGGCGAGAACGGGGTCATGACCATCACGGTGCAGAACACGGGCACGAGCACCATACAGTCACTGAGCGTCACGGTCTACGGCAGTAGCGGCTCCACGGTATCGCTGTCCGGCTCGTTCACGCCCAGCTCGATCGCGCCCGGGCAGACCGCCTCGGGCACGTTCACCGGGTCCTTCTCGCCCGGCGCGCAGTACACGGTCGTGGTCACGGCGACGGCCGCCGGCGGCAGCACGACCACGGCGACGGCGACCGTCACCGCGTCCTGAGCTCGGGGGCGGCAACCAGATATCTTTTTATTTAATTTTGACTATCGAGTCGACCGAGTTCTCGTCCAGCCTCCTCGCGCCGTACCTCGCCATCTCCCGGGGCCACGCGAGGTTCGGGTCGTCGAATGCGCCCCTCCAAATCCAAACCTGCCTCCCAAGCCGCAGCGCCGCCCGCCCGGTGAACATCGACCCGCCGGCCGGGCCCGCCTCCACTATCACCACGGCGTCCGCTATCAGCGCGATCGTGCGGTCGCGCGCCAGGAAGTCCCATGGCCGCGTCGCGTGCCCGGGCGGGAACTGGCTGACCGCCAGGTGCTCCCTCATTATCTTGAGCTGGAGCTCCCGGTTCTCGGGAGGGTAGAACACCTCCAGCGGGGTCCCGAGGACCGCGATTGTCCTCCCGCCGCGCTCGATCGCGGCACGGTGCGCCGCGGTATCTATACCGCGCGCGAGCCCGCTCACAATTACGGCGCCCCGCTCCGCGAGCCTCCCGGCGATGAGCCGGGCCGCGCCCAGCCCGGCCGGCGAGGGCCGCCTCGTGCCGACCACCGCGACGCGCGGCCCCCCGAGCGGGATCTCCAGCGCGCCCTCGACGTACAGCTCGCGGGGCGCGTACGCGCGCTCGGCGCCGCTCAGCCCGCGCCCGAGCAACTCCTCGGGAGTCACGGGCCTCAGCCTTCCTCGCCTCCCGGACCGCCCGCACCGAGTCGAAGTCCGGGTCCACGAACAGGGGTATCTCCATCTCGACCAAGGCGCGCACGGCGTACTCGATGAGCTCATCCACGCTCATGTCCATCTTCCCGGTTCCCCTCACCTCCAGTATGAACCCCCTCCCGCGCGCCTCCCGCGCGGCTCTCACCCAGATCTCCAATGCCTCCCTAGCGTCAGCGTCGACCTCCACCATCACCCTCGGCCCGAAGCTGTCCAAGGGCGGCTTCGTGGGCTTGACCTCCACGCTGACGACTTTCCCGCCGGCCTCCTCCACCAACCGCGCGGCCTCGGCCGCGATCTCCCCCCACCGCATCGGCCTCACCCCTCGGCGCGGCGCGCAGGGCGCGGGCAGCCTCAGCTCGGGGTACTTGGCCATGAGGCCCCTCAGGACCTCCAGCGCCCGGCGCGCGTCCCCCTCGGTGGCCCAAGGCTTCCTCTCCAGGAGGATCTCCACCCCCTCCTCCGCGGTGAACTCCGGGAAGCGCGCGTTGTACTCGCAGAACATCGCGAGCGTCGCGGCGAGCTCCAGCGTCCACGGGTCCATCTCCAAGACCTCGCGGGCGTACGCGGCCGCGCGGTCCGTCACCTCGATGCTGGCCGGCCGCGCCTCGGCGTAGTAGGCGTCCGCGAGCTCCGGGCTGTAGGGCCCCCGAATATACATGTCGAACTCATAGGGCAGAAGTGGCGCGAGGTCCGGGTGGAACCGCAACAGGTACACTTCCTTCTGGATCCGCAGGCGGTCGCCGAACTCCTTCGCGCGCCACTCGCGCCCGAGCGCGGCGTAGATGCCGCGCAGCGTGGCGGCCCTCTCCCCGACCGGGTCGCTCAACTCCACCACACCACATCCTTAATTAATGATTAATTAAGGCAAAACCGCCCGCCCGAGAGGGCGGGAAGGGGTCATTCAGCCCTTGGCCTCGACCTCCACCCCCTCCGGGGGCGGCCCGTTGAGGTAGCGCCACCTGTACCAGCGCGTGAACTCCTCCGAGAGGTCCGCGAAGCGGAACACCCTCCGCTTCACGAGCGCGCTCAGGAACGAGGCGCGCGACGCGAGCTCCCTCTCGAGCTGCAGCGCGTCCCACCCAGCGAGGCGCCCCACGGTCTCCAGCCTGGCGCTGATAGCAACGACATCGTGGGGGTCCTCGGGCGCGAACGCGTCGCGCGTGGAGTCCCAGCTGAACATCCTCCTCAGGGATATCCCGGCCTCGGTCGGCTGGACCTCCTCGACCTCGATCATGCGCCTCGCGACCGACCCCCCGGGCAGGCGCACCCTGTTCATCACCGCGAACGCCCATATCAGCATCTGGGCCGCGATCCCCACGTTCAGCGGCGGCGCGGCCATCCTCACGAGGGCGCCGCGGGCCGAGTCAGAGTGGAACGAGGACAGCGCGCCGTGGCCGGTCGCGGCCGCCTGGAACAGGGCCTGTATCTCCTCGCCGCGGGCCTCCCCAACCACCACGTAGTCGGGGCGCAGCCTGAGCGAAAGCTTCGTCAGCTGGAACAGGTCCACGTCGAAGGCGCCGCCCCCGTAGCTGAGCCTCGCCATGAGGCGCTCCCAGTGCTCCTGCGGGATCCTGAGCTCCGGGGTCTCCTCTATTGTCGCTATCTTGGCGCGGGGGTCCAGCATACCGAGGAGCGCGTTCATCGTGGTGGTCTTCCCCGCGCCCGTCGCCCCCACGACGAACACGAAGCCCCTGTACTCCAGCAGGACCCAGAGGTAGGCGGCCATCAGCGGCGAGAGCGTCCTCCAGGCGAGCAGGTTCGTGATGGTGATCGGCTCCTCCGTGAACTTCCTGATGGTGAACGTGGACCCCGGGAGCGAGATCTCGTTGCGCAGCGTCACGGCGACGCGGTGGCCCTCCGGGGTCATTGAGTCGGCCATCGGCCTGGCTATCGTCACGCTGCGGCCGGTGCGCTGGACCAGGCGCTGGACGAAGCGCGAGAGCTCCTCGTCGTCGTTGAACTGTATGTTCGTGTCAATCCACCCGGCCTCGGGGTGCGACCTGTGGATCACCCCGACCGGGCGCCCCGGGCCCGTGCACGAGACCTCCTCCAGCAGCGGGTCGCGCATCGGCACGTCTATGACCCCGTAGCCGAGCGCGTCCCTGTGGAGGTAGTAGCGGATCCGCGGCCACGACGCCTTCAGGTCCTCGGCGACGCCGAGGTCCTCGGCCGCGGCCCAGGCGAAGGAGTCGAGCGCCGCCGCGACGTCCCTGGAATCCGTGGGCCTCAGCGCGTAGTAGAGGGCCTCCATTATCAGCCCGTAGACCTCCTGGTCGCGCGCGCTCAGCGGCGGCTCCTGCACGAGGTAGAGGAAGCGCCTGCCGTCGTCCGCGATCACGACCCGCGCGGCCCCCACCTCGTACTCCTCCAGCACGCGCCCCGGGATCACCTCTATCGAGATGACCCGCGTCCTGTACTCGGGCGCCGCGGCGCGCTTCGGCTTGGATCCGAACAGCCCGCCAAAGAGGCCGCGGCCCCGCGCGGCCGGCCGGGCGCCGCCGGTGGGCTGCCCCTGCTCCCCACCGGGCTGCTGGGCGGTTTCGGACTGCGCCTCGCCGGCCGGCTGCGCGGCGGGCTTCCGACCGAACGGGAGGCGGAGGAGCTTCCTCTTACGGGGGTCGCTCACGGCCGCGCGTGCCACCGCGGCTTAAAAGGGCGCGGGGCGCCGCGGGGCGCGTAATACTTGCGCAGTTATTACCTGGCCGGCGCGCGAAGTCGTTCCGGTTTCGGAACAACTTCGCGGCAATTCCGTTCTCTCGGCGGAACGACTTCGCGGCCGCCGGCCCGGCCCTTTTAAGGTGCGCCGCCACAGTCCGCCGTGAGCCTGAGTCCCAGTAAAAGGCGTGTGCGCGGATGGCTGCTCTTCGTGATCCTGGCGCCCCTAGCTGTCCTCGCGGCGTGGGGCGGCCTCGCGCTCGCGGTCACGGCCCCCCCGGGCGAGTGGCAGCGCGCGCTCCTCGGGGCGGCGCTCGCGGGGATCGGCGTCGGCGGCGTGGTCAGTGGGTTCGCGACATACTGGGAGCAGCTGCGCTCCGAGAGGATAACGATACCGAGCCGCCCGAGGGTCCGCGCGGTCCGCGCCGGCGGGCGCAACCCGCACCTCGACAGGATAGCGAAGTCGCTCGCGCGTGGGAGGTCCGCGGACCTCCTGGCGGCGGGGATAAGCACCACGCCAGTGGCGTTCTACTACCGGTGGGTGCGCCTCGCCGCCTACGCGCTTGCCGGCCTCGCGCCGGCCGCGGTCATGCTCTCGTTCCTGCTCAGATCCCCGCTGCCGCTAGCCGCAGTGCTGGTGCCCGTGCTGATACTCTTCGCGGGGCCCGAGTTCTCGGTGAGGAACGCGGCCGGCGACAGGAGGCGCGGCGTGGAGGACGAGCTCCCGTTCTTCGCGGTCTACTCGGCCGTGATGGCGTCCGCGGGGGTGACGCTCTACGAGGCGATGAGGCGCCTGATAGGGCGCGGGGTGTACAAACGGCTGGAGGGCGACGCGGTATACCTGGTGAGGTCCGTCGAGTTCATGGGCGAGGACCAGATGTCCGCCCTCGACCGCCTCGCGCGCTCCCACCCGTCCCGCGCGATGCGCGACTTCCTCTACGGGTACTCCTCCGAGCTGAGGTCGGGCGGGGACGCGGCCTCATATCTATCTGGCCGCGCGGACGAGCTGCTGCGCTGGCTCCAGTTCCGCTTCGACCGCTACGCGGACTCGGTCTCGGACATGGGCGAGATGATGACCGCCATGTTCTTCGTGCTGCCCGCGATAGTCCTGACGACCGCGTTCATAGCGCCCGGCGCCTCCATGGGCATGGTGTGGATGATGGCCGGCCTCGCGATACCGATGGTCGGCATAATGGTGGTGATGATAATACGCTCGAACCAGCCGAAGACGGGCGACACCTTCCGGGGCAACACGTACGCGGGGCTGGGGGCCGGGATCGCCGCCGGCGTGTTATCGTTCATCGCGGGCGAGGCCTTCGGGCGCGGCGCGGTCCCGCTCTGGGCCCCGCTGGCGGCGGCGCTCGTGGCCGGGGCGTTCGCCTTCGGGATGCCGGTGCACGGGAAGCTGAGGGCCATCGCGGAGGAGGAGAGGTCCCTCCCGGACTTCCTGAGGGACGTGACGGAGCTCAGGAAGGCGGGGTACACGATAACCCGCGCCATAATGGCGGTGGCGCAGGAGGGCAAGTACTCGGCGCCGCTTCAGGACTACCTGCGCCGCGTGGCGGCCGCCCTCCGCCTCGGGTCCAGGCTGGACGAGGTGAGGGTCCGCGCGCAGTCGTGGCTCGCCAACCAGGTGATGTTCCTGCTCGCGCAGATGGAGGAATCGGGCGGCGGGACCCCTAAGGACCTCGAGACCCTGCACAACTTCATCGAGCGCTACACGATGTCGAAGAGGATGGCGAGGGGCAGGATGCGCCTCTACACAATGCTGAGCTTCGGCACCCCGATGGGGCTCGCGTTCATGATCTGGATCATGGCGACCTTCCTCACCAGGTTCAGCCTCCCGAGCCTCCCCGGCGCGCCCTCGCTCTTCGCGACCTCGATACCGCCCTCGCTGTTCTCGGCCTCCTACGTCATGGTCATAGTCGCGGCCGCGATGATGGCGCTGGCCGCCGGGACGGCCTCGGACTTCACGCCGCTGGACACCACGAGGATGGCGGTGTCCGTGCTACTCGCCGCCGCGATAGTGTTCGTGGTCTCCTACTACGGCTCCGCGCTCACCGCGCTCCTTCCGACCGGGATCCCGGGGATGAGTGGGCCGCCGTGACCGCGATAGGTTTAAATATTAGCGCTAGTAATACTTACGCAGGTGTGCAGAAATGATGCGGGTCACTCACGTCGTGTTCACATTCGGGCTGATCGCGCTGGCCGCGGCGTGGCTGGGCCTCGGGATCGCGGCCGCGCTGCTGGCGGCCCTCTGGCTCGCGGTCGTCGTGAACTACATCATAGACGCCGCGGGCCACGAGACGAGGAACGGCCGCAGGAGGCGCACCGCCGCCACCCACTCCCTGACCGGGGCGACCGCCGTGGGCGCCGTAGCCGGCTTCGCGCCGACGCTCGTGATATTGCTCGCGGCGCCAGGCGCCGTGAGTGTGTACTACGGCCATCTGCTCCTCCTGGGGATGACGGCGCTCGGCGCCCTCGCTGGGCTCTCGCACCTCCTGCTGGACGCGCTCACCGAGGGGGGCATCTACTACAGGGGGCGCAGGTGGGCGATCGCGCACTGGCACTATGACAACGGGGCCGCGAATGGGCTCTTCGCCCTCCTCGGGATCCTGATGTTCGCGGCCGCCTTCCTCCTGATGGCGTAGCGCGGTAATACTTGCACTGATATTACCAGCGCGGCCCTTTTAAGCCGCGGCCGCACGTGTCGCCGTGAATCGCAGGTCGGCAATATCGCAGATGCTCGGCACCCTGATACTCATCGCGATCGTGCTGGTCGCGGCCTTGTTGGTGTACCACGTCGGTATGTTCGCCGCGCGGCGCGCCTCCGGCGGCGCGGGGATCTCGGTGAGCGGCGCCTCCGTGGAGGCGTTCCCCGGCGGCGCGTTCGTGACGCTCACGGTCACGAATACCGGGAGCGCGCCCGGCTACGTCTCTGTGTCCCTGTACCAGGGAGGATCGCAGGTCTTCTGGGCGCCGGGCGCGCCCGGGCTGCTGTACCAGATATACGCGAATCCGAACATCATATGGGACGAGCCGCCCGAGTCGCTCGTGTACTCGGCCCCACTGGCCCCCGGCAGCTCCTTCCAGTACGACGGCGCCTGGAGCGCGCCGGTCGGGCCCTGGACCACGCCCGGCGTCGGGTCGGCGCAGGACGTGAACGGGCAGACGCAGCAGAACGTGATAGACAACATGCAGTATGAGTACACGGGCGGCGCGCCCTTCCCGAACCCGCCCGTCTCAGCGCCCTGGGCCGAGTTCGCGATCAAGGAGATAGGGTACATGGTGGTGACCCAGCCAACCGTGTTCTACGTGGACATAGACGACGGCGGGGCGCTGGGCGCGGCCCCCTACAGCCCCGGCGCGTTCACTCAGGAGACCTCATGGCTCGGGGGGACCTCCAACCCCGCGAACCTGATAAGCGCGTGGTACGGCCAGCCCGCGACGGAGCACTCCTCGGGCACTGTGCAGCCCGGCACCTACCTGGTGGAGTACGACTGGTTCCAGTTCGGCGGCGGCGCCTACTGGAGCCTGTGGTCGAGCGCGCCGGTGTATTACTACCACCCGGTGCTCCTGTACCCCGGGCAGGCCGCGGTCCTGAACTACACGCTCACGGCGCAGCTGCAGCCCGGCTCGCAGTGCACGGTCTCAGCGACCATAACCACGCCGGCCGGGACCGCCACCTCATCCGCGACCGTGACGGTCGCGCCTTGAGCATCACGCGAGAGCCGCCGCCAGCTTCAGTAGCAGATCCCCCGTCCACTTTAGCTCCGGCGGGGCGAGCACGGGGCATCTGGTCCACATTGCTCATGAGATCTGTCAGGATCCAATCGAGGATCTCATCGTCCGCGCGATCAGGACGGCCGCGTACGTCGCCAGGGTCGAGAGGATCTCCGCTGGAAGATGCTGATGCTTGGGCTCTTCCGCCCGGTCGGCGACGATCTCATACTCGCGCATCAGCGGGCCATCCGGGTGGGCTCTTCACGCGGCGCCCAGCAGCCTCTCGAAGGACGCTATCACGTCCCTCTCCAGCACCTCGTGGGATTCGAAGTGCGCGTTCGGGTCCTTGGTCAGCACGTACACCCAGTATATTCCGAACAGGCCGAGCGTGATCAGGTACAGGATCACGTAGAGGAGCGTGCTCCTGTCGTCCACGCGCACGAATTCTTCCATCCGCCTCGCGAAGTGGGGATCCGCGGATCTCAGCGACGAGATGAGCTGGCCGAGGAAGAGGGCCTCCTTCTCGGAGTGCCTCGCGAAGTCCTTGTTCAGGAAGTGGAAGACGTAGAGTGCGTAGAACGGTATTATGACGAACGCGGCGACGTTCAACCCAACCGACCTCTTCGTGTGCGCTTGCTGCAGCTCGTCGTACCTCATCCTGATCATCTCGGCGCCCTGCAGCTTCAGGGTAGAGGAGAGATCCGTGAGGACGCCCGCGAGTAGCGAGACCCTCTCGAAGTGGGAGTTCCTCCTCGAGATCCACTTGTAGACCACGTAGATGTAGATCACGAGGGCCAGCACGTAAATCGCTATACCGAGGGAGGCCATGGGGCCGGCGAGCCCCTGGCCCATGGATGCGATGAACGAGATAGCCCCTATGAACACCAGGATGGCGGGCACGAAAGGCAGGATCACGGGCATCCGGTAATCCGTCGCCCTCGAGGACTGCTGGAGCTCCCTCGCCCTGGAGAGCAGCGCGAGGCCCGCCTGGGACGCCCGGGTTCCCCCGGCCGATCCCTCCGGCCTATCCTGGGACGGCATTCGAGAAAAAATTACTCACGTCTTTAAAAACGTTTCAAAAACGCTCCGGGGCGCTTTTCGCGCGAAGGTGAAATCGACCGGCAACATCCCGATGTCTTCGGATGGATTGAGCGCCAACTGCACGGTTGAGGTAAGGCGCGCCCTCCGCGCATGGCCGCCCTCACCACGTGGGATGATCGATAGAGCCTTAGCGCTCCTCGCGGTGGATTGGGGCGTCGGGAGGGAATGGGTGCGCCATTGAGGGCGATTCCCATCAGCGCGGGACCCCGAGGGCTCCGTCACCTTAAGCTGACCCATCGGTGAACCCGAATCCGAGGGAGCCTCCGCCCGGTCCGCAATGATCACCAACCCGATACAGATCAGGAGGAGGACTTCCCTTCCGGTCATGGCCACGCTGTTATCCCTATTTCTCGGGCCCCTCGCTGAGGAGGGCCGCCAGGTCCCTGAGGCCCATCAGCAGGAACCACGTCTCGATGTGGAGGTGGGTGCAGAGGCTCGGCCTAATCTCGGGTCCATCGGCGCTGACCTGAGGGAAGTGCGCAGGATATTCATCGATGAGACGATGGTGAACCTGGGAGGGACCCCAGCGTGGATCTGGGTCGCCTTCGAGCCGGACCTGCGCGCCATGCCCGACTTCCACGTGAGCTGGCGCAGGAACTCCATCGACGCGTACACGTTCATCAGGAGGCTGTGCATAAGTACAGCAGGGTCCCGATCTACACCGATGGTGCGGGATGGCACGCGGACGCCTGCAGATGGGCCGGCGTGGAGCATGTAGTCTACGGCCGCCCCCTGAGGAACATGATGGAGCGCATGATCCAGTACGTGAAGGACAGGACTGAGGCTTTCGACGACCCCTTCCCGTCCGGGGAGCGCGCCGTGCCGGACTAACGATACACAACTTCAGGGAGGAGCTCCGCAGAATGCTGGGCATCTCCGCCGCGGGCGTGAGGCTCCACTGGGACGAGGGCTTCGAGGCGTTCCTGAGGGAGGGAAGAGGAGGAAGGTCCGGACCAGGGATACGATTCAGCACTACAGAAGCCTGTTCGAGTGCCGCCGTACTCAACGCGCCGAAGTATTTAAGGGGTAACCGATTGGATAAGCGGAGCCATGAATCGCCGCACGCGCGTCGCCGCAGGCGTCCTGATAATCGGGCTCCTAGTCGGGAGCTTCTTCCTCCTCGCGGTGACGGGGTACGCGGTCTTCTCGCCCCAGCTGACCTACTTCGTGGGGCCGGGGTTCAACGCCAACCCCGGCGGCGGCGGGGACGTGCAGCAGGCGTTCAGTGACTTCCAGCAGCCGCCGATCTTCGCGGTGCTGAGGGAGTGGCCGAACGGATCCTGGAGCGCGCAGGTGTGGGTCTACAACCCGAACACGCTGCCGATGCGCGGGCAGGCGTTCATCAACCTGATAGCGCCGAACAACAGTAGCTCCCACCTGTGGTGGGGGGCAATTGGCACGCCGGCCACGCCTGGAACCGGTGA
>Ga0081534_100661_pt1 | contig 10792 bp, 17 predicted proteins | sample MonGeyMetagenome_FD_71019 | JGI IMG/M metagenome (GOLD analysis project Ga0081534, IMG submission 71019) | Hypoxic/sulfidic aquatic microbial communities from Monarch Geyser, Yellowstone National Park, USA - MG (SPAdes) v1 (version 2) | ecosystem: Environmental > Aquatic > Thermal springs > Hot...
TTATCGTAAAAAGGTTCGTAAAGAGTTGTGGAAGTATCGTAGGGAATTCGCTAATTATCATAAGTTCCTGTTCATGACCTTGACCATAGATCCTAAGAGGTTTAATTCGCAATACGAGGCTAAGCGTGTTGGTGAGCGTGTTTGGAATGCGTTACGTACTAGGATCCTTAAGGAATATCCGTGGGTTAAGGGTATTGCTACTAGGGAATGGCAAGAGAATGGCATTGGTTTGCACCTTCACGTGTTGATTGCGGGTCTCGATTTTCTTGATAAGTCATGGATTATGGAGACGTGGAAGCCTATGACTGAGAGTGGTTGGGGTGTTGAGTTGAAACCGCTTTATGGTAGTGTTGATGGTGTTTTGGATTATGTTTTCAAGTACATTACGAAATCAGCTGTAAATCGTTCTAGTGGTGGGATTGATAACGTGAGTGCGGTGGTTAATTGGGCTGTGAATGGTAAGGCATTCAGTTTCTTTGGTGGGGGGAATAGGCTTGGTTCCAATAAAGAGCAACTACAACCGTCAGATGGTGATGGAGATGCTTATGATTACGATTACGATAAGCCTGTTTGTACGTATAGATGGCATTTTGTGGGTTATGTTCCTTACCATGTCCATGAATATGGTTTGACGAAAGACGTGAATTGGGTTATTGAGTACTTTGGTCTCGATAAACCACCACCGTATAATTAGGAATAGAACATGTCTTTGAATTGGGGATTGAATTGTTTGGGTTAGCCAGGGCTTTATTTCCCGTGTCTTCCCAATACGCATTAGCCAACTCCTTCTTTCGCACAACAACGTTTTTCAGGACATTGGTATTTTCCCGTTAGTATGTTGTCCTGAGTGAACCCTAAACTTTTTGGTGCTTGAGGCGACGTGAGTTGGTGGTGGTATGCATATCGTGCTAGCCCTGAGTGAGTGGGGTCCTGCTCTCTCATAGGTTTTAGAGTTAGATTTGTCGAGAGAAAGTTTAGAGTTTTTTATCGTGGTGTTTTTCATGTTCTTGTTACCATCAAAAAGAATATAAATTGGAATATGGATTATAAATTTGACGTGGTATGCCTCGACAGAAGAAATTGAATTACATACAGAGGTGGAGAATGAACCATAAGCCTGTTACGATATACCTGAGTACCGAGGAATTCAATGCGTTGAAGACGTTAGCCGATAGTAGTGGTCTTAGTTATCGTGAGTTGCTTTATGGTGCTGTTAAGGATATTAAGAAGTTGTATGACGCATTGAACCAGTCTATCCTTAAGCATCATGTAGAAGAAATGGAAAGGGTTAAGCGTGAGTATGAGAATAAGATTACTGAGTTGAAAGCGGAATACGAGGTTAAGGTCGAGGATATTAAGCGTGAGTATCAGGCTAAGGTTAAAGTTTATCGTAAGAAAATTGAGGAATTGCAGGCTAAGGCTACGAATTTGGCTAACTCGAGCGCCAAAGAGGCTTATGATAAGGGTTACAAGGATGGTTATCAGAAGGGTTATGCTGATGGTAAGCGTGATGGTTATAAAATTGGTTTAACAAAATGCCTTGATCGTAGGTGATGGTGTATGCCTAGCTCTATCGTGGTTAGGCGTGATGGTGATGCGTGGGTCATTGAATTAGAGGTTCATAACGGTAAGGATAGGGTTGTATTGGGTAGAGATCCTAACCTGAGAATGGCTTTGAGACAGGCGTTGTATGTGGTTGCGGATATTGCGGGCCAATTTATTGGATTTTTCCAATATTATTGCTCTAATGAATGGAAGGATTTGTTAATGGAACCGAATAACGTTAGTGTTTTACGTTTAATATCGCCAAGACCTGATGTGAATACTCTTTTGGATAGTGCGTGTAGAGGTGAACCTATTTACATGGTTGAGACTGTGGAGATTGAGTGAGTGTTGGTTCTTTCAACTAGTTGTTTACACATTTTCCCCCTTAAATTTAAATAGGAATTATTTCTTTTGTTTCCAGGGTCTTTATGGTTATGGGGACGCAGGTAGGGATTAGGCGTTTACTTTATAAGGTAGTTGGTTATTTCGTATTCTGTAAGCGATTCGGCGGGCCAGGTTAGTTGTTCCGAAAAATCCCTACCTGCGTCCCCACCTGGCCCGCCTAGGAAACGTAAGAGGCATCCTGCTTGGATTGAGGCTAACAAATTGACTAAGTCATTGTACACTCCTGATGTTGTTAAGCGTGAGGTTGAGCTGGCTAATGCGTATTGGGAGGATACGGGTGATAAGGCGTTGGTCTTTTTTGCTGTGTGCCATAACCCTAATTGCCGTCCATATAGGGCTAGGGGTATGCCGTATCTTAATCGCTTTAGCCCTGCTTATCGTAATAAGGTTCGTAAGGAGTTGTGGGGGTATCGACCATTGATTGCTAAGTTTAAGCATTTCCTGTTTCTCACGTTGACGGTTGACATTAAGCGTTTCCATAGTCAGTATGAGGCTAAGCGTTTTGGTGAGCGTAAATGGAATTCATTGAGGACTAGGATACGTAAGAGGTGCCCGTGGTGTGTTATCATTGCTAGCCGTGAATGGCAACAAAATGGTATCGGTATTCATTTCCATGCCTTAATAGCGGGTACCTCGTATATCCCTAAGGATTGGGTTATGGAGAGTTGGCGTGATTTAAGTGAGAGTGGTTGGGCTGTTGAATTGAAAACCCTTAACTTACCTGTTGATATTGTCTTGAATTATGTTCTAAAGTACGTGGTTAAGTCAGCTGTTAATGAGAGTACTGGGAAAATTGAAAATATCAGTGCTGTTATCAATTGGGCTGTTAATGGTAGAGCTTTCAGTGTCTCAATGCCGAAGTCCGCTAGGCTTGGATTTCATAAGAGCAATTACAACCGTGGATCGAACCCGTGTTCGTGTCGTTGGGTATTTTTGGGTTATGTACCCTATCATATATATGAATTGGGTTTAACGAGTTCCGTGGATTGGGTTATCGAGTATTTTGGTCTCGATAAGCCTCCACCGTACAATTAGAAATAGAACATGACGGTGTATTGGGGGTTGAATTGTTTTGTGTAGTGTTGATTATCAACCTACATTGTTTTGCAGCTGCTGCAGCCTATGGTTTTTACCCTGAGTGAGGTGGTTCCTGCTCACTCTCGGTTTCTCTGGCCTAGTTTTGTTAAGAGAAAGTTTAGAGTTTTTTATCGTGTTGTTTTTCATGTTCTTGTTACCGTCAAAAGAAATATAAATTGGAATATGGATTATAAATTTGACGTGGTATGCCTCGTCAGAAGAAATTGAATTATATACAGAGGTGGAGAATGAACCATAAGCCTGTTTTGATATACTTATCGTTAGAGGAATTCAATGCGTTGAAGACGTTAGCCGATAGTAGTGGTTTATCGTATCGTGAGTTGCTTTATGGTGCTGTTAAGGATATTAAGAAATTGTATGACACATTGAACCAGTCTATCCTTAAGCATCATGTTGAGGAGATGGAAAGGGTTAAGCGTGAGTATGAGGATAAGATTACTGAGTTGAAAGCGGAATACGAGGTTAAGGTCGAGGATATTAAGCGTGAGTACCAGGCTAAGGTTAAAGTTTATCGTAAGAAGATTGAGGAATTAGAGGCTAAGGCTAAGGAATTGGTTAACTCGAGCGCCAAAGAGGCTTATGATAAGGGTTACAAAGATGGTTATCAGAAGGGTTATGCTGATGGTAAGCGTGATGGTTACAAAATTGGCTTAACGAAATGCCTTAATCGTAAGTGATGGTGTTTCCTTAACCTTAAACTTAAATAGGAGTTATTTCCTGTTTTTCCAGGGTCTTTATGATGGGGCAGGACCACGGGATTTGTGAGCATATAGTTTATAAGGTAGTTAGTTATTCCGTATTCTGGAAACGTTACAGCGGGGCAGGTTAGTTATTCCGAGAGTTCCCGTGGTCCTGCCCCACCTGCCCCGCTTAGAAAACGTAAGCGTCATGAGGCTTGGGTTAAGGCTAATCGTTTAGCTAGGTCGTGGTTTAAGGATAATACTGTTGAGCTTGAAATTGATTTGGCTAATGCGTATTGGGAAGACACGAAAGGCAGGGCTTTGGTGTTCTTTGGTGTATGCCGTAGTAATCAGTGTCCTATGTATAGGTCGTTTAGTATTCCGTATTTGCATAGGTTCTCTCCTGCTTATCGAAAGAAGGTTAGGCGTGAGTTGAGGTTCTACATGCCGTTGTTCATGCAGTATAAGTATTTTCTCCATATTACGTTGACTATAGACCCTAAGAATTTCGTTAGTCAGTATGATGCTAAGCGTGCTATTGAGAAGGCGTGGAATTCGTTGAGGACTAGAATTCGTAAGCGTTATCCGTGGGTTACAATGATTGTCACCAGGGAATGGCAGGATAATGGTATTGGCATACACCTGCATGTTATTGTTATGGGTCTAAGTTACATTCCTAAGGATTGGGTTATGGAGACGTGGAATAAAGTTAGTGAGAGTGGTTGGGCGGTTGAATTGAGAAGTGTTCATGGTGATGCCAGGTCGGTATTGAATTATGTTCTAAAGTACGTAACTAAATCGGCAGTTAATGATAATCCAAATAGGGTTGAAAATGTGTCGGCAGTCATTAATTGGGCTGTTAATGGTCGTGCGTTCTCGGTTTCATTGCCTAAGATGTCATTGTCGAAAGCCCTGTCTTTGTTACGTTCGTCGACCCCTAGACTTGGTTCCTCTAAGACTAATTCAAACCGTGCTTCGTTGTTGTGTTCGTGTAGGTGGTTCTTTTTGGGTTACGTTCCTTACCATGTTCATGAACAGCTTTTGACGAGTGATGTGAATTGGGTTATCGAGTATTTTGGTCTCGATAGACCACCACCGTACAATTAGGAATAGAACGTAATGGTGTATTGGGGGTTGAATTGTTTTGTGTAGTGGTTATTCTCTATCGTGTTAGCCCTGAGTGAGTGGGGTCCTGCTCTCTCATGGGTTTTAGAGTTAGATTTGCCGAGAGAAAGTTTAGAGTTTTTTATCGTGGTGTTTTTCATGTTCTTGTTACCGTCAAAAGGAATATAAATTGGAATATAGATTATGAATTTGACGTGGGTATGCCTCGACAGAAGAAATTGAATTATATACAGAGGTGGAGAATGAACCATAAGCCTGTCATAATATACCTATCGTTAGAGGAATTCAATACGTTGAAAACGTTAGCCGATAGTAGCGGTCTTAGTTATCGTGAGTTGATTATGAATGCCGTTAAGGATATTAAGAAGTTGTATGACACATTGAACCAGTCTATCCTTAAGCATCATGTGGAGGAAATGGAAAGGGTTAAGCGTGAGTATGAGGATAAGATTACTGAGTTGAAAGCGGAATACGAGGTTAAAATCGAGGATATTAAGCGTGAGTACCAGGCTAGGGTTAAGGTTTATCGTAAGAAAATTGAGGAATTAGAGGCTAAGGCTAAGGAGTTGGTTAATGCTAATGTTAAGGAGGCTTATGATAAGGGTTACAAAGATGGTTATCAGAAGGGTTATGCTGATGGTAAGCGTGATGGTTATAAAATTGGTTTAACAAAATGTTTTGGACATAAGTGATGGTGTATGCCTAGCTCTATTGTGGTTAGGCGTGATGGTGATGCGTGGGTCATTGAATTAGAGGTTCATAATGGTAAGGATAGGGTTGTGTTGGGTAGAGATCCTAGTTTGAGAATGGCTTTGAGGCAGGCGTTGTATGTGGCTATGGATATTGCGAGTGGGTTTATTGGGTTAGGGCAGTATTACTGTTCTGGTGAGTGGAAAGATTTGTTGAATGGGTCGAGCAATGTTGAGGTTACACGTATATCGCCTATTATGAGGGTTGATGTTGATGGTTTCTTGAACAATGCGTGTAGGAGTGAACCTGTTTATATGGTTGAGACTGTGGAAATTGAGTGAGTGTTGGTTCTTTCAATTAGCTGTTTATTAATTTTCTTCCTTAAATTTAAATAGGAATTATTTCTTTTATTTCCAGGGTCTTTATGGTTATGGGGCAGGAGAGGGGTAGTGAACGAATAGTTTATAAGGTAGTTGGCTATTTCGTATCCTGTAAGCGATTCGGCGGGGCAGGCTAATTGTTCCGAGAATCGCCCCTCTCCTGCCCCACCTGCCCCGCCTAGAAAACGTAAGCGTCATGAGGCTTGGGTTAAGGCTAATCGTTTGGCTAGGTCGTATTTTATGGAAGATACTGCGAAGTTGGAAATTGAGTTGGCTAATGCGTATCTTGAAGATGTTGGCGATAAAGCCTTGGTGTTTTTCGGTGTTTGTTGGCATATGGCGTGTAATGCTTATCGTGCTTTTGGTATTCCATATTATAATCGATTTAGTCCTGCTTATCGAGTTAAGGTAAAGAAAGAGTTATGGCGATATTTACCATTGCTGCTTAAGTATCGTTATTTCCTGCATATCACATTGACTATAGACCCTAAGAATTTCGTTTCTCAGGCTGATGCTAAGCGTGCTCTCGAAAAGGCGTGGAATTCGTTATTGACTAGGTTACGTAAGCGTTACCCATGGATTGTTGTTATTGCAGCTAGGGAATGGCAAGAAAACGGTATTGGCATTCATTTACATGCCTTGATTGCAGGGTTAGCCTATATTCGTAAGAAATGGGTTATGGAAACGTGGAATAGAGTTTCTAAGAGTGGTTGGGCGATTGAATTGAGAACTGTTCATGGTGATGCTAAGTCAGTCTTGAATTATGTTCTAAAGTACATAATTAAATCGGCTATTAACGTGAATTCGAATAGGATCGATAACGTGAGTGCTGTCGTTAATTGGGCATTGAATGGTAAGGCTTTTTCAATCTCTCTTCCGAAAACCGCTAGACTTGGTTTCTCTAAGAGCAATTCCAACCGTGGATCGAATCCGTGTTCGTGCAGGTGGTTTTTCCTGGGTTATGTTCCCTATCATGTGTTTGAATATGGTTTAACGAATTCCGTGCAGTGGGTTATCGAGTATTTTGGTCTCGATAAGCCACCACCGTACAATTAGAAATAGAACGTATCGTTGTATTGAGAGTTGAATTGTTTTCCTTAGTGTGGGTTATCGAGGACATTGGTGTTTTTCCGTTAGTGTGTTATCCTGTGTGTTCCCTAAACTTTTTGGTACCCGATGTGATGCGATGTGATGTGATGTGTGTTGGATTAGGTATGCCTAGTGGGTAAACGCAAAGTTTATAAATCCCTATGCGTATGGTTAGTGGGTATATGTATGGGTACCCAACTACCTAGGGTAATCGAGATGGATAAAGATGGTCTATATTTCGTGTCCAATGATGGGAATTATTGGGTTTACGTTGATGTTGAAGACAGGTTAGTCAAGGTATTCGATAACATGATAGATGCAATTGCCTATGGTTTACACGTTAAGCCTAATGAGATAAGTGTCGAAATAATCGATAAAGGTGAAAAAGAGATTGGTGGTGAAGGTTGGTCGATAAGGTATAGGGATTTTGTGGTTAAGGTATGTAAAATAGATGGTGAGTGCGAGGAATATAGAGCGTGGTCAGGTGATTGAGTATGCCTAGAAAACGTAGTATCAAGGTTATGTTATGGATATCGAAAGATGAGTTGATGATGTTAGATGAAATAGCCTGTAAAGAGTATGAATGTAATCGTTCCTTAGCCATTAGGTCGTTGATTAGGAAATATTACGAATCGATAAAACGATAGTAATGCCGTTTTACTTAGAATAAAAATTATATTGCTTTAGGTTTACCATCTTCAGGTATCGTTACGGTATCGATGCACGATATTCGATGCTAGCCTCGATACTCGATACACGGTGTTTCTCTCCTGAGTGAGTTGGTTCCCACTCACTCTCGGTTTCTCTGGCCTAGTTTATTGAGAGAAAAGCCTGAGTTTTTATCGTGGTGTATTTTGCGGTTATGTAACCATCGAAAGTAATATAAATGGAATATTGAATGTAAATTTGACGTAGATATGCCTCGACAAAAGAAATTGAATTATAGACAGAAATGGTTACAGAATCATCGACCTGTTACGATATACCTAAGTATCGAGGAATTCGATGCGTTGAAGACGTTAGCTGATAAGAGTGGTCTTAGTTATCGAGAATTAATTATGAATACTATTAAGGATATTAAGAAATTGCATGACTCGTTAAGCCAATCGATTCTTAAACGTCATGCCGAGGAAATCGATAAGATTCGTAAGGAATACGAGGATAAGATTACTGAGTTGAAAGCGGAATACGAGGTTAAAATCGAGGATATTAAGCGTGAGTACCAGGCTAGGGTTAAGGTTTATCGTAAGAAAATCGAGGAATTAGAGGCTAAGGCTAAGGAATTGGCTAACTCGAGCGCCAAAGAGGCTTACGATAAGGGTTACAAAGATGGTTATGATAAGGGTTATCAAGATGGTAAGCGTAAAGGTTTCGAATTGGGATTGATTCATTGCAAAAAACGTGTATAACCTATTAATTTAATAGGATATATATTTAAACTACAATATTGTAATCAAGATGGTGAAAGCGATGCCTAGCTCTATCGTGGTTAGACGTGATGGTGATTCGTGGGTTATTGAGTTGGAGATTCATAATGGTAAGGATAAGGTCGTGTTGGGTAAAGACCCTAGCCTGAGAGAGGCTTTAAGACAGGCATTGTACACGGTTACGGATATCATAAGCACGTTCATTAGTTATGGACAATTCTATTGCTCTGATACGTGGAAAGACTTGTTGAAAAAATCGGGCAAAATTATTGATTTACGTATAACGAGTCTTGCGAAACTTGATGTTAATGATTTCCTAAGTGTATGTGAGAATGAACCTGTCCATATGGTTGAAAACGTAAAGTAAACGTAAGCGCCGACGGTTTTTGTTAAATATAACCTTATTTTAATTATTAAGAGTATAAAAGATTCATTCTAAGGCATGGCTAAGTGTATTGAGTGCTGTAAGTGTTATCGAGGCTAAGGATTCGGAGAGTCGTAAATTGCATAGTCGTAGGCGTCATGAGGCTTGGGTTAAGGCTAATCAATTGGCTAGGTCGTATTTCACGAATGACACTGTGAAATTGGAAATCGAGTTAGCCAATGCGTATTATGAGGATACGAAAGGCAGGGCTTTGGTGTTTTTTGGTGTATGCCATAGCAATCAATGTCCTACATATAGGTCGTTTAGCAGACCATATTTACATCGATTTTCTCCAGGGTATAGGAATAAGGTTAAGCGTGAGTTGAGGTTTTACCTGCCGTTTTTAATGCGTTATAAGTATTTTCTCCATATCACGTTGACTGTGGATCCTAAGAATTTCGCAAGTCAATACGATGCTAAGCGTGAAGCCGAAAAGACGTGGAATTCGTTGAGGACTCGTATCCGTAAACGTTATCCGCATGTGGCAATACTCACTAGTCGAGAATGGCAGGAGAATGGTATTGGTATTCATTTACATGCGGTTATTTGTGGTTTATCGTATATACCTAAGGATTGGATTATGGAAACCTGGCAAAGAGTTAGTAAAAGTGGTTGGGCTGTGGAATTAAGACCTATTCATGGTGATGCGAGGTCTGTTTTGAATTATATTTTAAAATACGTAACTAAATCGGTTGTTAATGATAACCCAAATAGGATTGAAAATATATCGGCAGTTATTAATTGGGCTGTTAATGGTCGTGCATTCTCGACCTCAATGCCGAAAATGTCATTGTCGAAAGCCCTGTCTTTGTTACGTTCGTCGACCCCTAGACTTGGTTCCTCTAAGACTAACTCAAACCGTAAGTCGTGTTCGTTTATGTGTAAGTGGTATTTTCTGGGTTACGTTCCTTATCATGTTCATGAATATGGTTTAACGAGTGATGTGAATTGGGTTATCGAGTATTTTGGTCTCGATAAGCCTCCACCATACAATTAGAAATAGAACGTGTCGTTGTATTGAGAGTTGAATTGTTTTCCTTAGTGTGGATTATCGGGACATGGGTTAGGTATGCCTAGTGGGTAAACGCAAAGTTTATAAATCCCTATGCGTATAGTCAGTGGGTATATGTATGAGTACCCAACTACCTAGGGTAATCGAGATGGATAAAGATGGTCTATATTTCGTGTCCAATGATGGGAATTATTGGGTTTATGTTGATGCTGAAGACAGGTTAGTCAAGGTATTCAATAACATGATAGATGCAATTGCCTATGGTTTACACGTTAAGCCTAGCGAAATAAGTGTTGAAATAATCGATAAAGGTGAAAAAGAGATTGGTGGTAAGGGTTGGTCTTTGCGATATAGGGATTTCGTGGTTAAGGTATGTAAAATAGATGGTGAATGCGAGGAATATAGAGCGTGGTCAGGTGATTGAGATGGCTAGGAAACGTAGTATCAAGGTTATGTTATGGATATCGAAAGATGAGTTAGCAATGCTCGATGAAATAGCGTGTAGGGAATACGAGTGCAATCGCTCGTTGGCTATCAGGTCGTTGATTAGGAAATATTACGAATCAATGAAACGATAGTAATGCCGTTTTACTTAGAATAAAAATTATATTGCTTTAGGTTTACCATCTTCAGGCATCGTTACGGTATCGATGCACGATAATCGATACTAGCCTCGATACTCGATGCATGATAGTTTTCTCCTGAGTGAGTTGGAACCCACTCTCTCATGGTTTTCTAGTGTTAATTTATTGAGAGAAAAGCCTGAGTTTTTTATCGTGGTGTATTTTGCGGTTATGTAACCATCGAAAGTAATATAAATGGAATATTGAATGTAAATTTGACGTGGGTATGCCTCGACAAAAGAAATTGAGTTATAGACAGAAATGGCTGCAGCAGCATCGACCTGTTACGATATA
>Ga0081534_100662_pt1 | contig 10751 bp, 13 predicted proteins | sample MonGeyMetagenome_FD_71019 | JGI IMG/M metagenome (GOLD analysis project Ga0081534, IMG submission 71019) | Hypoxic/sulfidic aquatic microbial communities from Monarch Geyser, Yellowstone National Park, USA - MG (SPAdes) v1 (version 2) | ecosystem: Environmental > Aquatic > Thermal springs > Hot...
TCCACGAATCTTTTTACGTCCTTAATATTCCCCTCGACCATTTCCCGTGGAAGCCAGTTCTCGTAAAAGTTCTGGTGGAGCATCCCGGCGGACTGCCAAAGCATTCTCACCTCCTCATCCCCAGTCTCCGCAGCAATCCTGGCGACCTCCCTGTGAAGTTCCCCATGGCTCCTAAGCTCCCTACCCTCCCTAGCCGCCAGTGCCTTAACAATCTGCATTGCGGCTCTCCAGGCCCTTTCTGAGGCTTGCGCATAGTCGCCCTTAGCCAGTAACTCCTCAGACTCATGGAGGTACTTCTTACAAAGTTTAAGGTGGAACTCCACCCTATCCCCTGGATCTAGCGGCACATTGAGAGTCCTTGAAAGTATGTTGGTGATAAGCTCCTCTACGGAGACACCCATCTTATCAGCCTCAGTCTCCAACTTCTTGTACAGCTTTTCACTGAGCATTATTTCCACGACCCCCTCCTCGCCTTTAGGGGTGGAGTTTTCACTTTGGGGGTCTTGATAGCTACCCCTTCTATGGTCAATGGCTTCCTTAACCGACATCACCCAGTCATTACTTGTTGAACTGCTCACCACTCAGTGAATAGACGAGACGCCTCCTAATAAGCTCTCCACGATAAACTTCACGTGGTAGGGTGATCTTTAGATAACATTGTATTATTGAACTTACAAGGCAATGCTTGAGGGAATTGCTAGTTACGCCATTAGATGCAACATCTCGCAGAGGGCATTACACAAACAGCCATGGAAAGGTTTAAGATCGATGTGGCTTGTAGTCATGGGTGGTCTTGTTGGAGCTTGTGCTTATCCTGCCTAGGAGGATTGTAGAGAGGCTGAGGGAGGAGGCTGAGAGGACAGGCGCCAGCATTGAGGAGGTTGCCTTGGATGTATTATGTAGGGGGATGAGTGAGGAGGTTGACCCAGCCGAGAAGACGGAACTATACGCAAGACTCTCCGAGAGGTATCTTAAGGATGCTGAGGGGTTCCTGGCTAAGGGGATTATGCCCAGGCATCTGAGAAGCTTTGGGGAGCGGCCTCACTCATGGTTAAGGCCGTTGCAGCTAGTAGAGGCGTCTCAATTTCATTCCACGGCGAGTTATTCAGCTACGTTAGGAGGCTAGGCGAGGAAACAGGTAACCCAGAACTCAGGAGGCTCTTCTCCGTGGCTAACACGTTGCACCAGAATTTCTACGAGAATTGGTTGAGTGGGGACGTGGTTAAGGAGTACGCGGAGGACGTGAAGCAGTTAATAGGTGAACTCAGGAAGCTAATGCACCAATAGCCTGAAAAAACTTGGGTTTGCATGCCAACTCATGGTGACTGAGGCTTTTAGGAACGCCTAGATAGGTTTATGCATTGGAAGCTTTATAAAGGATGGAGTAGCTTTTCATAACCATGGATACCTTAGTTTCATTGGAGCTACTTCTACCTAGGAAGATTGTAGAGAGGCTGAGGAAGGAGGCTGAGAGAACCGGGGCCTCAGAGGAGGAGCTACTGGTCAATGTCCTGTCGGAGAGGTTCGGCGAGAAACTCGACCCGGATACGGAGGTTGAAATGCATTTACGGTTATCAGAGAAGGAGTTGATGGAGGCGGAGGAGTTTTTGAGGAAGGGGGACCTTGTTCAGGCATCGGAGAAGGCCTGGGGTGCAGCGGCGCAGATTGTTAAGGCTGTGGCGGCTAGGGAGGGTAGGGAGCTTAGGAGCCATGCGGAGCTTTGGAGGTTTGTTGATGAGGTGGCTGGGAGGTTGAACGATGTTGAGTTAAGGCGCCTGTGGCGAACTGCTAATGTTCTTCACCAGAATTTTTACGAAAACTGGATGCCACCGAGTGATGTGAGGTACGCCATAGAGGATGTTAAGGAGTTTGTTGGGAAGTTGAGGAAACTCCTACAGCAGTAAGGTTTTAAGGTAAATTGATTAGGTGGTTCCTATGGGTTATAGTGAGCACTTGAAAAACGCCAAGTACTACCTAGAGGAGGCACGTAAGCTACTGGAGCGTGGAGACCCATATGATGCTGCTGAGGAGACGTGGGCTGCCGTGAAGCACGCAACAATAGCATTAACCATGGCCTTTCTAAATGAGGCCACTCCACCAAAGGGTGTCTCCTGGAGGGTGTTTGTTAAGGAGGCTCTTGTTAAGGCTGGGCTTAGTGAGGATGAGGCCTCTAGGTGGGCTTCATACTACATCGACGTGAGGGATAGGTTGCATGGAGGGTGCTTCTATGGGTTAACCTATGAGGAGGTGGAGCATAGGCCATTAATGGATAGAGCCAGGGAGTACGTGGATTTAATTGAAAAACTACTAAGGCGGTAGCTGTACCGCCTTACAATATCGACTGGGATGTTCCGCTGAATTTTCAGCCCAATATTGGCACTAAAGATAATATTAAAATCGGTGGGAATATGGGATTTAAGCTTGGTTTTCTTGTGATTCTTGTGTCTCCTTGTCGGTCCTCACGCCAGCACTACCTTCGGTAGTTTTTCTATCATTGTTTTTGGTACGTGTTGTTGGATCAAGTGTTTGTTGTGGTTGTAGTTGCTCTTCGCGAGTATGGCATGCACGGTTGGTGTTAGCGTGCTCCTCCTGAGGCCGAGCCTGCCCTTGAGCCTGGCTATCACGAGCCTCCTAACACCGTGTAGGTACGCGATGTTCCTGAGCACCTCAAAGTCATTGCTCGCTTTAAGCGGTACAACCGTTGGGTCTGCATTCACCATCTTGAACCAACGCCTATCAAAGCCAAGCCTCCTCAGTATGAAGAAAAGCGAGTGACCAAGCCCAGCCGGAAACGCAGTCAACACGTGAGTCCTAACCACCTTAGAGTTCTCCTCAGTCAAGAACTCCCTAACAACCGAAAGCCTGGAATAACTCCACTCAACAGGCTTAACCGAAACCACGAAGCCCCATCAACCACATCAACGCTCAAGCCAACCAAGCCGAGGATCACCTTAGCCTCAAGCCCAACTAGGTAGAAGCTTTTAACGTCCCTAGGGTAAAGCACAATCACATCCCAATGCACTCCCAAACACCCCTCAAAACATCACCCTTACCCTGCACATCGAAGCCATACTCCCTAATTAAGTCAACATGCATGCCGTATTTTTCGGCGCATTTTCTAAGCGTCACCGCATTTGGCTTTGGTTGTACCTCCACGTTCACCTTGATTGGGATTGTGGACAGCCCAGGTCCGAAGTGCTCCTTGGCCTCCCTGGTCATTGAGTGTATGTGGAGTATTGCAACGTAGACATCCCTCCAATGCTCCTCCAACTCACCCCTAGGCCTAACGCCAGGCTCTGCATCACTAATCGCGTACTTATAACTAGGCCTCCTGGCAATCAAGTCCCTAAAGCTTAGGTATGGTATTGGGAACTCAACAAACAACCTATCCGCATTGAAAACACTGTCGGGGAAGTCGCTCGGCGATTGGCTTATCAGGGCGAAGTAGAACCTCCTATTCCTACCAATCCTAAGCAACCTATAGAGCGTTGAAGACCTCTTGCGCAGGAATAGGTGGGCCTCATCGAGAACTATTAACACATTCCTAACACCACGCCTACCCAAGGCCCTCATCAAGGCTATCATGTAGAACCACTGCTGAACATCATCCTCAAACACACTCAAGTCGATGCCTATTGACTTACCCCTCAACTCACCACTGAGCAGCCTATGTATGAGTGGGTGGGCCTCCTCAACCATCCAATGCCTAACCATACTAAGCCTCCTAACCAAGGCATAGACGGACTCAACAAGGTTGCCCTGGATCACGCCCACATTAACCGCATCCTCGGCAAGCTTAATCAAGCCACCCAAGTTCCTCGGGTACTTCGAAACATCCAAACCCTGAGGCGGCGGTTGTAGACCAAGGAGCCACGCAGCCGGAATCTCAAGGTTCCTAGCCATAGTCGGAGTTATGGCATTGACCTCGCCAGCGATCTCGAAGGTCTCGGCGAGGACGCTTGGAAGCACCACTGGGCTAAGCTCACCAACAACGTTTATTGGGTATGGGGCGTAGTAGTCTGTGTAGCTCTCGTAACCCTCCACACCACCAACAACGTCTGGGACAAGGGCTGCGTAGTCCTCGGGTAGGCATTGTAGGGCATTCCTCATTAGGCTGGACTTACCAGCACCTATTGGCCCGATGACCACAGCGTGGGACTTATTCATAACCATCAACCTAAAGAACCCCCTAACCAAGTCATTAACGCAGTCAACAGACTCGCCATACCGCAACACACCAGCCTCGTCGGACTTGCCCTGGGATATGCTCGACCAGAAACTAGGCACACTAGACTCCCTCCTCCCAAACAACCTAAGGAGCCAGTGGTTACCCCAAATCATCAATTAGCCAGTTAGCTAGTTTAAAAAGGGGTCTAACGCACCGTGAATCCCCGACTCCCTAGACCCCCCTTTTAAGCCGGGGGAGTGGTTGGTGAATATGCCTGGGCCAGTGGATGAGGAGTTGGGTGGGAGGTTGTTTGAGATAATGATTAGGAACATGTGCCACGCAGCAATCATAGGCCCAAGCGGCTCAGTCAAGTCCGTGGCTGTCAAGTCAGCGCTGAAGAACCTACCGGGTAAGTACCTAGCCATTGTGCTGGACACGCACGGTGAGTATGGAGGCTACACAGACTACCACACACCATACCCAATAAACATCGTTGAAGCACAACTACCGGAATACATAGTCAGCATGGTGGAGGAGGCAATAAGGCTTGCGGAGCCAGGCTTCAAACTACACCCAGACGCCGCGTGGTTGATCGAGGAGGTAGCGAGGCTAATGAGGGGCGGGGAGGACGTATCGAGGCAATTGCCTAGGATTGACGTGGGCAGTTACCCAAGGAGCCTCGAGGGGGTTGGGATGGCCATAGCCAAAATGATAGAGGGCAGACTACTGAGTAGGGACTTGGTTGAGCCTGCCGAGGAGGCTTACGTGGCTCTAAATAGGCTGAGCCACTGGATGTTCAACACAACGCACCCACTCATTGAGAGGTTGCTCAATGGCGAGTTGAGGGGTAGGTCGATAGGCATTGACCTAAGCGCCCTCGAGCCTGGGCAGTTCTGGCTATACGTGATAGCCTTAATGAGGGCTATTGAGGATAGGGGCTTGGAGGACGTGGTGCTTGTCATAGACGAGGCATTCGTTGATAATGGACTACCGAGCGAGATAGGGGACTGGGTTGAGACTGGTGCTGATAGGGGTAGGTACGTGGTCCTAGTAGCCAACGACCTACCCAATGACATCTTCTTCCGCGTAATCGTTAAGTTCCCATACATGTTCAGGGGCTTCGAGGACCTATTAGCAAGGAGGGTCGACCCAGACCTAGTGGAGCTGGGTAGGTATGGGCCATACGCAGCCAAGCTCCACGTATTCACGTGGACTGAGGATGCGGAGGAGTGGCTGGGTAGGGGTCACGTTGAGGTGCCTGTGAAGTTCGAGAAGCCAGAACCAAAGCCAAGCGCAGTCACGCTAACCAAGTGCGTTGAGGAGGTGGCTGGGGAAACGCGAAGGAGGTAATCAATGACATAAGGAGGGGCGGTTTCGAGGGGAGTAAATACGCCACTGGGTTATGTTGAGCACCTCTTTAATGCGTGAGGCAAGGAAGTTCAGGCTGGGCACATTCATGGTTAGTCAAACAATAACTGGCATAGACGTTAACGTCCTCCAGAACATACCGCTAATGATTGTCCTTGGTGGGTCAGATGCGTATGTTAACGAGGTAGCTAAGGTATTGAACCTGACCAACGAGGGCGTCAAATGGCTGACTACGGCTTTACCACCACACATGGCAGGGCTAACAACAAAGGCGTTGGTGATCATCGGTCCAATAAGGAGGCAAGCCGCAATCGAGCTGGAGCCGGTGATCAAGGGGTTGGGTTAGGGTTTTGGTGCGATGTTTCTTTACCCTAAATGATTATTGCGAGGATGAGTGATTCAATCGCCGTCACCGCTGAAATTATTATCGAGAGAATCTTTGCCTTATCGGAGAGGTCCATAGCGTGTCTTAACCTCTCATTGATTGCCAGATTTATTGCAAAATTCAATAATGGCATTATCGCTAAAACTACAGCATATACGGGTGATTGTACCGTTGGCAATACGGTTGTTATTTCGTGAGTTATGAAATTGGCAATCCCAATCATTAATGCAATTACGATGTTCCAAGGTAAATCGGCGATTAAATCTAAGATGATGGACGAGAAAGTGTAAAATACGTAGCGTACAAGCTCTGAAGCGTTGAACCCCTCATAATCCCAATCCCAATCACGATCCCATAGATTCATTAAACCCTTTTCCCTTTCATAGTTTAAAAACCATCGGTCCGTGGCGCTCTTTATCTTCTTAGTGCCTTATAAGTGCTCCTTTGTGCTTACTTTATTGATGGGGTTTGCGGGTTGGGATGAGTTTTGAGGTTTCGTTAGAGGTCGCGTTGAGGATCGGTGGCTGCCTTGGTGGAGAGGTTGTTAGTGCTAGGGCTACTGGTGCCGCCATTTTACCTGCACTATAGAGATCCAGTACTCCGTTGTATTTTGAACCTGCAGTGCGTGATTGCTAGTTGGGTGGTTGGTTACTTGGGCATACGCTATGGTTTACGAAATCCACATCGCAAAGACCCATTGCTCTTCCATGGTTAGATGCATTTATGCATTGACGCCAAGTGACGTGGAACCTCATTGCAGACATAGTTTGAACCCTGCATATAGGGTGCCGCATTTCATCCAGTGAGGCGGATCCCCCTCACCCTCCATCAGCTAGGAGAATCCACGGGCATATGCAGGACCTTATACCTAGGGTCCCACGCGTCGTACACCGCGTAGATTAAGCTGTCGTAGACACCGGAGGTGCCTTCAGCCACGAAGACGCCGCCAGCCCCAACAACCCACCACACCATTTATGAGTCTCCCAAGATTGCACAGGAACCATGGACAAAATTTATAAATACCTCTACCTCTATTTTATTACCGTGAATTGCCATGGATGAAATCGATCTAATAGACAAGGTTGAGACTTTGTTAAGAAAGAAGCTGAATGGCGTAAATTGTGCCATCTGTGGACTTGATGTGGTTCTTTTTGAGAGGTGGCACGATGAGCATTCACCCTATATAGAGGTTAGTGGTGATGAAATAATTGCTGGGTATAGATGCAGGAAAGATCCTGACAATCCGGTTATTGTCTTCAGGATCTCAAGATCAAGGAGTGGCGGCGGCACTAGGGTATATGAATAAACCCTCACTATTGCCGCTTAACCACCATGTCGAACAGACACGCCACTACCTCTCGGCGGTTCTCCGCAACGTTAAGGCGGGGTGAGTCTCAACATTAGAAACGACGGGGCTTCAAAACACCCAAGGCAGGATACCACAGGCACATAGACGGGGTACGTTCACGAAGAATTTACAAATCGAATCTGAGACTCTTAGGGGACTGAGTCTCAACAACGCCTGCGATGCATAATCTCAACCACACAAGCTAAACACCGAAAAACATTAAAAACAAAAACAAGCACGCGTATTTGATGTTCTTTGGCCGAAGAAGGAAGAATTGCGGAGATGTAGATGCGGATTCACTATTCGATGCTGTTGCAACTGGTGATCTCGCTGAGGTAAAGCAATTAGTAGTAAACTGCGGCGTAGATCCAAACGTGAGGGAGGACGATAAAGGTGCCACGCCATTGCACGTTGCGGCCGAGTATGGTTATTCCGAAATTGTAGAGGTTCTACTTGAGCACGGCGTAGATCCAAACATAAGAGACAAATATGGCGATACGCCGTTACATTATGCAGCAATGTTTGGTAATTCCAAGGTTGTAGAGGTTCTGCTCGAGCATGGTGCAGATCCAAATATAAGAGATAAATATGGCGCTACGCCATTGCATTATGCGGCAGCGCTTGATTATCCCAAAATTGTAGAGTTGCTACACAAGAAGGATCTAAGCGATTATGATGCCACACCATTGCATGCTGCGGCCGAGTTTAATTATCCCGAAGTTGTGAAGTTGCTGCTTGAACACGGTGCGAATCCAAACATACAAGAAAATAAGTATGGCTATACACCTCTGCATTATGCGGTAGCGAATTGCCGTGTCGGTGTGGCTAGGGTTCTTCTCAACCACGGGGCTGACCCAACCATAAGGGATAATAAAGGAAGAACCCCCCTCGACTACGGCAGCGATTGCAAGGAAATCATTGAGGAGTTGAGGCGTGGAGGCAGTAGAACAACAGTGTACAAGTAGCCTCACGATTACTCCTAATCAATCAAAATATTGAGGTTAGGGTTGTTGATGGTGGCATTATTGTTGGTGGTTTACCTACTGTGTTGTGGAGAAGGTAATGCCCTAGGTTAATCCACAGTTCAGTGTAAACCCTCTTCTCAATTGCACGTGGTGGTCTCCTTACCCACATACTATGCACAACGTGCGTGGTGGATTCTGCGAAGTGTTTAAAAGGAGTTTATCGATTGCTAGGTTGTGCCCGCCAGGCCTAGGCTGGTGATTACGGTCTCAGTAATGCTACTAGTGGCGGTTCTAGTAATCGTAGGCGCGACAACCAATGCACAAACAAGCCAACCCTATACGCAGGTGATCGTGAACCTAGAGAATGGCCAACAATACTTCGGAGCACCACACGTGTACCAAGGCGATCAAAGCGAACTTTTCTCAACAAGCACAAGCCAGTGGCCTGTGTACCACGGGCCAAGCAATGCAGGTCAGTACTGGGGCTCAACCAGTATAAACCAACCAGTGCTTGAGTTAGTCCCAGCCCAAGGCTCTTCAGCCGGTGCCATGTTCTGGAGCGAGGCCTACAGTGGAGGCCCGGTGAAGATAACAATCATCGGCACATTCTCAACTGGTTCATCACCAGTTGCCGATGGTTATGAGATATACCTATTCCTAAACCCAACAACGTGGGGCGTAAGCCCACAATACAACTATTCAATACCATACACCTCAACGGCTGGGAATGGGTGGGCTACACCCATCATGCTATATCCATCACCTGTTGAGGGTGATGTTATCCTACCCCAGAGCTCAACACCGTACATAGTGGTTCAGTGGGACCCGTACTGGCAGATAGGCGAGACACGTAGTGGTGCCACTGGTCAGTGGAATGTTTGGATTGTGATTAACCCAAACGGTAATAACCCAAGCATTAACCCAAGCCCATCACCAAACCTTGCTTCATCATTCGCCGGTTGGGATGGTATTGGCACGGGTGCCTTCCAGCCCAGGCCTGGTGATTTGATAAAGATAACCGTGACTTATGACCCAAGCACGAACACATTCACTGGCGTTGCTACGGACCTAAACACTGGGCAGTCGGCAAGTTTCACGCTGAACTTAGGCAGTTACTACAAACCACCGAGTAGTGGCAACTATGTGTTCGGTATAGGTGCAGGTACGTATGGGCGTGATGCTGATTGGGCATTACTATACGCGGCAATAACTCTGCAACTACCTTCCTTGGTTGTTCAAGTGTTTAATACCCCTAATAGTCCGGCTACTTCAGTGCCCGGCGTCGTGTATGGGGTTCTTTATAGTTCCACTGGTTTTAGTGAGGTTGCTTTCATGAATTCAAGCAGTTACTTGAACTTCAACTGTGTACCCTCAGGAACATACACGCTCGAGGTCTACCATTACCCAAACACTGGGCTTAACCTCACTGAGTATTGGGGTAGTGAAACAATCAATGTGCAGCCGGGCTACAATGTAGTCAACTTCACTAGGGGTGAGCCTTGGATTTATGGTTTGCATCCTGTTCGTGTTAATGGGCAGGTGGTCGTTAACGTCACTATTAATAACCCGTTAGGCACAACCCTAAGTGCTTACGTGTACCTTTGGGTGACCACAAACCCATCGACGGCCAACCCCAACCAACCAACCGCCACCACCCAACCCATCACAATAAACCCAGGCTTGAACAAGTACACGTTCTACTACCCAGCAAGCCAAGCCGGCACCTACCACGTCTACGCCGCACTACTCACCTACAACGGAACGCAGTACATAGTCACAGACCAATGGAACTGGGCAACCATACAGCCACCTACCTACTCTGTGGTTTTTAGGGAGGTTGGTCTTCCGCCTGGTGTTGCCTGGAATGTGACCCTTGGTGGTGTTGCTGAGTCTTCTAGAAACTCCTCGATAATTTTCACGGTATCCAATGGTGAGTACTATTACTCAGTGGCTTCACCAATACTCGTTAACGGCATCAAGTACATAGCCGCAGAACCGAATGGCACCGTAACCATCAACAACAATGACGTAATCGTTACCATCAATTACACACCCATCAACACGATAACTACAACCACGTTACTCACCTGGGTTGTTGAGATAATGTTGATTATTGCGATTATTGCGATAATAATGAGAATACTTATTAAAGGATCACAATCCTCTAAAGGCACTGGAACGCAGGTTTTCCGTACCCTACTATAGCCACTGACCTCCTGGCTATGCTACTCCCCTACCCCTTCTCGAGAATTTGAAAATTACAAGATAAAGTGTAAGTAGTAGTACTGCCACATCTATTAAGAGTATTAGCATGATTAAAGCCTTCAGATACTGCGGCATAGCACTGGCTCCTGGTTTCGTGATGCAAAGATCTAGCACTGCCCCATTAGCGATTGTCAGTCCTATAATTAAACCCAGTAGATCCTCTGGGTCCGTCCGCACAGTGATGCTTAATGCAGTATTTAATAAAGTTTGCTCATCGGCGCAGGTTTGAACGTTGTCCCAGCTAGGTTTGCG
>Ga0081534_100664_pt1 | contig 10747 bp, 14 predicted proteins | sample MonGeyMetagenome_FD_71019 | JGI IMG/M metagenome (GOLD analysis project Ga0081534, IMG submission 71019) | Hypoxic/sulfidic aquatic microbial communities from Monarch Geyser, Yellowstone National Park, USA - MG (SPAdes) v1 (version 2) | ecosystem: Environmental > Aquatic > Thermal springs > Hot...
GTCCCTAGTGGCGATGAGCAACAGCTCGGTGTAGTCCCTCAAGTTCCTCATGTAGAAGAACCCCTCGCCCCTAAGCGGGTAAGCCGCCAGCGTCTTGAGCAACAAGTACTGCGGCCTGGGCTGAACAAATGGCTTGACAAAGCCCTCCGTCCTCTCCCTCCTCATATGGAACTCCCAACTCTCGCTCCTGTAGTTCCTCGTAATCCACGACATTAAAAGCAATTATTTTAGGTACCTTTTAAATTTTCCGCCACTAAACAAAACCAATTCATCTCAAGAGTTAATTTTATATTTGGAGCATCTTTCGTTACATGATGCAAGAGAAAATAAAACCAAAGGCTCAGAGAACGGTTGGTTCATATCCAGTATTAATTCAGTACAAGAACGTATGTAGACCAGAAGAGCCAAATAGCTCCTTCTTTATATGCAAGTCCAAGAACGTAAGGATTTTTGCGGCAGGTGATAAGGCGGAAGAAATGGGCCTTGGCAATGTTAAGATTGAATTTAGATTGCCGAAAGCACATATTGCTACATTGCATTCATGGTTTTCTTTTATGGATTATGAACAAGAAATACCAATCAAAATCTTGGTAGAGAAGTGGTTGGGAAGTATTGATATTGATATTTTGTTAGACCCTACAATAAATAGGCCCTATTATGAAGTGTGGGGGTGGAAGGATGGTATTGTAGTTCTCAAAAAGGGCAACATCAAAATACCAAATGGCAATGATGAATACGACTATGCAATATTAACGCCCAAATATGATATATTAATTACTGTATATTCTAGCGGTATTGCCAATGTTGTGGTATATGACCGCAGACCACCGTTGCCGCAAAGAGCTCTATTTTTTGAACCTATAAGACAAAAGCTATCACTACAATAATGCCCACGAGCGGTGATCATAGCGACCAAGCATCATCACCAGTCAGTGTTCAAATTCATAATCACCATGTAATCATGATAAGTGTATTTTTAAACATATTGCATAAGACTTATTAAGTAGCTATTAGGCGGTTAAGTGATGGTGTCAGGCAGTGAGGTATTACGAAGAATATTAGCAAGTAAAGCTGAAGCAGAGATTAAGCGACTAAGGCAGTTGCTGGATGAGGCATCCACCGTAAGCGTCTCGCCACTGTTTCAATACATATGCAAGCCCAATCAAATGATGCCAATTCCATGGGAGCATGTGTTGTATCATTTAGGATTAAAGATGGAGGTCGTTGCCATGCCAAGTGAGCGAAGGGGCGTAACTGTCAAACCATTTGGTTAATTTAAAAATAAATTGCTCATACTCCTCTCTCGTTATCATTGACGGTCCTCAAGTAGTTTTTCGCACAATTTATCGCAGTACGACGTGCATAAACCCAGGCACACAATGTGTACGCTGTCTCCATACTTCCTCTTATTATTTTCATTTCCTATGCATTCAACTAGGCAATTCATCTTACAATTATCCGTGCATTCAAAAAAGCCCTCCATGCCTACTCCCTCATGGATCATGAATTTATAAACATTACGCTAAGGAGGGTTGGCGGAGGGGTACGCTCACATCATAACCGGGGTCATTGGGAACTCAACCCGCGTGCGAGCCAACCCCTCCATTTATTGATGAGCTTGCTTGATTAATAAGCCTAACTCCTCGTTGGTTAGTTCGACGCCTACTATGAAATCCAAGGCGCCACGCAAAATCTCAAGTATTTCCTCACGCTTTGTCCAAAATCTCTCTGTCAGAATTACCTTGAAGTTCCTCAACTTCGTTCTTCGGTACTCATCCGATGTTGATGTTACTGCATAGCATTTCCTCCTTGTTTCCTCATCCCAAATGAACCAACAAATGTCCCCGCCATTGTTCATTGCCTTGATGTACTTCCTAAACAGCGCCCAAACCCTCATGTCCCTCACAATGGCGATGCCCCAGTCATAATCACCACGTAGGTACTCGACCAGGACACCGATGGCGTTCGCCCTATCATCATCGATAGGCAGTATTTTGTTGCCCTTGTTGTAATTACGCCAGATTTTAATAACAACGTCATTCCCAAACACGTCCTTCACAACGACTCGGCAGTATTCCCGTCTCCCCTTTTTCCTGCAACCCCAGCCCTCTATGAATACCAATACTCGCTCCATTGTTGCTCCCTTGTAGGAAAGCAAAATTTTAAAATTTTATCCAACAAAGATATCCGTATGGTAGAGGACAAGCTTGAGGTAGGAGAGGTCCGTAAGATAGACAACGATACTGCCGAATTTAGAGTGACGAAAATATACACTGATTCGTGGGAGAGAGGTTATGACCTCTTCGATGTCACGACAGGCCTCCGCTTAGTGTCAGTTGCGACGGAGATAAAACGACTAAATGAGAATATTGTTGAGGAGCTTCACACCTACCGCTTAAGGACTGGGTACTACGCATTGCTCGAAATAGTCAAGTTCTACTCTGCTGCCCCAGCTACAAGTGCCATAGTGCTACCATTTGGGATATCGGGACCAATTACCACTACTTTCACCTATACTGTTCGTGCAAGCAAGCTAAAGTACTACATCTACCCGCTAATAGTAAGAAACGGTATGATATTTACAGTGGACGACTTAATCGTCGAAGGAGAAACGTCTCAAATAGATGAGATCTACAAGACAGCAGAAAAACTAATCGACGAGTGGAAAAACGAGCTACCCAAAATATGAAGCAAAGCCCGCCCAATGACCCATAAATAACCTTGCTTTAAAAATCAAACCCCAACACTTAAATTGTCTCTAAGGCACTAAACAGTAATGAGCCAGCACGCTGATTCAAGGCTGAATGAAACGCTTAAGGAGTGGAGCATTAAGGAGCTTCCCCAGTACGTTGAGCTGTTGAAACAGTCCGCAAGGCTGTGGCCAGTCCAATTGTTGTTTTACCTTTCATTATTGGCCAATGGGTGCATGCCCATAGGGAGGTGGAAGGTGGAGGTGGTATTGAAGTGCGATAATAAGGTAGTGAGAAACAATATGTACAAAACACTTGGATACCCTGAGAAATTTAAGGAATTTAATGAGATCATAGAAGAGATATTACGCCTGAGGATACTAACCGAGGAGGAGAGGATGAAGTTATTTGATAAGCGAATGCACGTGGAAGTTTTCCTTAATGAGCTACCCTCGGAGGATGAAAGCCTGGACTTTTTAGTATATGGAGAAAATAGGTACACTCATCTATTGAACTTAGGTAATATATCCTTGTACTTGCTCAAGGTAGACGTACGATGGAATATATTTTCAACGAATCCATCATTTGAATTTTGGGTGCTCCTCTCAAAGCCGCCGGATATAACCAGCTACATTTTTATAACGTATGTAGTAGCATCAAATGGGGGGTACGCCTTGCAGAGAAATCAGTGTCCAGTTTTTCACGGTTGCTCCTCCTGGGGGAGATTCCTCATAAAAAGGGAGAGGAGGAAAAGGTAATTGAAGAGAGCGTGAATATGATAATCAAAGCCTTGAATGAGAAGTATTACGTCGTGGATGACCTACTAAGAGATGTAGAGGAGGTCCTCAAGATTAGCACCAAGGGGTTGCTTATAATGCTCCTCTATTAGGATTCACTCACTGGTTTTATGGAGACTACGTAGAGACTATTAAACGACGTGCTATAGGAGATGTAGTGGTTATGTCCGCGCTTTTCCTAGAAGAGTACCTATTATCGTTTTTCGATAAGATTCCTTAGGTTCTCATTAACAGGCTTTCCAGTAGCATTAATTAGTACGAATGGCTTGAAACCCTTTAACTCTACCAATCTTCTAACCGTTACCTCTATAGCTACTGGGGATGTGTCTATACATATCCATCTTCTATTAAGCTTCTCGGCAGCTACAGCTGTGGTTCCTGAACCACAGAAGGCGTCCAATATTATATCCCCCGGGTTACTGGAAGTTTCTATAATCTTCATCACCATATCTAGGTTCTTTTCGGTTGGATAGGTGGGATAGGGAGGGTCTTTGTAGTTAAGCCATACATCTTGCATTCTCTTACCTTTTACGATATACTCATCAGCGTATATTTTAAGCCTTGGATTGCCTGACTCACTCCATTCAATCAAACCTTTTTTATCCAGCTCGTCAAGAACCTCAGGAGGATATCTCCAATGCCTTCCGGGAGGGGGCTTCATACCCCTCCACATTTGGCCCGTAGGCCCGTTTCTAGTTTCACCAGGAGCGTGTAAGGGAACTGTTGTATACCTCCTCCCATCCTTATCCACTTTAGGGAACAGCCGTTCTATATCCTCTTTAGTATAAGGCTCTCTAGGTTCATTCCATACATGCTTTCCAAAACTTTTTGCATAGAACAGTATGGAATCCCTTATATTACCGTAAGCCTTCCTCTTGAAATTCTTCGGATTAGACTTAACGCGAGCTATATCGTTGATGAAGTTCTCTATACCGAATATCTCGTCCATCAAGATTTTCACGTAGTGTACAGCGTCTACATCGATGTGAACATACATTGAGCCATCCTCAGCTAGTATATCATAGAGTAGTATAAGCCTCCTCCTGAGAAACTCCAGATATTCAGGGCTAAGTGGCATATCATGGTATGCTATCTCATCCTCAAGCCTAGCACTAACATGCTTACTTCCCTTATAAATATTTCCCGTACCGAAAGGAGGGTCTATGTACACAAGTCTGACTTTCCCCTTCACTCTACTATCCTCAATTAAAGCTCTGAGAACTTCTAGATTATCACCCCATATGACCATATTACGCCATCCATCATCTACTAGAGGTCGTGCTATCATAAACTCTTTGACTATAACAAGTTTAGCTGGGCTCACGGTCCTATAAATCTCTTCTCTAGAAAGCTTTCCTGGGTATTTCAAGGAAACCAAAGACATATCCTTTACTGAATACCTACTCGCCATTCTCTACCACCTTAAGATGTTTAAAAGTAAATTCATGGTTCTCACCATTCTGCTGATTTTATTAGCTTCTCTAACTCTTTTAACCTCTCTATCCTCTCAGGCGTTAGTATTACGGATCTGTCGTTCTCTATAGACTTTAAAAGCTCTAAGGCTTCCTCTTTGGATACGCCAAAAGAGCCTTTTAAAATTCCCATGATCCACTTGATATCTGAGGCCTTCTTCTTCCTTCCCCTTATGTACTCCTCCATAACCCTCTTTGCTCTTTTAAGTCTCCACTCATTAATATCTAGGTTACTCATATAACCACTACCCCACTTACTGGTATACCCAGGTAGCCTTATAAACTTTATTAACTTAGAAGGACTGAGAAGAGGTCTGAGATCTAAGGCCTCCGGCCCTATAACTCCTCACCTGCCCCCTTCTTGCATAACTAGTTTTTAAGTTTTACTCAACCATTGTTGAGATGGTCATTCTTCCCATTCAACTTTGTAATCCTGTTCTAGCCTGTCGGTGAGGTCTTGCACCTCCTTGCATATGCTGTTTATGTATGTTTTATACCTCTCGACCTCGGGGTCGTCGATGGTTGCCTGGGCGATGTTGCACCCCAAGCGGAAGAGCAGGGCGAAGGTGCCCGGCTTCCCGTGCATGTTCTTTACTTCCGCAGTCCTCACGCCCGCGAGGACCTTGAGCATGAACTCTCGGTTGTCAATCACGAGCTCGTTGGCTACCCTCGCCAGCTCCGACCTCACTGCGTTCTCGAATAGGCGGAGGGTCTTGTCGTCGTTGAAGAGGGACTCGACGACGGTTTTATCCAACTCGGCTGGGGTGTACTCGCCCCTGAGCAACTTCCCTAGGTTCTCTATCCTAGCCTCCTCCAGGATTGTTATGCCGTTGATGATGTTACAGCGGGAAAACTGCGGGCGGAGCTTCTTGAGCTCCTCCACCTTGTCCTTCTCAGCCTTTGATAGTTGTTGTAGCACCTTTTCGGATGGAGAGAAGAAGACCTTGAAGTCGGCGTTCTTCGGGACAATGCCTTGCTCCGCCAGCCTCCTCGCAACCTCGTCAAGCTCATTCGCCAGCCTGTTGTACCTAGCCTTCACATCCTCGCACTTCTTTAGCTCATCGGTGAAGAACTGGGGCAACTCGACCTCCAGCTTGATATCCTGGCTACAACCACCAGGAGGCTGAGCTTGTTGTTGGATTTGGGGGACTTGTTGCTGGGTGGGCACTTCGACCTTTATGCCCATGACCTTGGCGATGTAGGACAAAACCCCATCCTCGGTTGCTGCTGTATCAATAATGATGTTGAGCAACTCGTTCAGCGGGAGCAACCTCTCTATGGCCTGCTCAGAGACTGCACCGGCCCTAAAGATTAACGGTGCCAACCTTCTCCTGACTTCGGTAAGCTTCCTAACTGACTCACTTGACACCCATAGTCGAGTTTGTTCTCTGGATCCACTGGCACACATGTGCTACTCACCTAGAAGCTCTTTTTGTGCAACTTTATAAAAGTTTCTAGAGATCACTCTGAACTAATTGATACTCTGATTAAGCCAACATCTTGATACCAAAGAGACACTTGAACAAAAAGTGCTAGTGTATCATCTGCACACTCTGTGCAGATGTGCAAGCTACACCACTGGTGCTAGTCAATTGGGCCCAGTTGTGCTTAAGAGATATTTCTGGTCCCCACCCCCTAAAGGGCGAGACTTTCAGCTGTAATCCTCACTTGGCTTTGGTTCCCTACCTTGAAGGCTAGGATCCCTCGGTACAAGGCTTTGAAAAAACAGAGGCCTAGCAATGATTGCACCAAAAATGATAATTGTATCGGATGTATCAGGTGTGCAGTTGCACACTTGTATCAATTGTGCACTCCGGGCCAGTGATATATTGATACTACTGAGTATGCTGATACTGGGGCACACTTTATACTAGAATATTGAAAGTGAACTACTTGGCAAAACGAACGATGAGACTTGCCTTTGGATGGGATGACCCCACAAGGATGAGTTTATGAATATCTGGCTTGCCAAGATGTTTACTGACCTCCTCCTAAAAAACGAAACCCATGAGCAAAACCCATGAGCAGGAAGAAGTTATACTCTGGCTAGATTGCACACTTGTATCAGTTGCACAGGTGTATCATTTGTGCCAACAGTGCAGGAATATCCAATGCAATAACTGTTGTAGAAGCCGCCAAGAATACTTATGAGAAAACTTAGTGAATCTCCTTAACGCGGTACGCGGTGGATGCGTATCGTCGCATCAACATCTATGGAGGATGGAGGTTTAACCACTGGGTTGGGTCTAGCTGGGTCTATGAGGGGTTTAACTACTGGGTCTAGTATCGACTTCAAGTCTGGGGGGAGCTCTCGCTCTGAACCCATTATGATTAGGGGGAGCCCTCCCGACCACCACCCTGGGGGGATGAGGTGCTCGACTTTGGTTGTTACATACTCAAGGATCCATAAGTCCTTGAGGTAGAAGGACTTGCCCTCCAGCGTGAACTCCACATCCGCCACCAGCCTGGAGTTCCCAACAACATTAGCGTGAATTATTGTGGATAGGCTCCTCAGTATGTCTATATCCTTGGGCACAGCAAGGTAGTTCCATCCGTCATGCCCTATCCTAAGGGTTGCCCTAATGGGCTTGCTTTCCAGCTGGTGGAGCAACTCCATAGCCCTCCTTTTCAGTGCCTCACTCCTCCTCCTCTTTGCCTCCTCATCCTCCACCCTCTTCAAAAACGACATCACCTTTGTGTAGGGGTCGGATGCGGCAATTGCGCTGCCCGCCTTCTCCACGACCATATTGATGAAGCGATAGTAGACTGGGTTCACCTTGGAGCCCTTGTTTATTGCGTTGGTGACCTCTTCTGTAAACGCCTCCGGCTTAAAGATCTCAAGGATTATGTCAAATAGGTTAGGATAACTGAGAAGTGCTCGAAGGCTCTCCTTCAGATCGTCGGGCTGGAGGTCATGTAGGCTTAAGTCTTGTGCTTTATTTAGGAACGCCTCTATGATTTTGTCTCGGAGCTGATCTAACCCCTCCTTTGTTTCGTCCAAAATCCGTAGCGACACCAACTTCCCCTTAACATCATTGCCCTTCTTCTCTAACCAGAGGCTTGTGCTCCTAAAGAGAGTGTCCGGATCCTTGTTGAGACAGAACCTCACCAAAGTGTCGATAATAACGGTCTTCGGAACCCCAGCCGGTGGGCATCCCCCCATCACCTTGCAGAGATAGTCTTGCAGAGATGCTTGTAGCTTGTCGATCCTCTCCTTCGTTGACGCCCACAACTTTATAACTGCCCCACCCATCATGAAGTAGCCAATGGAGAACTTAAAAAGCTTACTACAGAGGATTACTACCGTATTTTTCTACCTCATTCTCTCTTCGTTCTACAAGAGACGGTAACTAAAAACTACCTCGTTACACAATCGTTCTTCGTAATACCGTATGCATTCATTTAAATATTCATGTATTCATCGTAGGGGCCTAAACAACTTTTCATAAGGATAGGATCGCTTACAAGCAATTGTGTTTTATCATTCCGTATTTTGATGAAGAAAATTCAAAGTACGTTAACTATTTGTATCTTTATTACAAATATATTTTGTTATATTTTCTCAAAAATAATTTGGAAATTTATACCAAAATTAGATGAGAATTGAAAGGATCACACAGGAACTGCACAGGTAGCCTCTGGGACCTATTACGGAGGGCACGTTCGTGCCCTCGTAGGGGGAGTTACGATGGATCGATTTTTAAACTCGTGACGATCACCGTGGGGTTCACGGATACTAATCCCTTTTAAACCCCTTTTTAAATCGTGGAGCACAACACGGCTTTTTGCGTTCTTGGTATCTATTTGTAACCTAGGTAGTAATTGCCACCATTTCCACCTAGCAGTAATTGCATCCTAGGTAGAAATTTCTACCTAGGTAGCAAAGGTTTATGAGGTATCATCTTCATCTCCGAAATATCTCTCCTTTATTGTATCTATGATCTCGAATAGGTTAATTAGCTCCTTCCTTGCATCCATAATTTCCTCAAGTGCGTCGTGACAACGATAATCAGTTATACACGCCGTTATCTTTTCCAGTTTCCACATTGCGAGGGCAAGCTTGTTCATGATATGTGTTATCTTCACTTCCAATATGTACAAGCCTGCTCCCAACGTCTGTTCATTAGTTAAGTATCTATCCCACCTGTATTGCTCCTCGGCTTGGCTTTGCTCATCTGCCCCCATACGAACCTATTTTCCAAGCCACTGCTTAAAAACATTTCGGGAATGATTGAAGACGGATTACTTTTACGTAAATTTACGGCGTAAAACTACGGCTTTCTATACCGTCAAGAGTTAAATATTTTTGGGTTAGATAGGCTAGCTAATAGAGCTAGAGTTAGGCATCATAGTTTTTTGACGCTGGTTTGTACCATAGGAAAAGAACCTTTTTAACTCCTAAGGGAAGTTAACAACAATGAGTACTCGGTTAAACCTGAGCAATGAGGTTGAGCAATGGCTCACTAATTTAATGAACAACCTAGCTGAGATGTATCGTAGGTTTGTTACTGTGTATAATAAAGTTCCATTGCCATTGCTTGCGTCCTTTGTTGGGAGGTGCGGCGGTATTTGGCGGGTTGGTCCCGAGGATAATTACTACATCTTCAAGTGCGACGAGACGTATTTCCTATTGGCGGTGGGTTCTTACATACCTGGAGAGATCCTTTCCGAAGCTGGTCACAACCCAATTGCGCGTCGCCTATTGACGGAAATCAGGAAGGCTAGGACTAAAGAGAAGAGATATCTAAAGGCAACGCGGTTTAAATTACAATTAGGGGCAAACCTTCTCGCGTACCACGGCTACATGTTCCCCATCGGTAAAATAAGGGGTAGTACCTACGATCTATGCCGCATTGTCGCGACAGAGACATTGTATAAGTATCCCTTTATCCGTTTTTCTGATGAGTGTATAGAGGATGAGTACACCTACGAGATCAGCATATATCTGACCAACGAAGGGCTAGGGGTTGGTGGATACATAAACAAGGAGGATCTCAACCTTCCACCCACAGACCTCCTCAACGCACTTTACGAAAAGAGGGACGAGATTGAGAAGAGGATAGATCCTATATTGAAGGTTCTGGACGAAGTAACGAAGGGAGCTGTATCAATATTATTATATTGAGATCGATAAAAGCACGAAAGGAAAAGCTTATAAACTCTTCTTGCATGAAGCTTTTGATGAATGCGTTTGAGGAGTATGAGAGGAAGTGGGAGGAGGAGCTTGATAAGCTCCCCGAGAAGATAGAGACGGTGGAGCAGGCGTTGGATGTGATAGAGCAATTAGCCTTGAATGGGTACAAGCAGATAAAGACGGCAGAGGATGTATCATTGGAGAGGATTGGGGAACTTTATGCAAAGATAAGCGTAATGCGCGAGAGGCTCATCAACATAGTGTACCTAGCACGCCTTGCGAGACGCATTTTACAACAAGAAAGGAAGGGTGAGTAATATGACAACCTTTGAAACAATCCAAATCCCGAATTCGTGGAGCATGACGATGAAGGAACTTCACCAGCGACTTCGCGGTTATAATTGGCACAAGTCGCTCAGGAGATGGGTGCTTAGGATGGATGGAATAGGATCAGTTTATTTAAACGCACGCGTTGTGAAGAGGTACGGCGGAATTAGCGGTGTGCTCGATGCACCTAACGATTACATTGCGTCGTTTAGGAAGTACAACAACGGCATGGTCTGGCTCTACAGGGTTGCTTCTCAAGGATATGTGGACATACCGCCGCAGAAGGTTGTTGACACATTGGTTGGCTTCTTGAGGGGCGTGAAGGTT
>Ga0081534_100665_pt1 | contig 10741 bp, 17 predicted proteins | sample MonGeyMetagenome_FD_71019 | JGI IMG/M metagenome (GOLD analysis project Ga0081534, IMG submission 71019) | Hypoxic/sulfidic aquatic microbial communities from Monarch Geyser, Yellowstone National Park, USA - MG (SPAdes) v1 (version 2) | ecosystem: Environmental > Aquatic > Thermal springs > Hot...
TGCGCAAGTAAATGAACATGAGGGTAAGCGGGCACATGAGACCATGCACACACCTATATATATATCCCCACAACTCCCACCGTAGTGGGGCAGCAATACGAAAAGGAATGTTGAAAAAACTCTCACGTTAAGCGTCCCACTATAGTGTGGGCCTAGCGGTTTTTGCAGGGCCGTTACCTTTTTAAACTGCGGAATTCCTCAATTCCTAACTGAGCGTGAAACGCATGGGCGAAGAGAGCGTGAGCGTAGAAAACGTGGATAACGTGTATTCGGATATTTTGAAGTTTTTTGAGAGGCCGAACAGGAAATTATCGGCCGGTGATTATGAGTTTCTTAGCAAGCTCTCAAAGGCATACAGCGACTTAAAGGGCTTCGAAAACGCTTGGGGCTATGTCTGTGAAAAAGAGGGCCTTTACCATGGAATCTTTAATTTTGCGACTGAAGTGTTTACGGCTAGCCTTAAACTGTTAAAGGCCGAAGAGACCGATAAGAGGTATGCTTACGGCTTTGTTCTTGAGGACTTGAGCAAGCTTGTGCAAACTGCTAAGAGTTGGTGTTCTATGATGTACAGAAGGGCTCCGACGCTTTGAGGTGAAGCTGTTATGGAGCAGGTAAAGGCCCAAGCGCCTTTAAGCGAGAGAATAAAGGCGCTTGAGGGAAACATAAGAGGAAGGGTAAATGAGCTGATGGAGTTTATCACAAAGCCGGATAGGGAGTTATCCTTCGCTGACAGGCTTTTAGCGCTTGACCTTTTTAGGGCCTATGAGGATTATAACTTGGTCAAAGAGATTTTGATGCCCGAGTGCGTTGATGAGGAAATTTATATGCTGATTAGCAAGGACTTTGACGAGATAACGAATTATGCAGTAAAATATTTTAAGGACAATGTAACGATAATGAAGGACAGGCTAGGGTTTAGAATTTCCCTGTTTAAGCAGGACATTTACAGCTTCATAAAGGGCTGTGCTGATATCCTGGATTAGCCCTTTTCTTATCCCTTTTCTTTATACTGTTCTTTTTACTGGTCTGACTAGGGGTGTGTCAAGACATATTTATATGAGCACCTGAAAAGCAAAAGTTTATAAACTCCGGAATTCCTACTATAGAGTGGCTCCAGAAGGGGCCGGGAACTATGTCCAAGAGGTCTCAGGTAGAGGAAAAGAGGGCCGGTACCACGGGCAGTATTTCGGCTCAGCCCGAGCCCGTGATGCACGGCCCTGAAGAAATAACCGAGTTGGACATAAGCATAAGCACAAGGGGTAAGGCTAAAGTGATAAAGATAGTGAAGGGCCTAATGAAGAACTTTATACCCGAGAACAAGCTAAAGTTCGGCGGTAACGATCCTGACTATGTGAATAGGATAATGGAGAGCCCGGCTGTCCAAATACAGTTCATTACCGAAGACGGTAGGTTTTTCAGGGAGACCTTCAGGCTGACGTTAGCAGGAAACAGCAAGCTCAGAAAGTACATAAGCAGGTACGGTAACCCTAAGGTAGGTCAAGAGGTTGAATATCAGGAAGACGGCCGTGGCTTCCCTAGAGTGTCCTTGTAAGCTAACCTAAATTTTTCGCTTTTTTCCCTTTTCTTCGTGATGCCGGGCTATTGAATGCCCGCAAAAGATAGATTTATAAGCCCCGGGAATCCTAAATTTATGGGGCCTGAGAGTATGGGTGCACAGGAGCAGAAGGACACGGGACAGGTCGTGGGCCCTGAGGGCTACGTTTTTTCCGGTAGGACACGTATATGCGCTGACCTTAGCCCTGCAGACTATCAGCACTGGAACGGCCTCAAAAATGCGCTAAAGCCTTATGCTAAGCTGGTGTTCGGTAAGAACTTCAGGCTGTCAGACAGCTTCATGCTGGCTGTGCTGTTAAACAACCCTAACTTTGACACCTTTATGTATGAGAGCCTGAGGTCTTTTGCGAAAAACTACAACTTGCAAAGTAACGGCTGAATGAGCCCTTAAGGGCTCTCGGGCTGTGTTAAGGGGGTGTGTAAAGTGAGCTCTGACTATGAGAGGTGCGTATCGTTCGGCGAAGTCATGAGGCTGTGCGAAGGTGAGTTCATAGAGATAACGCTAAAATCATATAGGACTATGTTCACGGTAAGGGGTACCGTTAAGGGCGTCAGCCCTAACGGTATACTGTTATCTGACGGGATAGCTGAGTACTTTATCAGGTCTTCGGAAATCAAATTGATAAAGAGGCTGAAGAATAATGTCAAGGCAGGAGACAGCACCTGAAGAGGCATATTCTGGCGGTCTTATTTGTACACCGCCAGACCTTCACTTTTATAAGTCCTATTTTTTATTCAGGCCCTCAGATATTAAGTCTACCGTAGTGTGTACCGGCCGTGGCTTCAGCTATGCTTTTTTCTACTATCAAAACGGTAAGCCTGTAAGCAGGGCTAAGCTGAAAATACCTTCACTTAAGCCGTGTGTTGGACAGCCTACTGAGGGCTGTGTAAGGTGGGTAAGTGAAAACGGCCGGCTTCAGGCTGAACAGTATCAAAAAGGTAAGTGGGTTAAGCTACCTTACACGCTACCTGAGGGCTACAGGGTAGTTGTAAGGCGTGTAGCCGTACAGGATATTAACGGCCCACCTTATTGTTATGCGCAAGTTGGAAAAGAGGCCTATGGTATAACTCAGTTTGCTTCTGACACTTACTTGACTGTGCACTACACTAAAAAGAGCAAGCAAAAAGGACAGCACAACCTATATGTAGAGTGTCACTGCAATAAAGTCTATCAGGTAAAGAGCTATAAGACCGCATTAGACCTCTATAGGGCTATAAGGTCTAAAATAGCTAGGTGTGAAGACTGTATAGAGCACTATGTTACCTTGACCGTGTCAATTGAGGCTATAGAGTTCACGGGCTATGAGTGTAGCACTAACTTTTTTGTTAAACAGGCTGACCTTGAGACGGCTGTAACGCAGACAGGGAACTTAGGTAGGGCCGGCTTCTGTTTCTACGGCCGTTACTTTGGGCAGGAGCTTCAGGGTGAAAAGTGCTCATGAAGACCTTAATTTTTAATAAGTGCGGTAAGGGCGCTACCGACACGCTCTTTATTGACTTAGATATACCGTTTAACGAATTTAACGCTACCTTTAAGTACCCCTATGAGCGCCTGTTAGAGCTTGTCCTAGGTGATTACGGGTTTAACGTCTTGTTTAAGCAATATAGTGAATCACGTAACGGCTACACGCATTTGACGTTAGTAATTGACACCTGTGTAGACTATGAAAAGGCGTTAGTCCTCAAGTTCTTGCTTGGTGATGATAGGAACAGGATAACGCTACAGCTCTGGCGCCTGAGGACTATAGGTAACCCCTTAGACTACTTTAACAGCTCACACCATTAACTTTTCCTTTTCTCTTTCTCTTTCTTAGCTAGCGCCTTGTCCTAGGCCTAGCCCTATCTATAGACCGTAATCTTTTTAACCTTCTGATACTGTCTAGTAAGCGGTGCGTGGGATATGGGTAAGGCTAAGTCCAAGGGGCTTGATGTAAACGTTAATGCCTATAAGTGGAAGCAGATACAGTACAAGTACGGCGGTGAACTGCCTCCTGAAGTAAGAAACGAAATGATTAACGACATGACTAACATACAGCTCCTTAACTATGAGATGGGCTATGGTGTCTTTAATAGGGTCTGGAGAGAGGCTGTTGTCCCGACTCTTGTGGAAAAGGGCATAAAGAGCCCCTTCTGGGGCCCCTATAAGGCCTTTACTAATGAGCTACTTAAAAAGGCTCTCGGCCTTGGTAGACAGAAGCCCACCATGTCTGTTGATGATGTTAAGAACAAGTGGGTTTCGCTAGGCGCCAGTAAAGACGTGATAGACGCTATAGTTACTGCAATACGGAGCAAGGGCAAGGAAATGGGCCTCTTTGCATAACCTTCTAAAAAAATAGAGTTAGGCTTTAGTTCACCCGCTCTTTTTTTCCTCACTCCCTTTAGGTAGGCTCTCCCTTATTTTGTCTAGCGTCTTCTGTATGTCCTCTATCTCCTTGTCTGTAAACTGAGGCGTCTCTTCACTACCCTGCTTCTTATTCATGTTCTGCAGGAACAGCTGATACAGCATAGCCTCAGGGCCTGAGGCTGTAGCAGAGCCTGCGCCCCTCTTCACCTCTAAGTCCTCCTGGAGCTTTCTAAACGCTATCATAGCCTGCCTTATGTACTCGACGTTAGCTATCACTATGCACATGAGCTTCTGGAGCTCAGGCAGGCTAAGGATTAGCTCAGGCGGTAAGCTCTCAGGCGTGCACTTCTTGGCATCAAAGCCCAGGAAGTCTGACACGGCCTATCACCTCTTTTCCTCAGCCTCCTTTATCTTCTTAACGTCTGCAGGTGTTGTACCTGTCCACATGTGAACTACAAGGGCCTGCTTATCTCCAAGGTACTGGAAATAGGCGTTAGCGTTTGCAAGCTGAGCCCTGACCTTTTTCTCTATGTGCTTAGCGTATGTCTTCATGTGAAGGATAAGCGTCAGGCTGTCAGGCGTGGGCTGTGCTACAAAAGCCAGCACGCCGTGTTTAAGGAAAAAGCCCTCTATTTCCTTCACCCGGTACGTGTCAAGGGTGAAGTTACTGAGGAACTTAAGGTTATACACAAGGGTGCTGTGCTCAGCGTCATATGTAGCGCTAGCAGTTACAGCGTTCCACTTAGCGTTAAACTCCTCCACGTGCTTGTCAAGAGCAGGCCTCAGGACAGCTATAATGTAGCCGTAGCGGTCATTTACCTTATAGAATGAGGCCTTTACACCTATGCGGTCAAGCTCACGGGTAAGCCTTATAACGTCTGGGTTGTTAGTGATATCATGCATTTCGTTAAGCACCCGCTTAGAACATTGCTTATAAGCCCTAAAAAACTTTACTAGCTCAGAGAGGTGTGTGTGAGGTATGAGCTCTCCGGCATCCGGCCTTAGCACGACCCTGTCTGCGATACAGGAGGCTATAACTGACTTCGTTAGCGGCGTCGCTTACGTCTTCGACGGCATAGCTCAGTTCTTCGTTCAGAACGCTTCAACTATAGGGTACCTGCTTGCTACTGTCGGCGTTGCTATGTTTGTGCTGAACAAGACAGGCCTGTGGGACACGCTGAAGGGCCTGTTTAAGTCAGTGTTCTGAAGCCAACTAAGCTAGAACCATAAAAAGAAAAGAAATAAAACTTAAAAGAGTTTTTTTATATTTTTATTTTACTGAGCCTTTTTATCAGTCTGGGAGTTAGGCGTACCTATGACCTTGTCCGTTATATCCATACCCTGCTCAGCCGCTATCGCAAGTGTTACCATGTTCTGGATTGACTGAACGGCTACGGTATTGGTTTCTGCCATCTGCTTACCCAAGTTCTCCATGTGCTTATTGTGGAAATAGTCCATAATGAGGTAGGCGCCAACAGCGGCGCCGAATATGGTCAGGAATACCTCAAGGACGTTAGCCAGGCCGGATGACGCTACGGCTGCCACTATCGCAGTTGCGTTGGTTATGTTTAACATAGCTCTCGCCGTCTACCTTGTTGTTTATCGCAGGTTAAATATTTTACTTCCACAGGTCTAGAGCTAGCGTGGGGGTCTGAGTTTGGTAGAGCTGTTAGGGACTGGAGACAACAGCTTACCTAATAACGCCATTCAGGAGGCCCGTTCATTCTTAGCTACATTAGTTTCAGCTCTAGCGACTATCGGTAATGAGCTCTATACATGGTTTCTGTCAATAGCTAACCGCTTTATAAACTTCTTTGAGGCGCATCCGATAGAGGGGACAATGTTTATAGCCAACATGATAATACTGTTCAGCTAGGGGTGAGATAGGTGTCAGGTCTGCTTGATATGATGTTAAGCGGTTTCCCAGTAAAGCCTAAGACGCCTCCGCAGGTGAACCAGAACAGCATAGAGCTGACGCTTACAGCTGATGAGCTTAAGGCGCTGCTCTTCGGTAAGGCTGACCCAAGGTATCAGAACCTGATAGACGTCGAGATAAGGGATAACAAGCTGATAGTCAGGTTTAAGCTGTTTTAAAGGTGATAGGGAGGCGCTAGAGCGATGAGCTTCATAACGAGTCTTTTTAGTGACGTAGAGAGCGCATTTAGTAGTGCGTTTAGTACTATTGAGAGCTTTTCTTCAGATATAGGTAGCTCTGTGTCCTCGGGTCTAAATGCCCTGAGCTCTAGCGCCTCCAATCTGTTTAGCAACATAACGTCAATCCCTCAGGCTATTGTCTCAGCCCTCTATGCTTTTGGCTCTTGGCTTTGGAAAGGAATTTACGACTTTGCTAAGTCAGTAGGCACAGCGTTTGCTACGGCCTTTGACTTCCTAAGAAGAGGTATAGATACACTAGGTAGCTGGATTTACCAGGGCCTAGCGTATATATGGCAGGGCATGTTAGGCTTTGGTAACTGGCTTTGGAGTGCACTAGTTACATTAGCTAAGTACATATGGAATGCCCTAAAGACCGTCTATCAGACTATAGTAGATTGGGTTAAGAGTATAGCTGACACTATATCCTCCTGGTTCAACGGCATAGCGTCAGATATAGATAACTGGCTCTACGGTATGGCTTGCAACCTTAGGAGCAAGCTATCAACTATGATATTTACCGATATAACGATATGGGGCGTAGGAAAGACCTTAGAGAACATGTTCGACGGTAAAATGAGCATCAAGAGCGCTTTAGCTAGAGGTATAACTGCCCCATTAGCAGGTATGCTTGCGGCAGTACTCTTTGACGCAGTTATACCGGGATGCACTCAGAAGACGCAGAGCTTTGTCCTTGCTCCTAGGGCTATATCCATATCGCTACCTGTTGAAGAGCTCCAGGAGCCCGAGCTGATAACCGGAACCACGGGCTTCGGCCAGTTCTCGTTACCGTACAGCCTTGAGCTGACGCCAATACTTAGCTATGTGTACACGGTAACGGGTCAGCCTGTTTACCCTGAGAGCTACGGCTTAGCTGTAAGTCCAAGCCTGACGCTTACGACTAACGTGTTAGGACAGCCTGTCTACCCTGAGAGCTACGGCTTAGCTGTAAGTCCAAGCCTGACGCTTACGACTAACGTGTTAGGACAGCCTGTCTACCCTGAGAGCACAGGCTTAACGCTTAGTCCAGGCCTCAACCTAACATATGAGGTAACGGGACAGCCCGTAGGGCCTGAGAGCGTTAGCTTAACGCTGAGCCCGCAGTTACAGACACCATATAGGATATACAATAGTGTAACTGAGACAGCAAGCGGTAGTCCAAGCTTTGTAACGCCTAACACGTTAAGTGAAACGACCAGCGGCAGTCCAAGCTCTGTAACGCCTAACACGTTAAGTGAAACGACCAGCGGCAGTCCAAGCTCTGTAACGCCTAACACGTTAAGTGAAACAACAAGCAGTAGCGTAAGTGCACAGGTAACCGGGCAGGCTGTCAGCTCTGAGAGTTCAAGTTTAACGCTTAGTCCTAAGCTGACCTATACGACTAGCATTTCTGGACAGGCAGCAACTTCTGAGAGTTTAAGTTTAACGCTTAGCCCTAAGCTGACGTACACGAATAGCGTCTCCGGGCAGACTGTTAGCTCTGAGAGTACAAGCTTAACTGCCAGCCCTAAGCTGACTTACGCCTCTAGCGTAACCGGGCAGGCAGTTAGCCCTGAGAGTTATGGCTTAACGATAAGCCCTAAGCTGACGTACACGAATAGTATCTCTGGGCAGGCAGTTAGCCCTGAGAGTACCAGCTTATCGATAAGCCCTAAGCTAACGTATGTGTCGCAGGTAACAGGGCCGGCCTACGTTAATCTAACAGCTAGCCCGAGCCTGACGTACAGCACTAGTACGTCATCTAGCTCGTCATCTACAACAACCGGTGGAGGAGGCAGTCATACAATTACTTCAGAATAAGCTAACAGTTGAGGTGTGTTAAGCTAAGTCGACAGCCTCTAAAAGCTTTTAACCGTTTTAGGTCTAAACTATATAAGGTGTGGAGAGTTGATGTTAACGCCCGACCTAGTAAACGAGGAGGATATAGATAAGCTTATTATACCTGATGACTTACCAGATGAGCCGGCATTTAAGGCTTACATAGAGGCTAAGGTCTACGATAAGGAGGGGCATATTATAGACTACCGCAGACAGCCTATGAGAAGCTTAACGCAGTACTTCTTGGCGCTTATGTCGATACCGCTTATAGGTACATACTCTGGTGGCTCAAGCAACAGCCCGACTGGCCTTCTTGCTAATGTGTTAGGCCTTTCTGCTGTGTCAAACACAGCCTGGTCTGCTGATATAGTGTGGACTTGGTCTATACAGGTTGGCTCAGGTACACAGGCGTTCAGTCCTACCCTTACGGGCCTAGCTGCTCCAATACTTAACGGTTCGCAGGCCGGGCAACTTGTCTACAGCACAACAGCTGTATCCAATACCGGCTCCTCAGTATTTGTTCTGGGGGCAGTTAGTAATAATACGTCGAGTGCAATAAGTGTTACTGAGATAGGCTTAACGTGTACTGTATATATACAATATTGGCCTTCTAGCGGTTATACCACAAGCTCTTATAACTTCCTCCTATCTTATGATACATTCTCGACAGCTATTTCAATACCTGCTAGCGGTATGGCTACATTCCAAATAGTTATATCGTTCACGGGGTGATAGGCAACTATGATGGTAGGTAAAGACGTTAGCGACATTAGTGTTAAGGTACCTGAGGACGCTCACGACACAGGTAAGTACATACCGACGTTTAGCGCTTACCTCACAGCTATAGTTAGGGATTCTACGGGCAGAGTAATCCGTGTTCACAGGCAGAGGTCTCATAGCCCCACAGCTAACTTTATGGGTCTTTTCCTTCCCTTAAACTGGTATGTATCTACCGGCCAGGCGTTCAGAATTACTAATGTGACTGGCGGTACTTACAATTACCAGCCTAGCCTTGATGGTACTATTCCTGGTACTATCCCTGGTATATCTTATCCTAATAACAAAACCATCTATCCAAACTACTTAGTTATGATTCAAGTAGGAAGCGGTACTCAGTCAAACCCATATAACGCTTACAGTTTAGCGTCTCCAATAGCTAATGGCTCAGGGGCAGGGCAGCTGGTCTATGGTACTCCATCGGTCTCAAATACGGTTACCGTAAGCGGTAGCTCGGCTTACTTTGTTATAGAACAGACGTTTAGTAACCAGACCTCAAGCACAATAGATATTACTGAGGTTGGCATTATAACACATCTATACTTCGTAGCTGCCGGTAACCAGAGTCCTACTGATTTCGGCAATACATTAGTCTGGTACGATACCCTTAGCTCAGCTATATCAGTACCGGCCGGCGGCTACTTAACTATAGCTTACACCTTCACAGTAAACCCATAACGGCCTGTCGCTGAGGAAACGTTTTTAACCTTTAACCCTTATACAAGTAGATAGGGGTAGACGTATATGGCGCTTGTAGGCGTTAATAGGGATGAGCTTGACCTTAGCAGGCTACCGGCTGACGCTCACTATGACCCTAAGAGAGACGATGACCTCTCAGGTGTGCAGGTGAGAGCTACATTAACGTTCAAGATAACTGACGCTAACGGCACAGTTATAAAGGAGTGGACTGAGCCGGCCCACAGCCTTAACGCTAACTTTGCAACTATAATATGGGCTCTGTGGGACGCTGCCCAGGCTGAAATAAACGACACAGGAGGAACGGCTATATATATCTATGGCGCAAGCGGAGGCGCCTGGTCAGTTACAGCTCCATCGGGTAACACTAGCTACGGCATACTTGTAGGCTCAGGTGCTACGGCTGGTAGCACTCCATCACCTTTAACGTATAAGCTTGTCGCTCAGATACCGCAGGGAACCAGCTCAGGCCAGATAGAGTATGGAGCTGTAAGCCTTTCAGCAACATCTACAAGTGGGCAGACTACCAGCTTTACCATAAGCAGGAGCTTCACTAACGTGTCAGGAGCGACGCTTTCAGTTACTGAGATAGGCTTAGCTGTGCAGATAACGGGCTTCGCTATGACTAACGTAAGCACAAACTCAGCTATTACCTCAGACTACATACTGATATCCTATGACATACCGTCCTCAGCTATATCCGTAGCTAACGGCCAGACGCTGACAATAACTTACACGTTCAGCGTTACAACGTAACGCTAGCTAACGCCTAATCTGCTCTATAAGCTCTATAAAGGCCTGATAAACGAGCCGGTAGTCGTACTTAGCCGCAGTTTTCCTGTTGCACTCGCTCCACTTAGCTAGCGTCTCCCTGTCGTGTAGCGCCATCTCCCTAGCTATCTCCATAGCCTTAAGGTAGTCCTCAGGGCTGTACTCTGCGTGTAGGATATACTCATAGTCTAGTTTCTCCAACCAGTACCCCTTTATCCCCACAGCTATGTTGCAGTCTACGGGCAGGTACTCTCTAATAGCCGGGTAGTAAGGCGTTATCACTATCTCTCCGTAGGCCATAGCCTCCAAGGGCTGTAACCCGAAGCCCTCTGCGTCACTAAAGTTAAGGAAAAAGAGGTGGCTGTCGTAGAGCTGTCTAAGCTCCTCAGGCGTTAGCGGGTTCTTTATCTTCATGAACGGGAAACGCAGTCTCAAAAAGTAGTCCTGCTCAAACGGCTTACCCACCAAGTAGATGTCAAACTCACTAGAGCCGTAGCGCTTTACGTACTCCTCGAGGGCCTGGAGGCCGTACTTCGGGTACTTCCTCTCTAAGTAGTAAGCCCTGTAGTAGAAGCCGTTCTTTTCACTTACAGGCTTCACCTTTTCCGG
>Ga0081534_100668_pt1 | contig 10726 bp, 13 predicted proteins | sample MonGeyMetagenome_FD_71019 | JGI IMG/M metagenome (GOLD analysis project Ga0081534, IMG submission 71019) | Hypoxic/sulfidic aquatic microbial communities from Monarch Geyser, Yellowstone National Park, USA - MG (SPAdes) v1 (version 2) | ecosystem: Environmental > Aquatic > Thermal springs > Hot...
ATTATTGTACTACATTTTACGTCATTTTTGTTGTTGCTGCTGCTGTGGTTGCTGCTTAGGCAATATGTAGATCTTATTACCAATTATTGAATTGTTTGGTATCAAAACCTTACTACCATCACCCTTAATAACCTCAGTGAACAATATCGCCACATCGTTCACAATGCCATCCTCGCCGAGTAAGTTCACGTGATCATGTACCCTAAACGGCCTCGCCAACAGTAGGAATAACCCAGCCACAGCCTGACCAAGAACCTGCTGCACGGCAAACCCTATCACTATCCCAAGAAAACCACCAACAGCAACACCAGCTACACCACCTCCAATGGCACCAGCAATACCAGCAACCAACGCGCCGATGCCTATTAGGAGGAATACGTTCCTCATAGCCCTTGCCGTTAGGTGATAGCGTGCTAATGACAAGTCTCGCTTCTTTTTGTCGTGGGTGGCTTTTAAGTCTGGTTGTTTGTTTTTGTTGTGAATGCTACGTAGGGCTGTTGCTGTTGAGCTGGAAGTTCCCAAGGGTGTTTCTAAGTTACTTTATTCTGTTGAGACCGCATACCTCAACATCGTTCGCGAGGTTGTTGAATATGCTGTTGTGAACAATGTTACGAGTGCAGTGAAACCCCATGGGCTGTTCTACAGCAAGTATAGGCGGGGATATCCGGGTTTACATGCTCACTTAATAATCCAGGCGATTAGGCAGGCATCGCAAATTGCGAAATCATTCGTTGAGAGGAAAAAGAGGGGCTTGGTGAGCAAGCCCTACCCCGAGGTTAAGGCTGTATCCATTAGGTTTGACGAAACGACTTGGAGCTATGATCAATTTATCCGCTCCATAGCACCGGTTAGGCTTAGCTTATCACTGCTTGGCGAGAGGAAGGAGGTTTGGCTTAGACCTCACAAGCGCTTTTGGTTCTACTGGTGGAGGGTTTTGAGTGGTGAAGCCGAGCTTGCGTCTACGTTGATTGTTAAGCGTAGGGCTAACAAGTGGTATGCAGTGTTCGTATTCGAGATAAAGCCCAGGGAGGAGGAGCCAAAATCAATCATTGCCTTCGATATTAACGAGAACACGGTAGCCGTGAGTAGGGTTGATTTACCATCCACTGTGGATAAGGTAGCTGATTGGAATAGGCAGTACATGGTTCCAGAACTATATGCAATCAAGACGGACTTCGGCAAACTGGCTAGGAGGTATGAAAGGATTAGGAACACAATCATCGAGAAACTCAAGCCCGAATTCGCCTTACCAAACGGTAAGTACGTGAATGTGACGAGCACTAGGGAGTTCAGGAAGCAGGTAAGGAAATTACGAGAAAGGGATAGGAAGGTTGGTAGGGTTAGGCACGTGGCTAATGAATTAGCAAAAACACCGGCAATCATCATAACTGAGGAGCTCGGTGAAAGACCTCAGGATGAGATGATTAGTGATCTTGAGAGTGGAGGGCTAAGGCATAGGATTAAGCAAATTCCATTCAAGGCTTTGGAAAGAGTTGTCGAAGACAAGGCATTGGAGCGCGGCTCTAAACTATTCCGTGTCTCATCATACAGAAACAGCAGGGTGTGCCCAATACACTTTGTTAGGCTTAAGAGCACAGATGAATGGCATACATTGCAATGCCCACTCGGACACTATGTAGATAGGGACTACGCCTCGGTCATGAACATGAACTGGAAGCTAACACAAGAGGCATGGACAAAAGGAGTTTGGTGGAACATGAGGAGGAAAATGGACTGGAGATAATACGAACAAAAATCAAACCCACTAATACCATACTCCATCGTACAGTATCTACGTGCCATACTAAAGACCTTCAAGGCCAGTCTAGAACAAAGCCCCGCGGTGCTGGCCCGGGGCAAACCCATGAACCCAGCCAGAGGAGCCGATGAAGGCAGGGCGAGGGCACCACCCCGCCCTAAGGGAACCTTCGCCCCTCAGGGCGGGGGAGGTCAGCATACCTAAACCTCATTGACCAGTAAATCACATCAGCAAAGGCGGACACTATCAAATAGCCGAAGGCTAATGCCAAGAGGACATTTACGTAACCCTCATAAGGACTAACTTTAATGCCAAACATTGGCAATAATGTTGAAATCACATAATGCACTATTGCGGCAACAACTACATATACCACAATGTATATCACCAACTTAGTTATGGCATTAACATAATGTCTGCCTATCTCCTTTTTACTCATCTCCTGAGTAGTAGTTGACACGAATTATTTGACAAACATCATTAATTTATAAGCTTTACCTAAATAATTAGGGGACGAAATGCGGGTGTAACTTTAATATCTTTACATCGATAAAAAGAACTAGGACTTGTCCCAGGTCTCCACAAATGCCCTGGCCATTTTTACCGGGTCCTTAGCTGCTAATATGCCCGAAATCACGGCTGCGCCCCAGGCACCCGTGGCTTTTATGGCGGGCAGAGTTTCGAGGGTTATTCCGCCTATGGCGTATACCGGTATATCAACTGCAGCCACAATCCTCCTTAACCCATCGAGCCCAGTGACTCTATAGTCAGGCCTTGTGGGGCTTGGAAACACTGAGCCGGCGCCTATGTAGTTGGCACCCGCATTCTTACCCTGTACAGCTTCCTCAACAGTACTGGCACTCGCCCCTATTACTAAGCCACCGAACCTACTCCTAATTGCGTCCACGGGAGCGTCGTCAAGACCAACGTGAACCCCATCGGCGTCACTGAGTATTGCTATATCGACCCTATCATCCACGATAAACACGGCACCATACTCATTACAAAGCCTCCTGATCTCCCTGGCCTCCTCAAGCATAACCCTAATACTACCCTCCTTACGCCTATACTGAACAATCCTAACACCACCCTCTAGGAAAGCCCTGGCAGCCTCCACATGGCTCTTCACGGTATAGCTAGTATCCGTTATACCATAGATGCCCCTAGGTAACCTCATACAGAAAACCTAACTAACATATTTAATAAAACCTAACGCCATATCCCTACCAGGTAACGTACGTTATCGACAATGAATTACTCACGTTCTCCAATCTCCTGAAATCCTCATCACTAAGTCTCCAACCAGTTGCACCGGCATTCTCAACGACTTGCTCAGGGCTTTTTGCACCAGGTATTGGCACCACGTTATCATGCATTACTAGCCAATTGAGTGCGATTTGGGCTGGTGATTTACCGTACTTGGCGGATAATTCCTTAATTACGGGGATCAATTTGCTGCTTATTTCACGTAGATTGTCTGGATGGAATAATGGATCATTCTCCCTCAGATCACCCCTGGGTCTATTATCTGGAGAGTACTTGCCGGTCACCGCGCCCTTCGCTAATGGGCTCCATGCGATTAAGGTAATTCCCTCACGCCTTAGGTAGGGTAGTAACTCCTTCTCCACCTCCCTCTCGATTAGATTGTACCTATTCTGCGAACTAACTATATCGCTCCTCTTCAGGCATTCACGGGCAGTTTGGAGGAGTTGGAGTGGGTAGTTACTGACACCGATGTACCTAATCACACCATCATCAACCAACCTCTCCATAGCCCTCATAGTCTCGCAAATGGGAACATTGTGCCAACACGCGGGCCAGTGTAGTTGTAGTAGGTCTATGACGTCAAGACCAAGCCTCTCCCTACTACGCCTAGCCGCCTTAAGAACATCATCGAACCTGTGCCAGTCGCCCGGTATTTTCGTTGCCACGAAAACCTGCTCCCGAATTCCCAACTCCCTGATTGCACGCCCAACAAACTCCTCACTACGCCCCCTACCGTAAACAGCCGCAGTGTCTATGAAGTTTATACCCAACTCAACGGCCTTCGCTATTACGGACTTCGCCACATTATATTCATACGGACCCCACGCATCCGTTTGTCCCTAGGTGTTTGCCTAGGGACTTCCACCTCGCCCACACCTCATGGGGTATCGGTGTGGGTTCATGGGTGGCTGTCGAGCCCAACGGCATGGGGCTCCCATCTAGGGTAGGCCCACCTGGGCTCTGGGCATTGCCCTCACCGCCCAGGTGGGGTGAGGCTCTGAGGCGTAGGTTGTGGCACGCAACCACCTCCCTATGCCAAAGCTCCCCGTCTTTGGAGCACTTGCCGACCCTGCTGCCGTTCTCGTAAATTATTTTGGCTTTGTGTATTGGGCACATCCTTGAGGTGTTCCTTGGGTTCACATACACTATTGGGACACCATGCTCCCTAGCCTTCTCCTCAATAGCCCTCTGTACGCCCCTGAAGGATGCTTGGTAAATCCTATGCCTGAGCTGGGCATCCTTGATGTGGTTGATCATGTCCTTAGCGGGGTTCTTACCGAGCCTCTCCAGGACAATAGCGCACCGCCTCTCCGCAGCTGTTCTGACTATGATGTTCGCAAGCTTCCACCTCAGGTCAGCCTTCTTTTTCCTCTCCCTCAGCTTCCTAAGGATCTTCCTCTTGGCTCTGCATTTAACGCCACAGGACTTATCATACTTCTCTTGAATTGCCTTCCTCCTATAATAGTAGCCTAGGGTGATGTCCCTGAAGCCTGTCTCTAGTAGGTAGACCTCATGCTCAATCATCACGGCCACGTGGTTCTCATTCACATCAACGGGTATGAGACCCCTTGGTTCGTAGGTTCCAACGGACTTCCTAAAGGTTAGGTAAATGATTAATCGCCGACCCCTCCTATCAAGCCTTAACCTAGCCTCAGAAGCAAGCCTCCAGCCACTATTCACGTACCTCCAGTACTGCTTGTGCGGCTCCAACTCAATAACGATCCAACCCCTGTGGGTGGCTATCTCAATGCTCGTTAATCCACTCATCCTCCATAGGTGGTCGTCTAGCCATATGGAGACCTCCCTAACCTCTGGGTGATCCTTCCTAGCCAAGCCTTTCTTCCTGAGTTTGAGGAAGCTCTTGGACCTCACCGATGCATCCTGGCATGCGGTGTAGGCGTAGTGCGATGGTAACTGCGGATACAAAGACCTTAGTTCCAAATACTTTAAGGCCTTCAGTTTCACGAAGCTCGTTACCCCATTCTCCACAGCGTATGCGACTAATCGCCCAACCATGTCCCTGTACATACCCTCAAGCTCCATAAAGACCTTGAAAACCCTCCTAGGCAACCGCACAGACCCAACAACAACAGTCCTAACAACCTCACTCACGCTTCCCAACCTCCTCTAAAGGCCTTTTAAGACCCTACCAAGACACCTACAACAACCCCTCCGAAACCAAAACAACCAACACCAATAATAATAAACAAAACCAAAAACCCAACCACGAGACACAAACAACAAAACAACCCAGCCCAATCCTTGAAATTTTTACACCGGTTTTTCCAAGGGTTATGTACTCCATCACCGCACGTAGGCATCACCGCGTATTTAAACATTGTCATGTTGATTGCTCTAAATTAATAATGCTTTTTAACACGAAATCTCCATTCGCAGTTGATGAGTTCTGAGTATGTGGTGATTTTCGTAACGGTACCTAACAAGGACGTCGGTGTTGAGTTGGCTAGGCATCTCGTGAGTAATAGGTTAGTTGCCTGCGTCAATGTTGTTGATGGTTTGAAAAGCATATACTATTGGGAGGGTAGGGTGGAGGAGGATAATGAGGCGTTACTGATTATTAAGTCGAGGAAAGATAGGCTTGATGACATTATTAATGCGGTAAGGGGGAAGCACCCGTATAAGGTGCCCGAGATAATAGCATTACCAATCATTGGCGGATTGAAGGATTACCTAGCGTGGATTGACGAAGTTGTTGAGACGAAGTAAAATCATCCACTTAGCCTTAGACTAAATATTTTTTAACTAAAAATTACTCCTAACAGCAATGCCCAGGGCATTGTTGGTGGTACTTGATGGATGCGCAGATAGACCCGTTAAGGAGCTGGGTGGTAAGACCCCGCTCGAGGCTGCCGTGAAGCCCACGATGGATAGATTGACATCTGAGGGGTCCTGTGGGTTAATGGACGTGATATCACCGGGCATCAGGCCCGGCAGTGATGTTGCCCACCTAGCCATATTCGGTTATGACCCATACAAGTACTACCCAGGTAGGGGGCCTCTTGAGGCTATTGGCGCGGGGTTGAGGCTTAATCCAGGTGATGTTGCCTTTAGGGCCAATGTGGCTACCGTCAATGATGACCTAGTTGTTGTTGATAGAAGGGGTGGTAGGTACATAGGTGCTGATGAGGTTAAGGAAATCGAGGAGGTAATAAATAACGAAGTAATACCAACCCTAAGGGCGAAATATGGTATTGATGCGATTTACAAACAAACGGTTGAGCATAGGGGTGTCTTGGTCTTGAAAGGCTCGGTCTCACCGCACGTCAGCGATACGGACCCGCACGTTGTTGGTGCCAGGGTAGCCGAGGCCAAGGCGCTCAGTGAGGATGCAAGGGTTACTGCGGATTACATAAATGAATTCACCAGGCTTGTTCATGAGAGGCTAGGTAAAGCTAGGTTCAACGAGATCAGGAGGAGGGAGGGCAAGGGACCAATAAACATGGTGCTGCTGAGGGGTGCTGGATCCATGAGGGTGTTTGAGCCGTTAAGTTCCAGGTACAGAATAAGGCCTGCGATAATCGCCGGTGTAGCACTGATTAGGGGTATTGGTGTGGCGCTCGGTATGGAACCTATCAATGTTGAGAATTACGTGGGTTCTAAGGATGATGATTTCAACGCAGCCTTTCACGCAGCTGCAGAGGCGCTGAGGAACCACGATTTCGTATTCCTCCATGTGAAGCCCACGGATTCCATGTCTCACGATGGGGATTTCAGGGGTAAGATCATGATAATCGAGAGAGTTGATGCAGGTCTTAGGAGGTTTATTGAGGAGGCGCCAGGCGATACTTACATATTCATAACCTGTGATCACGCGACACCTGTAACCGTAAAGGAGCACACAGGCGATCCAGTCCCGTTCATGGCCTGGGGTGTAGATGTCATGAAGGATGATGTGGGTAGGTTCAGTGAGAGGGATTGCTCGAGGGGCTTTTGGAATAGGATTAGGGGTATCGATATCATGAACATAATAGCTAATTACTTAGGTACGCTTGAGAAGTTTGGTGAGTAATTTTACTTATCGTAAAGGCTATAAATTATCGAGTGGTCTAGCCATTATGTAGGCATCCTCACCATCGTGGTAGTAACCCCTTATTAAGTCGACAATTTTGTAATTCAACTTCTTATAGAGGTTAATGGCGGGCGTGTTCGAGACCCTAACCTCTAGGTAAACCTCCTCAGCACCATAGAAGTACTTCATAGCCCTCATACCCCTAATCATCATGTTATACGCAATACCCAACCTACGCGCCTCGGGTAGAACACCTATTGATATCACATGACCCTTCCTGGTCGGCTTGCCCTTCCATATGTAACTCCAGCCAAACTCAACCCTGTTCATCATGTAACCCACGACCTTCCCATCAAGCTCAGATACTATGAAGGCCTTTGGAAAGCTCCTGTAATGCTCAACAAAGAAAAACTCCGGGTAGTTTTCAGGGAGAACTCGCCTATTTATTGAAACCACAGTGTTCAAATCCGTTATTTCGAACTCCCTGAGTACGAATATTTTCCCATTCCTACCCTTAATGTATTCGCGACCCTCGAGTCTCTCGGTAACATCCTGAATAGTGCTTTCATCCATTACGTAACCAATAATTGGGAAATTAATACGTTTTTCCCATTAAACAACGAATAATTATTTATCTAAAACATACGCCGGAACTACCACCAGTATTATAAGACCGAGTATGTACAATAATGCTGTGTACGTTCTATAAGATAGGCTTAGGAGACCGAGTTGTGGCATTACGAACTTAACAACACCAACAACATCAAACCTAGGTACTGGGTATGGATCAGGCCCAAGGTTTGCATCGCCCTTAAATACATATGTGCATCCCTGCGAGTTCTCAATAGACATTACCCTATGCACTATATAGTCACTGAACTGGGGTGAGTAATAAATGGCCACGTGGCCAAGCAATGATTGGCATGAACCGCTAGGTGGTATCATCACCACTAGGTCGCCAACCTCGAGCGTTGGCTCCATAGAGTATGAACTAACCACTGCCCAGGGTATTACGAATGATAACGCTAGTACGATCATTAGTACATGCCCTAAATCCATCGCAAGGGCAAGAAAACATTAATACTTATGTTTTTCTCACCTTATTACCTACGGCCCTTTAGGTCCTAGCCGTTTCGGATTGTCGTTACTGAGGATTATTACGTTCACGGATTAGAAAGGTTTTTATAGAAGTGATTTACGGACCCTCCGATGAGCACAAGCACAACACAGCAGAAGGGCGGGGTTCCAGTAATGGTTCTTAAGGAGGGTTCCCAAAGAACAACGGGAGCTGATGCGAGGAGGAGTAATATAATGGCTGCGAAGGTCATTGCCGAAATACTATCAACAAGCCTCGGTCCAAGGGGCATGGATAAAATGCTCATTGATGCCTTCGGAGACGTTACAATAACTGGCGATGGAGCTGCAATACTGAAGGAAATGGAGGTTCAGCACCCAGCCGCCAAGCTACTCATTGAGGTTGCCAAGGCTCAGGATGCGGAGGTTGGTGATGGAACAACAACAGCCGTTGTTGTTGCAGGTAGGCTGCTAGAGCTTGCTGAGGAGCTGCTTGACGAGGGTATCCACCCAACAATAATTATTGATGGTTATAAGAAGGCTATGGATTACGCAATACAGGTTGCTGATGAGATAGCGCAGTCAATAAACGTCGAGGACAAGAATCAACTAGCCCTTGTGGCTATGAATTCACTAAGTAGCAAGATAGTGGCTGAGGCTAGGGATTACCTAGCTAAGGTTGCGGTTGATGCGTCAGCAATTGCCGTGGAGAAGGTTAACGGGAAATACAACCTAGACCTGGATTGGATAAAGCTTGAGAAGAAGAAGGGACAATCACTCGCTGAAACCCAGTTAATACAGGGCATTGTACTCGATAAGGAGGTGGTACATCCAGGAATGCCAAAGAGGGTTGCCAATGCGAAGATAGCGGTTCTAGACGCACCGCTTGAGATAGAGAAGCCTGAGTGGACAACGAAGATATCAGTCTCATCACCCGACCAAATAAAGGCATTCCTTGAGGAGGAGTCCAACATACTGAAGTCATACGTTGATAAGCTAGCTGAGGTTGGCGCCAACGTGGTAATCACACAGAAGGGTATTGATGAGGTTGCTCAGCATTACCTGGCTAAGAAGGGCATTATGGCCATTAGGAGGGTTAAGAGGAGCGACATTGAGAAGCTTGCCAAGGCAACCGGTGCCAAGATAGTCACGAGCATAAAGGACATAAAGCCAGAAGACCTTGGCACAGCAGGTCTCGTCGAGGAGAGGAAGGTTGGTGAGGAGAAGATGGTGTTTGTTGAGCAATGCCCGAACCCGAGGGCCGTCACAATACTGATTAGGGGTGCGGCAGACAGGGTCCTTGACGAGGCAGAGAGGTCAATGCAGGACGCACTACACGTGATTAGAGACCTATACAGGGAACCAAGGATTGTACCTGGCGGTGGCGCCTTCGAGATGGAGATAGCCAGGAGGATTAGGGAGTGGGGTAGGAAGTTGCCCGGTAAGGAGCAGCTATCAGTACTCAAGTTCGCAGAGGCCCTTGAGCATGTACCAACAATACTAGCCCTAACGGCTGGCCTTGACCCAGTGGATGCCATAGCAGAGTTAAGGAGAAGACACGACGGTGGTGAGGTAGATGCCGGTGTTGATGTGCTCAATGGTAAGGTTGCCAACATGCTTAAGCTGAACATTGTTGATCCGTTGCTGGTTAAGAAGCAGGTGATAAGGAGCGCCGCCGAGGCTGCAATAATGATACTTAGGATAGACGATATAGTGGCTGCAGCACAGACAAAGGCAGGTGGCGGTGGTAAATCGAAGAGCGAGACCGGTGGTGAGGAAGAGACCTCAAAGACTGAGTAATAAAAATGACTAAGTTAGGTTTTTAAACGATTTTTATTACGGTTTCCTCAATGTCCTCCTCAAATCAAACACAAAATCCTGTATTAAAGGAAGATGCACTTGCTGATATCCTAAAGAGGATTGAGGATTTGACCAAGGGTAGGTTAACATACCCACCTAGAATAACTAAGTATGAGCTAGCGAGGATTGTGGCAGCTAGAGCTAGGCAGTTGGCTATGGGCGCACAACCACTGATTGATCCGCAAAAGCTTGGTACCTATGATCCAATAGCCATTGCACTTGAGGAGGTGCGTAGAGGATTGATTCCTTTTGTTATTATTAGGACGCTGCCAAATGGTAAGCACGTGAGGATTAAGCTTAAGGAATTACTTAAATTAAGTGAGGAGTTTGACGTTAAGATTTAACACTATACCTTAACTAACTCGAGTTTCCCATTATCAATCCTTATTTCGACAGCATCACCAACATCAAGCTTAGGTCCCAAAGCCTCTGCCTCATCCTCATTAAGCCAGATTAGAAGTCTCGGTATTGGAACCTTACCACTCATTAATGGGCCAACCATCGGCATTGACCTAAGTAATTGCTGCACAAGTGGCATTACATCACGCATCATTTGCGATGTCTCATCAGTACCGGTAATCACAGGGCCTGGTGATTCCCTCTCCTCGACTATCTGTATTGCTATCATTCTTCCGCCGGTTGGGTCATTAACCAATGTCTTACTTACCACGTAACCCTTTATCGTTATCATCTATGTAACTTGGCATCACGTATTTAAAAAACTTATTATGGGCATT
>Ga0081534_100669_pt1 | contig 10721 bp, 10 predicted proteins | sample MonGeyMetagenome_FD_71019 | JGI IMG/M metagenome (GOLD analysis project Ga0081534, IMG submission 71019) | Hypoxic/sulfidic aquatic microbial communities from Monarch Geyser, Yellowstone National Park, USA - MG (SPAdes) v1 (version 2) | ecosystem: Environmental > Aquatic > Thermal springs > Hot...
TCCAAGACACTATCAGCCAAACTATCAACAAAAGACTCAACAACATCATAAACATAACCACCAAAAACAGCACCACCAGACCAATCAACAACATGAAAATAATCAAAAACAACAAACTTAAAGCCATATTCCTCATTCAGCAATTTACTAAATCCTCCCATAATAACTCGAAGATATGTAAATACTTTATATCTTTTACCTCATTTTTAACTACAGATTCAGTAGTTTATATCTAAAGTCACCTCTGCCTCATTAATAGGCGTTATTAATACCTTACTATTCTCATTGTAGTTAAAGGCAGTGGGTTTGCCGTTAATGCTAATTCCAGACGGTTTACTGGGTGAATAAGCCATTAATTCACCAGCCTCAACTAAACCTACCTTAAACCTGAATGTGCTGGAAACGCGTTCACCACTGATCCTAATTATCGAGACAGGTGGTAGTGCATACCTTGAGAGACCTAAAATCTGTGGTTCATTAGCCCTTAAGGCAAAGACAACGTGGGGTTCAGCTTTCCTTACACATACGTTTAGGGTGCCTAGGCCTGATACACCAGTCCTCAGGTTGAGTAGAGTTGTGTTTTCCCTGGGACCTAAGTTAAGTTCATCGCTCTTCAACGTGTAACAAACCTCATCAAGATCCCTATTGACGTTGAACAGTGCAATGGCTTTAACACCCCTGATGCTGGTTAATGCGATTAACGGTATTGCCTCAGTGTATGGGTCATGCAGATACATGTCATCTATTAATTCAGCAGGTGAGTCAGGTCTTAGCACAGTCCACTGTGGTGATAGGAACATCCTAAGCAGATTAACGTTAACACCCCTCCTCCAGTATGGGTCTTTATCAACAGCATCCCCAATGCCAACAACCGAGTAGAACAACACCCTGGCGAGTAGGTCTGCGTAGGCATGGTGATCCTTAGTCACCATTACGTCGAAGAATGGTGAATACCCGAGTTGAAGGGCCAGCATAGCATTGTAGGCGTTTTGGTAGAGCAGGTAATGCTTAGGTAGTGGTGCGCCGTAGTCTGAGCTTGTACGTATCATTAATGCATTATCATGCCTAGACCCAATGAAGTAGTGGTAGGAGTCGGGCATGCATAGCTCAACCAGTATGCCGTACTTCTTAGCAGTGGTTAGTAGGGAGTCGAGGTACCTTTCAAGCATACCAACCCTGGTCATGTAAACCTCACTACATCTTTGCCTAATCGTCGTTAACCAGTCATGCTTCACGGAGAGCACACCCTTATCCTTAAGCACCCTTAATACGTCGTCGAAGTACCTTTCTGGCTCAGTTATGCATGTGGCATTACTGGTTACGACGGAGCTGTACTTATTTACGTATGGCGACGCCTTAGATATGTACCTTAGGTGAACGCTCACCAATGGTCCAAGCATCTCAGCCATCTTCTTTAAGTCACCACCCAATTCAGGCACTTCACGGTATTCAATGGCGCCACCATCATCGGGGTTCTTGGGGTACCACCATGAGTCAACCTGGTAATACCTAACCCCAATGCCATTACTATCCATATACCTCTTAACCTCCATCATGGTCTCCATGTAGTTCATACCTGGCAATGTCCTGTACCAATACATGCCACCTGTATCGGTCCAGTATTGAAGCGAATCTATGAACTCTCTATATGCCTCAATGGCCGTCCTAGCCCTGCCATACATCCCCCTAATGAAGCGTCCCCACCTGTTTAACGCCTCCGTAGGTTTATCACCATAGACTATCAGTGAACTCAACACCGTCCCCCTGGGTATGTTACCTATAGTGCCACTGAAGCCGAGGATTGCATTAAAGCCAAGTGAACTTGGCGTTAGCTTAAGCAACTGTGGGGCTCTTGGTTCAAGCGCTGACACTATCACGGTGGCTTTACTGGTTGGGTTAATGAACATTGCGAAGGGGGCTAGTGTTACTTCTCTCTCCGGTGAATTAATGAAGACTGGCCTAATCCAGTTATACGGTGTGTAGCTAAATACCCTGCCTAAGAATAGCTGAGCCCTTAAGGAAGCGGTCTTAACCTTACCTTCATCATCGGGTTCACCCTTAACATCATCGTTAAACGTGATAGTGGGCACCATAACAGGTTCATCATCATAAACCTTAACTGTGAAGGTTACGTTAACCCCACCCGAGGAGCCATTGATACTTATTGACATGAACCTACCCAAGCCATCACTGCCACTCATCATGGAGGAGCTGGTATGCTCAATGCTATTACCCACCACGGTGGCAGTTGCCCTAAGCACAGTCTCATCCCTATTAACCAATTCCCAGGAGGAATCCCCTGGAACAGTGATTAACCTTAACCTACCCCATTTCACCAAGTAAGCCTCAACCATACCGCCAACTCAAGGTAAATGCCGTTATAAACCATATGTTAAATACAATAATGTAAAAATACTAAGTGCATTAACCCTCTAACCTGTGAAAAATGATACCCGTAAAACACTGTACAGCATACCACCCCAGTTGCTAAAAGGAATGAATCTCATCGGCTACAACCCAGTAAGGTTCAGTGGGTTGGCTCCTAAGCACTAAGGTTTTAAACTCCCGCATTACCTTTTAACCTGCATGTCCGAGCTTAAGGAGTTGCTCTGGGTGGAGCGTTTTAGGCCTGTTAGGCTTGTGGATTTGGTTGATCAGGAGGGTGTTAAGGTTGGTTTGCTTGAGTTTGTTAGGCGTGGTGATTTGCCTCACCTGCTCTTCTATGGTCCTCCTGGTGTTGGTAAGACTACTGCTGCCCTTGCTCTTGCTAGGGAGTTTTACGGTGAATCATGGCGTTCCAATGTGCTTGAGCTTAATGCCAGTGATGAGAGGGGTATTGATGTTATTAGGGAGAAGGTTAAGGAGTTCGCTAGGACAGTGGCCACAGGCCCAGTACCATTCAAACTAGTCATCCTAGATGAGGCAGATAACATGACTAGTGATGCCCAGCAAGCCTTAAGGAGGATTATGGAGATGTACGCAGCATCAACAAGATTCATACTACTGGCAAACTACATAAGCGGTATAATAGAGCCAGTACAGTCAAGGTGCGCAATCTTCAGATTCAACCCACTACCAAGGGAAGCAGTAATAGAGAGGCTAAGGCAAATAGCAAAGGAAGTGGGAATACAGGCAAGTGAGGATGGGCTAGAGGCAATATGGGAAACAACACAAGGAGACCTAAGAAAAGCAATAAACACAATGCAGGCGGCGGCGACAATAAGCAAGGTGATTGATAAGGAGACGGTCTATAAGGTTGTTGGTAGGGTTGAGTTTAAGGTGATTGACGAGTTCCTTGAAAACGCCCTTGGGGGTAGGTTTGAGGATTCCCGTAGGGCCATGAGGAACATAATGTACACCTACGGCATATCTGGGGTTGAGCTGCTTAAGTATATTCAAGAGGAGCTTTTGATTAATGATAGGTTTAAGCTGCCCATTGACGCTAAGGTTGAGGTAAGCGAGCTAATAGCGGACATTGATAATAGGTTGGTCTTCGGTAGTGATGAGGAGATTCAGTTAACGGCTCTGATAGCCAAACTAGCCGCCATAGGGTCCAAGTACGGGTTTAAGACAACCCAGGAGGGTGGCGCTAAGCCCAGTGAGAAGCCCACCACAAGGAAGGGGACGCGTAAATGAGTCAACGTAGGTTGCCTTGGTTTGAGAAGTACAGGCCCAGGAGCCTTAAGGATGTTGTTAACCAGGAGGAGGTTAAGAAGACCATGGAGGATTGGATTAGGAGGTGGCTTGACGGTAAGGAGAGGAGGGCCCTCCTGCTCTCTGGGCCGCCTGGCACTGGTAAGACGACGATGGTTCATGCCCTGGCCCATGACTACGGGCTTGAGTTGTATGAAATGAATGCAAGTGATGTTAGGACGGCCGCTAGGATTAGGGAGGTTGTGGGTAAGGCGCTTAACCAAGGCTCCCTCTTCGGGTTTAGGGGTAAGCTTGTCCTCTTCGACGAGATTGACGGCATAAACGTTAAGGCTGATCAAGGTGGGATAAGCGAGATAGTCGACATTATTAAGGAGGCTAAGGTACCCATTGCGATGACGGCAAATGACCCATGGGATCCTAAGCTTAGGCCTCTTAGGGAAGCCTGCATAGTGGTTCAGGTTAAGCCACTTAAGAATAGGGACATACTGGAGGTGCTTAGGCGCATATGCAGCGCCGAGAGGGTTAAGTGCGATGACGATGCCCTAAAGCTCATAGCAGAATCATCAATGGGCGACATGAGGTCGGCCATAAATGACCTGCAGTTGGTTGCCGAGACTGGCCCAGTCACCAAGGATAGGGTCTCCCTGCTTAGCAGTAGAGCCCACCAGTACGACATGTTTAAGGTAGTTGACATGGTGCTTAAGGCTAATACCGTGTCCTCAGCCACAGCCGTGACTAGGCTACCCAGCTTCGACTGGGAGAGCCTAATGCTATGGCTAACCGAGAACGCCGCAGTAGCCTACTCATCATCGGTGAGTGCACTTAGCGACGCCTACGATAACCTATCCAGGGCGGACGTATTGAGGGGCATCATGTTGAGTAAGCAGGAGTGGGAGTTAATGCCGTACCTGCTTGAGTTAATGACCGCCGGAGTTGCGTTGGTTAGGAATAAGCCCAAGTTACCCTTCTTCATAAGGGGCATGAGGTTCCCTGAGAAGATTAGGCTACTGGCAAGGACAAGGGAGGTTAGGGAGACTAGGGATAGGGTTATGCATATGCTTAGGACTCAACTGCATGAGTCATCATCAACCATAATCAGGGACTACATACCCCTAGTAAGGATACTGGCTCAAAGGGACAGTAAAATAATCAACACCCTGGCCAGGGCCTTGGGCGTTTCTGAGGGGTCAGTTAAGCTAATAATTAACCCAGAGTCCGCTGAAGGCCAGGGAGAGTAATGAATGTGGATTCATTGTACAGCGACTACGATGCAATAACCCCAGTTTATGAAAGGGCTAGTAGCGCCATCACGCTGGGTTTGATAGGTAGGTGGAGGAGGTTAACCATTAGGCTTGGCCTTAAGGTCCTGGGCAACGCCAACGCTGTTGATGTGTTGGATGCAGGTTCAGGTCCAGGCAACATGACCATTGAGCTGATTAAGAGTGGGGTTAACCCAAGGCGTGTTGTGCTCCTAGACCAGTCAATGGTTATGCTTAAGTCGTCCCCTAGGCTAGGTGTAATTGATGAGGTCTGTGGCCTATTCGAACTAATGCCGTTCAGGGATTCAGTGTTCAACATGGTTATCATGGGCTTCTCACTCCACGCATCAAACAACCTGAGGAGGGCCTACTGCGAGATATCAAGGGTGCTTAAGGCTGGTGGGGTGTTGGCCAGTGTCAGCATAGGTAAGCCTAATAACCCTATCTACAGGGCCTTGGGTTGGCTATACACAGCCGCTGCAATACCGTTAATAACGCTGGTTACGGCTGGGCCAAGGTACATCAGGTACTTCTACGACATACACAACATATACGTGAGGCTACCGCCAAACAACACCTTCAGGGGAATGGCTGAGGGTTGCCTTAACCTCACTGAGTATAGGGATGAGGCGCTGGGCCTAGTCAACGTAACCATAATGAAGAAGTAGCACCCAGTCCACTTCATACATTGGTGGGCTTCACGGCTCTAATGGGGGTTTGATGCCGGCGTTCACCTTAAAGCCGAGGTAACTCTATTAATTACTCTCGCAGCTCTACCCTGGGGCTGCATGGTTAACGTGGTCCTTGCGACCACGAGACCAAGGAATGGTAGGGTTGCCAGAGACCTTGAGGATTACCTACTGGTTAAGTTAGGTAAGGCTAGGGTTGTTAAGTCGCGGTTCAGTGGGTTACTGATAATTGAAACGGAGATGGACCCTAGGGTTGTGTCCAGGGTTATCTTAAACAGCCCATTCATAGGCACGGTGATTTTCAGGGTGGTTCCAGTAATTGAGTACGTTAACGAGTTGAACTTCACCAACATACTTAACATTACCCTACCTAAGATTAGGGAAAGGTGCGGTGGACTCAAGGTGCTGGTTAGGTGTAGGGCTAGGGGAAGGGGCATTGGTAACTCCCAATGCGAGCTTGAGCTGGCCAGAAGGCTTAAGGAGCAGGGGGTTAATGTAGGTGTTAATTCACCCAATTGCCTACTCCTCGTTGAATGTTGGGAGGGTGGCTGTGGAATTCTTATGGATAGGCTTGACCTGATTAGCAGCTATGCCTTTATAAATATAAAGTAGTATTCGTTTTTATCCGTTAGATATTTAAGAGAATATAAAAACATTAAAACTTTTAAAGCACTAGAGAAGTTTACTCCTTAGTAAGCATTAAAGTTTTAAAGTAGAGTAGAGAGTAGTGTAATATGGGTGATTTAATAATTAAGAATGCAACAGCGTTAACACCCGATTACATACCACCAAGGCTGATTGATAGGGAAGAGCAGATGAACATGCTTAACATGATGTTCGGTGACTACCTAAAGTCACCTGGTTCATTCTACGCCAGGGCACTGCTTATTGGGGGTACTGGCACTGGGAAGACGATCACGAGCATTAAGTTTGGTGAGTATGCTTCAAGGAATTCCACCGTTAGGTTCATCCATGTCCCATGCTGGACCCACAGGACCATGCATTCTGCCGTTAGGTTCATTGGGGAGTCGTTGAAGATAAGTATACCTAGGCGCGGCTTCTCGTCGGAGGAGATCCTTGAGATAATCTACGACTACCTTAAGGATAATGGAATCTACATAGTGATAGTCCTTGATGATGTCTTCCACGTAGTTAACAACAGCGGCGCCGATGCCTTAGGTACGTTGATTAGGTTTTACGATGAGCACATTGGTGAGCATGACTACCACTTCTCGCTAATCCTCATAGACAGGGACGACTCACTTCTCGACAAGCTTGATGCAGGGGCTAGGAGCACGTTGGGCAACAACATAATTAGGTTCCCGCCCTACACCAAGGACCAGATATACGAGATACTTAGGGATAGGGCCCAGGCAGCTTTAATGCCAGGGACCTACAATGATGAGATCCTTGAGATGATTGCTGATGTAACGGGGGCAAGTGGTGGCAATGAGGGTAGGGGTAATGCCAAGCAGGCCATAGAGATACTGTGGAAGTCGGCCCTAACGGCCCAGCAGAGGGGGTCAAGGAGAATACTCCCCGAGCACGTTAGGTATGCAGTGAAGAACACACTGATGATTCATGTAGGTGAGTTAAAGGGGATGGATCTTCACGAGAAGCTCTTCCTACTAGCCATAGTAAACGCCCTCCGTAAAAAGAGGGACTCAGCCTACGTAACCTTCGGTGAGGCTGAGGATGAGTACGTAATGATATGTGAGAAGTATGGGTTAAGGAGCAGGCGTAGCCATGGTCAGCTTTGGCATTACCTAAAGGACATGGAGAACACCTGGAGGATAATTGAGACAAGGCCCTCGGGCAAGGGCATGAGGGGTAGGACAACCCTAATATCAATACCCTACGAATCCCTAGACGTACTCGCCCAGGAATTAACAAAGCTGGTTGAATTTGAGTTAGCGGTCAGGTGAGTACCATGAACCTCGTCGACGGTATAATGAAGTCGAGGATCCGCATAAAAATAATACTAACACTTTATGAACTTGGGGAACTAAGCATATCGCAATTAGCCAAGACAATAGGCTCAAACTACACGTTAACACTTAAGCATGTTAGAGCATTAGAGGAGATGGGCATAGTTAAGGAGGTTACTGTAGGTAGAATGAGGCTCATTAAGCTTAACAAAAACACACCTGCCTATGAACATATTAAGACGCTTGTAAACACACTTAAGAACCTAATGAATATTCAACAATAATGAGGCATCACCACTTTAAAGAATATGCATAATAAGGTCGCCCATATGAATTAATCAACTTAACCTTAATCATCAATTGCTTAAACTAGGTTCAATGATTATATATTATGTTGAGTAAAGAAAAATTACTCTATAAATAAAGGGTGAAAAATCCTCGTAGGGAAATGTTCATTCCCATCATATGATTAATTATATTTGTTAAAAATATCAAATATTTTGAAGAGGAATATAAAGTCTTATACAACATTTATAAACCAGCATGTATGTACCCTAGCATGGCTTCTGAGCAACGACCGACTAGGTTAAAGAGGCACCTAAGCCTAGCTGACCTATTATTCATTGGTATTGCCGGGTCAATAGGCGGCGCGATATTTTATGGCACCCAAAAGGAGCCGCTAATGCCGGTCCAGCGGGTATTTTAGCGTATTCACTTGCCTCCATATTTTACATCTTTGTGGCCTTAACATACCTGGATATTGCAATGGATTTCCCAGAGGCTGGTGGGCCTTCTAGGTTTGCAATATATAGTCATGGCCAGGCCACAAGCCTAATAAATGGCTGACCTAATTTAGTACCTCTTCATACCACCGTTGGAGTCATATGTGTTCGTGGCCCTGGTTATACATGAATTCTTCCCGCAAGTCCTTAACCCAGCCACAGGTAACTTAACATTAATAGGAGGCATTATTACGCTAATAATCATACTGCTCATGGTTCCTCTAAACTACTACGGCATAGAGGTGTTCACGGCATTTAAGCAGGGTTATGGGATCTATTAAATACGCCCTATATGCAATCACGGCCATCACGTTTATAATTGTTGCCTTGAAGTTTAACCCATATGCCTTAAAGAACCTATCTCACTACGGGGGTTTCATGCCCTATGGAATAACCGGTCTCTTCGCAGCGATGCCCATAGCCATGTTCTCCTTCGGTGGGGGCCAGGACAATACCTGACTTTGCGGAGGAGGTTAAGAGGAGGCGGAGTTTGATATGGGGCCTAATATTAACTGTTATCGGGCAGGCGGTTATCTACATTACCTTCGCGGCTATATTTGTGCTAAGCACGGATTGGAGGGCATTAAGCCTGCCTGAGGGTGACTGGGGTGCGCTTCTTAACATAGCCAGGAACCCATATTACATGTTGGCCTCAGCCTACCACCTCCCCATAATGTACGCATTACCGATGATTTACCTAACAGTTGCCTTATTCATGGTTGGCTTCGTATACATGGGTGCAGGTACGAGGGTGATGCTGGCTATTGCAAGGTCAAGGCTTATTAGCCAGAGGATGGGTGAGATACACCCAAGGTACTACATACCCTACTGGGCTCTAATAGCCTTCGGCCTAATCGGCGCTGCAATATCATTCCTCTTCGCACCCATACCAGGGCTTTATGCATTGGTCAGTTATACAACCGTAGCCGGTTACATTGGTTTTGCCACAAACCCCATAGCCATGATGGTTCTTAAGCTGCAGGGTGCATCCAAGTTCAACGTACCTGGGGGTGGGTTGTGTCAATAATAGCCTTCGCCACCTCGTCACTAATAGTCTTCTGGAGTGGCTGCCTGCGGTCCCATACTCAGTGCTACTAATATCCGTGGCGACTTTGATATTTGCACTACTTTACAGGGTTAGGGAGGGTTGGCTTGAGGCCACATGGTACATGGGGTTAATAGGATTCTTAACCTTAATGACGTACATCGGTTCAGATGGGGCGTTAAGCATCATACCGTACACCTGGGCTACGGTCATAACGGTCGCTGTTTCGCTGGGCGTCTTTTACCCATTGGGTATTAAGCTTGGTCTTAGGCAAAGGAACTTTGAGGTTCACATTAAAGACCTTGGAGGTGTTTAAACTTATTAAAGTTCACCTACGCCCATTTAACAATGGACGTGGTTAAGGAGGGTGACTATGTATTACTTTGGCATAGTAATGGGGTTAGGGTGGTGGCTAAGGTTAGGAGGGGTGGGGTTATCAGTACGGTTAGGGGTGTCTTAAAGATGAGTGAGATTATTGGCAAACCATACGGCTCAAGGGTGCTCACTAACCTTGGCCATGCCTTCTACGTAACCAAGCCTGACATGGTTGATGTACTACTTAAAATGCCCAGGGTTACCCAACCCATATATCCTAAGGACTCCTCAGCCCTATTAATAATGCTCAATGTTAAGCCCGGTAGCAGAGTCCTTGAGGCTGGTTTAGGTAGCGGCTATGCAGCGTCGATAATAGCCACCTACATAGGGCCCTGGGGACACTTAGTATCCATTGAGAGGAACCCCAGGTACATTGCGGTTGCCAGGGAGACCCTCAGGATCATGGGTGTCTTAGACGTGGTCGACTTGATAAATGGCGATGTGTCAAGGATTAAGCTACCTAGTTCATACTTTGACTCAGCGCTACTGGACATGGGTGACCCGTGGAGTGCGATACCTATCGTTACTGATTCACTGAGGCATGGTGGCAATGTTGCCGTGTATGTGCCTACGGTTAACCAGGTGGAGAGGGTTATCAGGAGTATGGTGGATAGTGGGCTAATAGATATTAAGATGTTTGAGGTTAATTGGAGGGAATGGAAAACAATACCAGGTGAGGTTAGGCCTAATACGTGGACCTTATCCCACACAGGCTTCATAATAGTGGCTAAGAGGCCTTAGGCTCACTGCCCCTGTTAGTCATGTTACTAAGCCTTCTCTGGCCGCCCTTATGCACAGCATCGACAATGTCCTTAAGCACGACGGCAGGTGACTCCTCTATCACGGTCCCGGTCACTATTACATCGGCGCCTGCCAGGGCTATTGAGTAGGCGGCCTCTGGGCTCCTTATGCCTCCCCCGACGATCAGCACCCTATTACCCACCGCCCTCTTAGCCTTAGCCACTACGCTGGGTGGCACCGGTTCCCTA
>Ga0081534_100670_pt1 | contig 10720 bp, 2 predicted proteins | sample MonGeyMetagenome_FD_71019 | JGI IMG/M metagenome (GOLD analysis project Ga0081534, IMG submission 71019) | Hypoxic/sulfidic aquatic microbial communities from Monarch Geyser, Yellowstone National Park, USA - MG (SPAdes) v1 (version 2) | ecosystem: Environmental > Aquatic > Thermal springs > Hot...
TCATTGTCAGTCCTAATGAAGCCACCACCAGGTACCGTTATCCTATCCACCACAAACACGCCAGGAACGTTGGTAACCCTAGCAAGTAGCACAACCACAAACACACCCACCAAATAAAAACAAGCATGCACAATCACAACAACATTGTTTAATTTACTTATCCCATCTGGTTTCTCGGAGTATGTAGTTGGTGGATGTAGATGAGCTTTTTGTTTGATTTCGCTGGGTGGACTGCGGCGGTTACCGAGCTGAAGCAACAATTAGAGAAGGTAGCTAACCAACTCCAGGCGGTGATAAATAAGCAAGCCGGTGACGTTGCACAACAGCTCCAGACGATTAGTAGCCAGCTCCAGGCAATCATAAACGCACTAAGCCAATTACAGGTTAGCATCAACATACCATCATCAATTTCTACGTATATAGCTACATCCGTCACGCTCCCGGTTACTGCGGTGGGGACTATACCCGTTACTGTGCAGAACCCAACAATGCCCGTCAGTGTGACGAATGCTGTGCAGTCGCAGATAATAAACCAACCAATACAGACGTACATAACCACATCAACAACCCTACCGATAAGTGGCACTGTAACGGCTACGCAGGGTTCTACTCCTTGGAATGTGTACATAAGTACCTCTGCTCAGCTACCCGTTTCAGTTTCTGTTTCCGTTGCTGCGGTTACGTCATACCAAGGTACAGTACCATGGATAACGTATATCTCGACAAGCACGACACTACCGGTTACTGGTTCCGTATCTGTAACCTCACTACCTCAGCCCGTTCAGGCGTATATAACCACCTCTACAACTCTGCCTGTATCGGGTACAGTTGGCGTTACACAAGCCACAACTCCTTGGCAGTCATACGTATCTACCTCAGCCACACTTCCTATATCAATTACAGGCGCTACTGTTCAGGTTCCTGTTCAGTTCCAGGGTCAGACTACCCTAGTCCAGGCGCAGATTTCAACGTCAGCCACACTGCCCATATCAGGCACTGTTACCGCCACACAAGGTACCACGCCTTGGCAGACGTATATCTCAACAAGCACTACATTACCCATTACCGGTAGTGTCTCTGTTACTTCGTTACCGCAACCGATACAGACGTATGTAAGTACATCCACAACCCTGCCGGTTACTGGTAGCGTTTCAGTCACATCGCTTCCACAGCCCATCCAGACATACGTATCCACTAGCGCCACATTGCCTGTATCAGTCATTAATACACCGATTAGCGTCTCGCAGTACACCACCCCATGGAATGTGTATATCTCAACGTCAGCTCAACTGCCCGTTTCCGTTTCCGTCAGTGCTGTCACATCATACCAGGGCACTGTTCCATGGAATGTATACGTTTCAACAAGCGCTACAGTACCAATTACTGGTAGTGTTTCAGTAACTTCTTTGCCGCAGCCCATCCAGTCTTACATAGTTACTAGCACGACATTGCCGGTTACTGGTAGCGTTTCCGTCACTGGCACTGTTTCCGTCACACAAGCCACTACTCCTTGGAATGTGTACATAAGTACTTCTGCTCAGTTGCCTGTTTCCGTTTCCATTAGTGCCGTTACGTCGTATCAAGGTACGGTGCCTTGGAACACATACATATCAACATCGGCTACCCTGCCTATATCAGGTGCCGTCACTGCTTTGCAGGGTACTTCACCATGGACGTCATATATTGCTACCTCAACCACTCTTCCGATTACCGGTACTGTTTCGATTTCTGGTGGTGCTGTAACCACACTACAAGGCACTGTTCCATGGATTACATATGTTTCTACAAGTGCCACGTTGCCAGTAACAGGTAACGTTGCTGTTACTTCCTTGCCACAACCCATACAGTCATATGTAATTACATCAGCTACCCTACCAGTAACGGGCACTGTTACAGCGACACAAGGAACTACTCCGTGGGTGACTTACGTAAGCACCTCTGCAACTATTCCAATTACCGGTAGTGTTTCTGTTACCTCGTTGCCACAGCCAGTACAGACGTATGTATCCACTAGTGCCACATTGCCGGTTACTGGTACGGTTTCTGTTAGTGGCGCCGTTACCACTTTACAGGGTACCACCCCGTGGAATACTTATGTCTCCACATCAGTCACCTTGCCTGTTAGTGTTACAAACGTCCCAATTGGTGTAACACAAGCTACTACTCCGTGGCAGACATACATCTCAACATCCATTACATTACCAATTACCGGCAGTGTTTCGGTAACTTCGCTACCACAACCCATACAGTCATATGTAGTTACATCCGTTACACTACCCGTCAGTGGTACAGTAACGGCTACGCAGGGTACCACCCCGTGGAACGTGTACATATCAACATCGGCTCAATTACCTGTTACTGTTTCTATCAGTGCTGTCACATCGTACCAGGGCACCGTTCCCTGGGTTACGTATATCTCGACAAGCACGACACTACCGGTTACTGGTTCCGTATCTGTAACCTCACTACCACAGCCAATACAGACGTATATCTCAACGTCAGCTACGTTGCCGGTATCAGGCACTGTAACTGCTACTCAGGGTACTACTCCGTGGGTGACTTATGTCAGCACCTCTGCAACTTTACCTGTTTCTGTTGTTAATACGCCGATTAGTGTTGCGCAGTACACAACTCCCTGGAACGTATACGTCTCAACATCTGCAACACTGCCCGTCAGCGGTTCTGTTTCTGTTACTTCTTTGCCCCAGCCCATTCAGTCCTACATAGTCACTAGCGCAACCTTGCCTGTTACCGGTTCTGTATCTGTTACATCGCTTCCACAGCCTGTCCAAACATACGTATCGACCAGTGCCACGGTTCCCATTTCCATCGTAAATGCTACTGTTCAGGTTCCTGTTCAGTTCCAGGGTCAGACTACCCTAGTCCAGGCGCAGATTTCAACGTCAGCCACACTACCCATATCAGGCACTGTTACCGCCACACAAGGCTCTACGCCTTGGCTGACATATGTGGCTACCTCCACAACCCTACCTGTTACTGGTAACGTCTCTATTACTTCGTTACCTCAACCTGTGCAGACATACGTTATAACATCTACTGTATTACCTATTACCGGTATAGTAACAACAACTCAAGGTACTGTTCCATGGAACACGTATATATCTACATCAGTTACTTTACCTATCAGTGGTACTGTTTCTGTTACACAGGCAACTGTTCCTTGGAATGTTTATATATCAACGTCGGCTCAGCTACCTGTTTCCGTTTCTATCAGTGCGGTTACGACATACCAAGGTACAGTACCTTGGGTTACGTATGTCTCAACTAGTACAACCTTGCCCGTTAGTGTTACGAATGTTCCAATTGGTGTTACGCAGGCTACGACGCCTTGGAATGTATACGTCTCAACGTCAGCCACACTGCCTATTTCGGGCAGTGTTTCTATAACCTCATTGCCTCAGCCGATACAGACGTATATATCTACATCAACCACCTTACCAATAACAGGGACGGTTACCACTATACAAGGTACTACTCCTTGGGCGACTTATGTAAGTACATCCGTGACTCTGCCGGTAACCGGTAGCGTTTCTGTTACTTCTTTGCCCCAGCCTGTCCAGTCATATGTAATTACATCAGTTACGTTGCCGGTAACGGGCACTGTTATTTCCACTCAAGGAACTACGCCTTGGAATGTGTACATAAGTACTTCTATTGAGTTACCTGTCTCTGTTTCGATTAGTGCAGTTACATCATACCAGGGTACTGTGCCTTGGAACACATATATCTCAACAAGCACAACGCTTCCTATTAGTGGTTCCGTCTCTGTTACTTCACTACCGCAACCGGTTCAGTCATACGTCGTTACTTCCGCCACACTGCCTGTATCGGTCGTTAATGCACCCATTGGTGTGACTCAGGCGACCACCCCGTGGACTGTATACGTATCTACATCAACTACCTTGCCAATTACCGGTAGTGTCTCTGTAACGTCCATTCCACAACCCGTACAGACTTACGTGGTAACATCCACAACACTGCCTGTTAGTGGTGCTGTCACTGCTTTACAGGGTACCATTCCATGGACGGTGTATGTTTCAACTAGTACTACACTACCGATAAGCGGCTCTGTATCGGTAATATCTATCCCACAGCCTGTGCAATCCTATGTAGTTACATCTGTTACGTTACCGATAAGCGGTACTGTAACTGCTACTCAGGGTACTACTCCGTGGAATGTGTACATATCGACATCAGCACAGTTGCCTGTCTCTGTTTCCATTAGTGCTGTCACATCGTATCAAGGCACAGTACCATGGAACACGTATGTTTCTACAAGTGCCACACTGCCAGTAACAGGTAGCGTCGCTGTTACTTCCTTGCCTCAGCCTGTCCAGGCGTATATAACGACATCAGCTACATTGCCCGTCAGTGGCACGGTCACTGCTTTGCAGGGTACTACTCCGTGGGTGACTTACGTAAGCACATCCGCAACCTTACCAATAACTGGTAGCGTCTCCGTAACATCTATCCCACAGCCTATTCAGGCTTATGTTGTTACTAGTGCCACATTGCCGGTTACTGGTTCTGTTAGTGGTACCGTCACTGCTACCCAAGGTACAGTACCTTGGGTTACGTATGTCTCAACTAGTACAACCTTGCCCGTTAGTGTTACGAATGTTCCAATTGGTGTTACGCAGGCTACGACGCCGTGGACTACGTATATATCCACCAGCACAACACTACCAATAACAGGTAGTGTTTCGATTTCTGGTGGTGCCGTAACCACACTACAAGGCACTGTTCCATGGACTGTTTATGTATCAACCAGCTCCACCTTGCCGATTTCGGGTAGCGTCTCCGTTATTTCTATTCCGCAACCTGTACAGACCTACGTCAGTACCTCTGTGACGGTTCCTGTTTCAGGTACTGTTGGTGCTACACAAGCAACTATACCATGGAATGTGTATATCTCAACGTCAGCCCAACTGCCGGTTTCTGTTTCAATTAGTGCTGTCACGTCGTACCAGGGTACTGTGCCTTGGATTACGTACATAAGTACTTCAATAACTTTACCCGTTTCAGGTACGGTCACCGCCATACAAGGTACAACTCCATGGAGCACCTATATCTCAACTAGCGCAACCTTACCCGTTAGCATAACGAATGCCCCAATCAGTGTTACTCAGAGCACCATCCCGTGGAATGTGTATGTCAGCACATCCATTACAGTTCCAGTAAGCGGTTCGGTCTCGGTTACTTCATTGCCTCAACCGATACAGACGTATGTAACTACATCCGTTACTCTGCCTGTTACCGGTAGTGTTTCTGTTACTTCCTTACCGCAGCCTGTTCAGACTTACGTCAGTACGTCTGCAACTATTCCGGTTAGTGTAACGAACACACCCATTGGTGTGACTCAGGCGACCACCCCGTGGAATGTGTACATATCGACATCAGCACAGTTGCCTGTTTCAGTTTCCATTAGTGCTGTCACATCGTACCAGGGCACCGTTCCCTGGGTTACGTATATCTCGACAAGCACCACGGTACCGGTAAGTGGTTCGGTCTCCGTTACTTCATTACCGCAGCCAGTTCAGACATATGTTGTCACATCAACCACGGTACCGGTATCGGTTACAAACGCTTCAATTAGTGTGACTCAAGGAACAACTCCGTGGAATGTTTATATTAGTACGTCGGCTCAACTGCCCGTTGCTGTTTCCATTAGCGCCGTTACATCGTATCAAGGTACGGTGCCTTGGGTTACGTACATATCAACAAGTGCCACATTGCCAATTACTGGCAGTGTTTCGGTTACGTCTATTCCGCAGCCTGTACAGACTTACATCACCACCAGCGCAACTGTTCCGGTCAGTATAACAAACGCATCAATCGGTGTTACACAAGGTAGTACTCCTTGGAATGTGTACATAAGTACTTCTGCTCAGCTACCTGTTACTGTTTCTATAAGCGCAGTTACGTCGTATCAGGGTACTGTTCCATGGAATGTGTATATTTCAACATCGGCTCAGTTGCCTGTTTCCGTTTCGATTAGTGCAGTTACATCATACCAGGGTACTGTGCCTTGGCAGGATTACATAGTTACTTCAGTATTATTGCCGATATATATTGCGACATCTGCGGTTGCGCTTGCTGGTGGCGTATCAAAGACCAGCTTTGTCGTTGTGGGTGGTTCGACGATAACAGCAAGCGGTTCATCGAGCAACTACGATGCTACAAGCTATAAGGACATACTGGTGCTCATATACATTGGGTCGCTGAGCTACATACTATCGCCAGCCCTAACCATATACTTCAACGCCTACGACACCTACAGCGGGCGAAGCATACCGCTCGCCAGCCAAACAATATCTTCAACCGGCTCCTACTACCTATACGTGCACGACTTCCCAGGCACAAGCTTCAACATATCATGGGTCGTACAAACATCAACGGTAGCAAGCAACACATACATAAGCGTCTACGAATCAACATAACAATAAAACCTCACTACTCATGGCAGGTGCTGTCCTTGAATAATAAAAAAGTGGTGTGTGTTGTGTCTACGGTGTCATTTATTTTGTTTTGTGGCTGTTTTTCTGAGGGTAGTGCTGTTGGTGGGGAGCGTTGAGCTACGCTGAGTGGGTTGCGTTACTTGCGCAGTTGAGGAGACAGATAGAGAACCTAGCCCAACAACTCCAGGCTACAATCGACACGTTGAACCAGCTCCAGTCCGCGCTGTCGAGGTTGGTCATACCGACGCCACTCCCCACATACGTGACTACATCCGTCACGCTCCCGGTTACTGCGGTGGGGACTATACCCGTTACTGTGCAGAACCCGACAATACCTGTTGATGTGACGAATGCTGTGCAGTCGCAGATAATAAACCAACCAATACAGACGTACATAACCACATCAACAACCCTGCCCATTAACATCGCCACCGCATCCATCCAGGTACCCGTCAGCATCCAGTCCTCGCTCATCAACGTGCCGGTTACGGGCGCGGTAACCTCGCTACAAGGCACGGTGCCTTGGAGCACGTACATAAGCACGTCAGTCACACTCCCAATAAGCGGTGCAGTAACGGCAACGCAAGGAACCACCCCATGGAGTACGTACATCACTACATCCGTTACTTTACCTATCAGTGGCACGGTAAGCGCTACTCAAGGTACAACTCCATGGAGCACGTATATATCCACCAGCACCACAGTACCCATTTCCATCGTAAATGCTACTATTCAGGTTCCTGTTCAGTTCCAGAGCCAGACGGCTCTTGTTCAGACGTATGTTACCACGTCCACAACGCTACCCATATCGGGGACAGTCACTGCTACTCAGGGTACCACTCCCTGGAATGTATACGTATCAACATCAGCCACATTACCAATTACTGGTAGTGTCTCTATTACATCGTTGCCTCAGCCGGTACAGGCTTATGTGGTCACTTCCGCCACGTTGCCTGTTAGTGTTACAAACGCTTCGATTGGCGTAACTCAATCAACCACTCCATGGAATGTTTATGTCAGTACATCGGTTACAGTTCCAGTAAGTGGTTCCGTTTCGGTTACTTCCTTACCGCAACCAGTCCAGACGTATGTAACCACCTCTACAACTCTGCCTGTATCAGGCACGGTTGGCGTTACGCAAGTAACTATTCCTTGGAATACCTACATCTCGACATCGGTTACATTACCTGTTACCGGTTCTGTATCCATTACGTCGCTTCCACAGCCGATACAGACCTACGTAGTTACGTCTGCCACGGTTCCGGTCAGCATAACGAACATACCCATCAGTGTTACGCAAGCCACTACTCCATGGTCTACGTATGTGGCTACTTCCACCACATTACCAATTACCGGCAGTGTTTCGGTAACGTCCATCCCGCAACCCGTACAGACGTATGTGGTTACCTCGGCAACCGTACCTGTTTCAGGTACGGTTGGAGTTACACAAACAACTGTTCCTTGGCAGACTTACATCTCAACAAGCGCTACATTGCCCGTATCGATTACGAATGCTACAATCCAGGTACCTGTCAGTATTCAGTCTTCGTACATAAATGTGCCAGCTTACGTCGTTACTTCGGTCAATTTACCCGTTGTAGTCACAAACACCCCGGTTTCTGTAAGCATATCAAACACGCCTATCGGCGTAACGCAGAGCACAACTCCATGGAACGTGTACATATCTACATCCATTACACTACCAATAAGTGGTAGCGTCACCGCCACCCAAGGAACAACTCCCTGGAACGTTTATGTCTCAACAAGCACAACGCTTCCTATTAGTGGTTCTGTTTCAGTTACCTCGTTGCCTCAACCCATCCAGGCGTATGTTGTAACATCAACCACAGTACCGGTATCAATTACTAATGCGCCAATCGGTGTTACACAAGCCACAACTCCCTGGAACGTATACATCTCGACGTCGGTTACACTCCCAATTACAGGCACGGTAAGCGCTACTCAGGCGACCACTCCCTGGAATACGTATATATCTACATCAGTCACCTTGCCAATATCTGGTACCGTCACTGCTTTGCAAGGTACTTCACCATGGACGGCATATGTGGCTACTTCCACCACATTACCAATTACCGGCAGTGTTTCGGTAACTTCTTTGCCTCAACCGGTTCAGTCATATGTTGTAACATCCGTTACTCTACCCATTACAGGTACGGTCACTGCCACGCAAGGCACTACGCCATGGCAGTCATACGTATCTACCTCAGCCACACTTCCTATATCAATTACAGGCGCTACTGTTCAGGTTCCTGTTCAGTTCCAGAGTCAGACAGCTCTTGTTCAGACGCAGATTTCAACATCAGTCACACTACCCATCAGTGGTACTGTAACTGCCACGCAGGGTACGACTCCTTGGGTGACTTATGTATCTACCTCTGCAACCTTGCCAATAACTGGCAGTGTTTCGGTAACGTCTATTCCACAGCCTATTCAGGCTTACGTCGTTACTTCCGCCACACTGCCTGTATCAGTCATTAATACACCCATTGGTGTTACTCAGAGTACAACCCCGTGGACTGTTTATGTCTCGACAAGCACGACGGTACCTGTTACTGGTTCTGTTTCCGTCAGTGGCACCGTTTCTGCTACACAGGGTACCACCCCGTGGAATACTTATATTTCAACTAGTACAACCTTACCTGTTAGCGTAACAAACGTCCCAATTGGTGTTACGCAGGCTACGACGCCGTGGACTACGTATATATCCACCAGCACCACACTGCCCATTTCGGGCAGTGTTTCTATAACCTCATTGCCTCAGCCGATACAAACCTACGTAATCACATCAGTTACACTTCCAATTACAGGTACGGTCACTGCCACGCAAGGCACTACGCCATGGCAGGCATACATATCAACAAGCACCACACTACCCGTTACTGGCAGTGTTTCGGTAACGTCTATTCCACAACCAGTGCAGACGTATATAACCACATCTACAACATTGCCTGTATCAGTCATTAATACACCGATTAATGTCGCACAGTACACAACCCCCTGGAATGTATATATTAGTACATCTACAACGCTACCGATAAGTGGTACTATTACCGCTACGCAAGGTACAGTCCCATGGACTGTTTATGTTACAACATCGGCAACGCTACCGATAACAGGTAGTGTTGCTATTACTTCACTACCTCAGCCAATACAGTCTTACATAGTAACTTCGGTTACTGTGCCCATCGCAGGTACAGTTACTGCTTTGCAGGGTACTACCCCATGGAGTACGTACATATCAACAAGTACGACGGTACCTGTTACCGGTTCCGTATCTGTTAGTGGTACTGTAACTGCTACACAGGGTACGACTCCATGGCAGGCATATATCTCGACGAGTACTACATTACCCGTTAGTGTTACAAACGTCCCAATTGGTGTAACACAAAGTACGACCCCCTGGAATGTTTACGTTTCAACTTCGGTTACGTTGCCCGTCAGTGGTTCCGTTACTGTTAGCGGCACAGTAACGGCTACTCAAGGAACTACGCCGTGGCAAGAATATATATCAACATCAGTTACGTTGCCCGTATCGGTTACAAACACTTCGATTGGTGTAACTCAAGCAACTACTCCATGGAATGTGTATGTCTCGACAAGTACCACGCTTCCGGTAAGTGGTTCTGTATCCGTTACTTCATTGCCTCAGCCTGTCCAGGCGTACATAACTACGTCAGCTACGTTGCCGGTATCAGGCACTGTAACTGCTACTCAGGGTACTACTCCGTGGGTGACTTATGTAAGCACATCCGCAACTATTCCAATCACCGGTAGTGTTTCGGTTACTTCCTTACCGCAACCAGTCCAGACGTATGTAACCACCTCTACAACTCTGCCCGTTAGTGGTACTGTTTCTGTTACGCAGGGTACTGTTCCTTGGCAGGAGTATATCAGCACTTCAGCCACGTTGCCTGTTCAGTTCCAGAGCCAGACAGCTCCAATGCAGGTCTACCTGAGTGGTAACACGCTGAGCACACAACAGGTTCAGGTGGGTACGGGTGCAACACAGTTGCTGGCTACAAGCTTCAGGTTCGCAGTGTTGCTGACAAACCTAGGACCAGGCACGTTATATATAGGTCCATCAAGTAGCGTAACGTCATCAACCGGTTACCCACTACCATCTGGTGCATCATTATCAATGGCATACGGTGGCTCACTATACGCAGTCAGTGCATCATCATCGCTGGTCGCGCTGATGACGCTGGCGCCATAATAATAGC
>Ga0081534_100069_pt1 | contig 10703 bp, 13 predicted proteins | sample MonGeyMetagenome_FD_71019 | JGI IMG/M metagenome (GOLD analysis project Ga0081534, IMG submission 71019) | Hypoxic/sulfidic aquatic microbial communities from Monarch Geyser, Yellowstone National Park, USA - MG (SPAdes) v1 (version 2) | ecosystem: Environmental > Aquatic > Thermal springs > Hot...
GCCGAGCCCCCGCTACATATTCGACATAGTCCAGGGAGTCGGGATAGTATACATCAAGCCGGTCGAGAAGGTCGTCGCCGAGAGCGCGGAAAGGATTAGGGACGAGAGGCTGGGCGTGGAGACTTTCAGAGGAGCCGAGGTGGGCGTCTTCTCCGACAGCGAAAGCAAGATAGTGGAGAGGATACAGCCGTTTCTCGACGACGAGAACGCCTACCTGCTCGTGTTCTCCACTTTCAGCACGTCCCGGCGGCTCAAGGTGCCCCCCGAGAGGGTGGTGACCGTATCGACCTTCAACGACTTTATGAAGTTCTTCGCCGACGTTGTTCTCGGCAAGGTGAAGCCGAGGTACGTGGTGGCCACGGGCCTGGTCCCTCTGGAGAACCTCAGGGAGGGGGACTCGCTGGAGTATCTAACAATGTTAGGACTCATATCGGGCTATACGGAGCTCACCATAGTGGCGGACGTCGTAGATCTAAAGAAGATTAAAAGCAACTATATATACCAAGCCATGAACGAAAACGTAGTTCTTGGCGAAAAAGGAGAAACCTAAAGGATACCCCAACCTGCGTTCGTACCTGTCGGCTTTATTACACCCGCCAGCGCCAGAGCGAACGCGAGCGCCAACACGCCGGCCTCGACGAATCTCAACACAGTTACCTTGTTGTTTATTTGTTTGGCCTGCATATCTCTTTAAGTATTCATTAATAAAAATAGAATAAATATCCCTAATAATACTAAGGTAATACTTAGTTATGACTATGATATCTAATGGCGTGGGGTTCTGCTAGATTTTTAAGGGGCGGGGGCCGTGTCTCCATGGCCGAGGTGGAGCCTATTAAGCATTCCCTCTCTTCGCTTCTCGGCGGGCTTTCCGTGGCGCTTGTCGTCACCTCGGGGATCTCCCTATATAGGTCCATAGATCTGGCCCGTCTCCTGATTCGGCATGGGGCGGACGTGACGGCGGTTCTGTCGGATAAGGCGGCGCGGCTGGTGAGCCCCGAGCTGTTCAGATGGGCCACCGGCAGAAGGCCTGTGTCTAGGCTGACGGGGAGGGCCGAGCACGTCTCGATCTGCGCCGAGGCGGATCTGCTGGTCGTGGCGCCCGCCACAGCCAACACCATAGCCAAGGCCGCGCTCGGTGTTGCCGACGACGTGGCCGCCACCTGCATCCACGCGGCTTTGGGCGCGGGGGCCAGGCCCGTGTTCGTGCCCACGATGAACCTATCCATGTGGCGCAACCCAGCCCTCCAGGAGGCGCTGTCCAGGCTGAGGTCCTGGGGCGCGTGGATCGTGGAGCCTAAGGTGGAGGAGGGGAAGGCGAAGTACCCCGAGGTGGAGGAGGTGGCTGAGTCGGTCATAGACGCGGCGGCTCCGCGCGACATGTCGGGGCTTAGGGTGCTCGTCACGGCGGGCCCCACCCGCGAGCATATCGACGACGTAAAGTATATATCTACGCCGAGCTCCGGCCTCACAGGTATGTACTTTGCCCGGGAGGCGGCTGCGAGAGGCGCCGAGGTGGCGCTCGTGGCCGGCCCCGGCGTCAAGGCGCCTCCCAACGTCAAGGCCGTCCCCGTGGTGTCCGTCCTCGACATGTATAGGGCCGTGGCGGAGCTGGCGCCCTCCCAGGACCTCATGGTCTTCTCGGCGGCACCCCTCGACTTCTACGTGGCTGAGAAGGCCTCGGGCAAGATAAGCAGCGATCTGGCCGAATACTCGGTGAGGCTCCTGAGGGCGCCCAAGATAGCCGCCGAGGCCAGGAGGCTCAACCCAAGGGCGTACATCGTGGGCTTCAAGGCGGAGGTCGGGGCGCCAGAGGAGGAGCTAATACGGAGGGCCAGGGCGCGGATGGAGGAGGGCGGCTGGGACCTCGTGCTGGCCCACGACGTGTCGGAGATGGGCTTCGGCACCCTCAAGGACAGATATATAGCGATATATAGCGACGGGAAGGTGGAGAGGCTGGGCCCTGCGCACAAGCGGGAGCTCGCGCGGGCCGTCCTGGACAGGGCCGTGCGGGCGCTTAGGCGATGAGGTACGTAGCGGTCGTCTGCCCCCGCTGCGGCATGGCCAGCGCCGCAAGGTCGGGCGCCAAGTCCCACGTATGTCCCTTCTGCGGTGCGAGGATAGACCTCGAGAGGGCCTCCGCCATAGCCTCTGGCTCGGCCGAGGAGGTCAGGAAGGCCGTGGCGCGCCACAACGAGGCCGCCAGGAGGCGGGCTGAGAGGGAGTGAGGGGGCAGGAGCAAAGTGGTCAGGCCTGAGTTAGTGAGCGCCCGTTAAAGCCGAGGGCGGGTCTGGAGGAAAATATGTAGCGGTCAGAGGGCCTCTATGAAGTCTGTGGGCTTCGGTATCTCTTCCTTCAGGCCCTTCCTCTTCCTTATCTGCTTCACTAGGTCGGCCAGCATGGCCTCGGGCACCGGCGACCATTTGGAGAACTGCATGGACCAGAACACCTTGCCCGCGGCGGCGGCGCGCAGCTCGTCGCTTATGGTGAAGGACTCGAGGACCGGCAGCTCTGCCCTTATCATGGCCATGTACTCCTCCTGGGTCATGTCCAGTATCTTGCCTCTATGCTTGTTGAGGACGGACGTTATGGCGCCTATGTAGTCCGGATGCACCTTTATGTCGAGCCTGAGCAGGGGCTCCAGGAGGGTGGGCCTGGCTGAGAGTATAGCGGCGAATATGGCGTTTTTAGTGGCCGGCATTATCTGGGCGGGGCCGCGGTGGGCGGGGTCCTCGTGCACGACGGCGTCCGTCAGCACCACCTTCAGCCCTCTTATGGGCTCCTGAGCCAGGGGGCCCGCCTCGGTGGTCCAGCGGAAGCCCTGCACTATGTAGTCCCTTATCTCGCGGAGGTACTGTATGCCGGAGGTCTTGTCGACCAGGACGTTGAAGTAGCGGTCGTCTATGGCCCATATGCCCCTCGCCTCGTCCGTATCCCAGCCCGCCTTCTCCCTCAGTATCTTGGCCCTGTCCCTCGGGTCCATGTCCTCGGTGATCTCCTTCGTGGCTATCAGCTCCACCGTGGTGTCGTCGAGAGGCTCCACGTAGAAGTAGAGGCGGTTGTGCTTGTTGGGGGACTTGCCCTCGAACACGTCCGACCTGGCCCTGACGGACTCGCGGAACCTTATCAAGGGCTGGGACACCGTGAAGTCTATCTTGGTCCTCTCCTTGAGGAGCCATGCCACTATCTCCAGGTGGAGCGTGCCGACGCCCGACAGCAGTATCTGGCCCGTCTCCTGGTCTATCTTCACGTCTAGCGTCGGGTCCTCGATCACCTGCTCCTTTAGGGCCTCCACCAGCTTCGCCAGGTCGGCTGGGTTCTTGGGCTCCACGGCCACTGTGACCACGGGCTCCGATATGTACTTCATGCGCTCGAAGGGCGGGATCCCGCTGCGATCGGCCGCCACTATGGTGTCGCCGGCCCTGGCGTCGTCCGTGCCGAGGAGCGCCACTATGTTGCCGGCGGGCATATACGGCACCACTATGCGGGACGGGCCCATGTATATGTACGTCTGTAGGACCTTCCTCTTGGACTTGGCCCCGATTATGTAGACCTCGTCGCCCTCCCTTATGGTGCCCGAGAAGACGCGGCCGGTGGTTATGAGGCCCGCGTGGGGGTCCACGTTGACCTTGCTGACCGCCATGACGGTGGGCCCGTTGGGGTCGGCCTCGAGGAGGGCCTTGCCGACGTCGCTGTTGAGGTCGCCCCTCCAGAGCCTGGGTATTCTGTACTTCTGGGCGACGTTCGGCGGAGGGACGTGCTCGATTATCATCGACAGGAGGGTCTTGTAGAGCGGGTAGTCTGCGGCGAGCTTGTCCACGTAGCCCTTCTCGTAGGCGTCCGCTATGTTGCTGAACTTTAGGCCCGTCTTCTGCGCCATCGGTATCGTGATGCCCCACTTGTGGAGGGCGGAGCCGAGGGTGACCTGGCCCTTGCCCGGATCGACCTTCCACGCGTCTTTGAACTCGGGCGGGGCGAACATGTCTATAAGGGAGTTGAACTCCTTCACTATGGCCAATATCCTCTGCATTATCTCCTGCGGCGAGAGCCTCAGCTCCTTGATCAGGCGGTCTATCTTGTTTATGAAGAGGACGGGCCTCACGTACTCCTCCAGGGCCTGCCTCACCACGGTCTCGGTCTGCGTCATGACGCCCTCCACCGCGTCCACCACCACGAGGCCTCCGTCCATGACCCTGAGGGACCGCGTGACGTGGCCCGTGAAGTCCACGTGGCCCGGCGTGTCGACGAAGTTTATGAGGTAGGGCTTGCCGCCGTACTCGAAGTACAGCGATATGTTGGCCGCCTTGATGGTCAATTGTCTCAACTGCTCTATCTCGACGTAGTCCATGGCCAACGCCTTCCCGGCCACCTTCGGCGAGAGGAGGCCGGCGCCCATCAGGAGCGAATCCGACGTCGTGGTCTTGCCGTGGTCCACATGCGCCAGGGTGCCCGCGTTTCGTATCTGGGCGGGATTCTTGGCTATGGCCAAGATCTCGTCCAGCTGCTTCTCGACTATCCTGACGACGCTGGACATGCGAGGCTGTGGAGCATCGATATAAAAAATTTAATCAATGCCGAGGGGACGCGGCGTCGGCGCGGCCCGGCGGAGCGCGGCGGGCCCCGAATATAACGTAAGGAATTTATGATATCCTTGCTACGATCCTATATGTGCCTCACCCGGGGTTTGCTCGTGCGTTTCTACGGATCGTTGGATTTTTCGCTTAGGTTTTTACTCCACTTCAGGTCCCAGTCGGCCTTGGGCTATCCCTTCGACAAGGTACTTGTGGAGGAGCCTTGGAGGACCTACGAGGCCCTCGTGAGGCTGGTGGGCAGACACAACGCCGAGGTGTTGCTGGGCATGTTGTACAGATGGCTGAACGAAAACGGATGCTCCATGGATCCGGAGACCCTGAGGAAGTACCTAACCACGAGGGAGATGTGGGGCTAGCGGGGGCCTCCCGCCATTTTTAGGAACTTGTCGAAAACCCACGTCGTATCCCTCGGGCCCGGCCCCGCCTCGGGGTGGAACTGCGTCGTGAGGATGGGCAGATCGGGGTGGTACAGCCCCTCCACGGTGCCGTCGTCGGGCTGGACGGCCCACGGCCTGAGCCCGCTTCCGGCCGGATCGACGGCGTATCCGTGGTTGTGGGTAGTTATATACGTCCTGCCCGTGAAGTACAGGTCCTTGACCGGCTTGTTTGAGGCGCGGTGGCCGAATCTGAGCTTGTACAGCCGGGCCCCCAGCGCCTTGGACACCACCTGGTGGCCCAGGCATATGCCCATGACGGGGAGCCTCATCTCCACCGCGGCCTCGGCGCCCTCGGCCACCCTGTCGAGCAGATTGGGGTTCCCCGGGCCCGGGCCGAAGAGCACGGCGTCGCAGTCGAGCGCCAGCTCCCACCGCAGGCAGGGGACCCTCAGGACCTTGACGCCCCTCCCGACGAGCTCCCTCAATATGCTCCTCTTGACGCCGCAGTCCACGACCCCCACGCACATATCCCCGCCGCCCAGCTCCTCCGGCTCCCTCGGCGATACCATCAAGGCGTAGTTCACCTCGTCGTACCTCGGCGATTTCCTCAACCTGTCCAGCAGCTCGTCGGGGGGCTCCTGCCCCACTGCCCCCATCATGACCCCGTGCTCTCTGAGCTTCAGGACCAGCGCCCTCGTGTCGACGCCCTCTATGCCCGGCACCCCGGACGACTTGAGCCACTCGTCGAGGGACATGACGGCCTTGTAGTGGCTCGGCCTCGTCGCCTCGTACACCACCACGGCCTCGGCCTTGGGCCCGTCGGATTCGTACTGGTCCTCCGAGACTCCGTAGTTGCCGATAAGGGGATGCGTGAAGACCAGTATCTGCCCCTTGTAGCTCGGGTCGGTGATGGACTGGGGGTATCCGACGACGGAGGTCGTGAAGACGACCTCGCCGACGGCCGTTTTATCCGCGCCGAAGGCCCTGCCCTTTAGGACCGTCCCGTCCTCCAGGACGAGGTAGGCCCTGTGGTTCGCCCCTGCGACATCGCCCCCAAGCCATTTGACATATATAAGTTTTTCGCGTCGTTTTCAGTAATACGGACGGCGCATATTTATAGCCGGGCTCCCGGGCCCCCATGGCCCTCTACAGGAGGTGGATCGGGGGATCCAGCGACGTGGTCTCCGGCTACACCTCGAGCGTCCAGGACGACGCCGAGATAGCCGAGGAGGTCGTGGAGGTCATGCGGGCGCACGTGGCCCATCTGGCCGAGGCCGGCCTCATCCCGAGGGGCGACGGCGAGGCTCTGCTCAAGGCGTTGGGGGAAGCCCGCGTGGAGGACCTCCTGAGGCCCGGCTACGAGGACGTCCACGAGGCGCTGGAGGACTACCTCATCAAGAGGGTGGGGCCGGCCGGAGGCTGGGTGGGCCTCGGCAGGAGCAGAAACGACCACGTGGCGGCGGCCATAAGGCTCAGGCTTCTGCGCCACATGGACGCCCTCTCGGCGGAGGTCGAGAGGCTCATGTGCGTCGCCGCGCGCCGCGCCGCCGAGTACGCCGACTGCGTCATGCCGTCCTTCACCCACTTCCAGCCCGCCCAGCCCATAACGTTCGGCCACTACCTCCTCGCCCTCCACGAGCTTCTGTCAGACTTCCTCTCGGCCCTCGCCGCGGTTAGGCCGGTCGTGGACAAGTCGCCGCTCGGCTCCGGCCCCTCCGGCGGCACGTCGGCCCCTCTGGACCGCGTGAGGCTGGCGCGGCTCGCCGGCTTCGGCGGCGTGGCGGAGAACACGCTGTACGCCTCCTCCAGCCGCTTCTTCGCGGGGCTTGCGGCGTCCGTCGTGGCGTCGGCCCTCGCCGAGCTCTCGAGGTTCGTCGACGACCTCGTGGCTTGGTCCAGCCCTCTGCTGGGCTACGTGGAGCCGCCGGCCGAACACGTGTCGACCAGCAGCATAATGCCGCACAAGAGGAACCCGGTGACGCTGGAGGTCCTGAGGGCCCGCATATCCGAGGCGCTCGCGGACGCGGAGGCCCTCCTGGCCGTCCAGGAGAAGATAGGCTACGGCTACAGCCTCGACCTACAGGAGGCGACCAGGCACCTCTGGCGCGTCTTCAAGACCGCCGAGGAGGGCGCATCGGTGCTGAGGAGCTTCCTGGAGGGCATGAGGTTCAACTGCGGCAAGGCCTATCAGGACGCCAGGAGGTACCCCACCACGTCTTCCGACGCCGCCGAGAGGCTGGCGCTCGGCGGAGTCCCCTTCAGGGAGGCCTACTTCAAGATCGCCGAGGCGGTGAAGGCGGGCTCCTCGGATCTGCCCGACCCCCGCGAAGCGGTCAAGAGGCCGGTCCTGGGCTCCCCCGACCCCGAGGGGGTTAGGAAATCGGCGATGGAGAAGCTCTCCGTCTGTCAACAATAAGCTTATAAAGGCCGGCTCCCCCGGAGGGCGATGTCGGGGAAATCGACTTCGTCTACGACCTGTTGAGGCTTGACGAGAGGCTGTTGATGGATGCGCTGAAGAGGCGCGGCGCCTCCGTGAGGCCCGTGGACGCCGAGGATTTGGCCGCGCCGGACGGGCTCGGCCTCGTGGGCTTGATAAGGGTCGCCGGCAGATCCAAGGTCCTCCCGCTGGCCCATACCTACGAGGCGGCGGGCGGCCTATCTATAAACTCCGCCCGGTCGCTATATATATCCCACGACAAGTATTTGACCTACTTGGCGCTTAGACGCGCAGGGGTCCCCACGCCGAGGACCGCGCTGGCCTTCGGCCTGGAGTCTGCGCTCAAGGCGGCGGAGGCCCTCGGCTACCCCGTGATAGTCAAGCCGCTCGACGGATCCTGGGGGAGGCTGGTCAGCCTGGCCAAGTCGCCGGACGATCTGGCCTCGATAGTTGCCCACAAGAGGCACCTGGAGCCCTCCATGCAGGAGTTCCTGGTGCAGGAATACGTGGAGAAGCCGGGGAGGGACATAAGGGTCACCGTCGTGGCCGGGAGGGCCGTCGCGGCCATATACAGATACTCGTCGTCCGACTGGCGCACCAACACGGCGAGGGGCGGCAAGGCGGAGCCCGTCAAGATAGATGGAGAGCTCGAGGAGATCTCGGCGAAGGCCGCCGAGGCCGTCGGCGCCATGTACGCCGGAGTCGACGTGGTGGAGTCGAGGGACGGCTACAAGGTGCTCGAAATCAACGGCGTGCCTGAATTCAAAAACGTGCAGAGGGTGACGGGGGTAGACGTCGCGGGCGCCATAGCGGAGGCCGTCCTGGAGGCGGCGCGGCGCTAGGCCTGGCGTGTCCCCCTTCCCTCCGGGGGCCCGCTGGCGGCTGACGGCGATAGGCGCGGCTAGAGCGTGTACCTGCGGCCGCTCGAGCCCACGGTCCTCTTGAACGCGCGCCATCTGCGGTGGTATTCGGCCAGCTTGTCGGGATCCACGGCGAAGAGGTCCCTTATGTCATCTATGTCCAGCAGTATCATGGCGACCCTGTCGAGGCCCCAGCCCCAGGCCAGGACCCTGCTCCTCTCAACGCCGAGGGGCCTCGTCACCTCGGGCCTGAAGATGCCGGCCCCGCCGAACTCTATCCAGCCCAGCCTCTGGTGCCTCGCGTAGACCTCCACCGAGGGGCTGGTGAAGGGGAAGTAGGCCGGCTTGAACTTCACCTCCTCCATGCCGAGGGCCCTCGCTATCTGCTCCAGCTGGCCGAGGAGGTGCTTGAAGGAGAGGCCCGGCCCGACGACTATTCCGTCGAGCTGGTGGAACTCCACGTTGTGCTTGGCGTCTATGTGCTCCGGCCTGAACACCCTGCCTACGGCGAAGACCTTGTAGGTCCCCTCGCCCCTCTCGGCCAGCGCCCTTATGGTCGTCGCCGTGGTCTGGCTCCTCAGCACCAGGCCGAGGGCCTTCTCGCGGCTCCACCGGTAGCCCCAGCCCGCCTCGTGCTCCCTCCCCACCCTCTCCATGAGCTCGGGGGGAGGCGGCTCCGGCGGCTCCCCGGTCCACTCCACGAAGAACGTGTCGTGGACCTCCCTGGCGGGGTGGTCCTGCGCTTGGAAGAGCGCGTCGAAATTCCAGAACTCGTACTCCAGGATGGGCCCCCTGACCTCCTCGAAGCCCAGCCCGACCATGACCTCCCGGACGTACTCCAGAAACTCCTGGAAGAAATGGGGGACGGGGGCCGGGGCCGGAGGCACCTCTATCGCGGCGTCTATGGGCTTGAGGACCGCCTCCCTCCAGGCGCCGGTCCTCAGGTCGTCAGACGTCAGCGCCGTCTTCATCTGGGCCACCCGCAGCGACGACAGATCGGCGGACGTCTCCACGTATATCTCGACCCTGGACGACCTCCTCACCAGCCTCCTCCTCTGGAACTCCTGGAGCGCCTCCCGCGGCACCTCCCCGCCCGCGGCGAGGGCCTCGAGGAGCCTCTGCCTCTCCTCGACGGCCTTGAGCGCCCTCTCGAGGTCCTCCCTAGAGGCCTCGATCCTCCCGCCGCGCGGGCGGAGGCCGTATCTCGCCAGATTAGCCAGAACTATCCTCCCCTCCGGCGTGTCGGGCACCTCCACGACGCATACATCCCCGCACTTGGCGGACCTAAGGGCGGCCAGCTCCGGCAGCCCCTCCCTCGCGTATTTGGCGCCCTCCTCGGTGAGCTCGTAGACCTCGACCTCACGCCGCTCCACCTGGAGGAGCCCCCGGGCCCTTAGGGACTCCACGTACCTCATGAGGTCCTCGGGCCTCGTCCCCAGCCCGGCTGCGACCTCCCTGAGGCTCCTCCGCCTACTCGCCGACTTGAGTATCTCGTACTCCAGAGGCGAGACCAAGGCCACGGCTAAAATCCGCTCAGTTAATAAGAATTGGGGCTAGCGCCCGGGCAAAACCTCTATCTCCTCCTCGCTTTCCACAACCTCCTCGGCCTGCCTGGCCGCGGGCTTCAGGGACTCCTTGTAGAGGAGCTCCCTGATGGCGGCCCTTATGGCCTCGCTTCTGTTTGGGTATATACCCTTCCTGACCAGTTCGTCCAGCTCCTCCAGCATTCGCTTCGGGACGTGAACAGAGATCAGCGACATCTTCTCCTGCCCCTTATTTCTAGGCATGACCTTTAGAAGAGACCCGCTTAAATTAGTCTCTCAGATATTACGCGTGTATTCCGGCGGCTAGAGGGCGACGCTCCACCCTCCGCAGCACGCCCAGCCTCTGCGGAAGCTCGAAGGCCGAGGCGACCTTGAGCCGCTTCGGAGCCGCGCCCCTGCCCGCGTCCACGCCGTCGCCCGAGCTCATACCCTCATCCTCCTCGCCGCGTTCTCGACGCTCCCGACGCCCTCCGCCGCGCCTCACAGGATCCGTATGTACTCCTTCGTCCTCGCGGTAAATGCCAGCAGGCCCTTCGGCCTGTAGGCCTCCCTCACCCAGCCCCCGTGGGGCTCCAGGCGGCTGGACTCCAGCCCAAGCCTCCTAACCCCCATCCGCGGAGCAGTAGGCCCAGCCGAAAGGCATGCGGGCCTCCGAGCCGTCCCGCATGGGCCTCCACGGAGTACGGGCCCACGGGGCCCGCGGGCCTCCGCCCCACGCCTCAGCCATGGGTCCGCGCGGCCTCCGCGACGCGCCCCCCGCGGCCGCGCCTCCATCCGCCGGGCCCCGCCGCGGAGGGCGGGGTGAAGCTTTAAAGGCCGGCCGTTTGGGCGGGCATGGGCCCGGCCGCGAGGTACGCGGCCATCGCCGCAGCCGCCCTGGCCGCAGTCGCCGT
>Ga0081534_100673_pt1 | contig 10696 bp, 14 predicted proteins | sample MonGeyMetagenome_FD_71019 | JGI IMG/M metagenome (GOLD analysis project Ga0081534, IMG submission 71019) | Hypoxic/sulfidic aquatic microbial communities from Monarch Geyser, Yellowstone National Park, USA - MG (SPAdes) v1 (version 2) | ecosystem: Environmental > Aquatic > Thermal springs > Hot...
GGCGTCTGGGTGCCTCCTCATGGGGAGGGCTAGGTAGGCCAGGCCGCGGGCCGCGGCCTCCCTCGCCACGTCGTCGAGCCTCCTTCCGAAGTCCTGCGCGGCGAGGAGCGGACGCGCATGCCGGCCGAACAATTGTGCATACTGCAGGTACATCCTCAGCGTCGCGTCGAAGTCCCCGAAGACGTCGGGGACTACGGCGAAGCGGGCAGGCCGGGGGTACGGCGAAACGGCCCTCCTGACGTACATGTAGTATTCGTTGACGTCCACGCCGCGGAGCGCCCTCCGCAGGCCTATGTCGACCAATACGGCACCGCCGGGAATGTACCGCACCCGCGCCCCCATGACCGCCAGCAAGCACGGCGTTACCCCGTGCCTCTCCGCGACCTCCGCATCCATTTCCGGCGCGCAGGCGATCACGGCCATGCGGAGCGCGGCATGAGGTCAGACGTTTAGAACGTCGGGGCAGTCCATGTAGGCCAGGACGGCGAGGAGGTAGGGGAACGCGGCGAGCATCGCCGCGGCGGCGTAGAGGGCCCCCTCGGCTGGGCTAGTTGCGCGGAGCACAGCAACGGCATAGGCCGCCATCACTACCGAGGATCCGACGGCTGTGGTGAGGGCCGCGGCGCAGTCCCTGGGCCGCGCCAGGTAGGCGGCTACGGCGAAGGCGCCCGCCGCCGCCGGGATTATAAACGCTATGGCCGGCCCCAAGTCTGTGGCAACCATGAGGATCGCCAGAACCGCCGAGGCGCCTGCGTAGGCGGCCGCGGCGAATTGGCTGAAGCGCACCGCGTTTGCCCGCACCTCCTGCGCGTCGTGCTGGGGAGCCGTCTGCGGCTCCTCGATGCAGTTCGTTTTTGACTTTGTCATGGAAAAAACAAATCCGAGATATATTTAAGACCGACAGTTAAAATAGGTCGAAAGAATTCGGCGGCCTTAGAGCCCGCGCCAACGGCCGCAACCCTCCTCGCCTTCGTCCTCGTCAACAAGAAGGATGAAGATCCCCATCGAGGAGGATGGAGGTGTAACCGAGGTAGCCGATCGCGGTGAGGAGGGCAAAGACCGTGAAGAAGATTCTGTACCCCGCGAAGACTGCCGCCGACGCCGCCATAAACGCAAGAAAACTAAACACGGCGAGATCGACCGCGAGCGCGTTGAACGTCTTGGGGGGGCCAGCCAGGCGGCACACGGCGAAGCCAGCCGCAAGGGGCGGAAACGGCGCCGCGACCATGATCAGAGGATTCCGGCTCACCGCGACGAGGTAGGCCTCCATCAAAGACACCGCGGCGAGAGCAATCGAGGCCGCCGTGGCGGCGTCCATATGCGGCTTCCCCACGTCGTCCGCAAACAGCGCCGGCAACACGTAAAACAGCACAGCGCTGATCGCGGTGAACGCCACAACGTTCAGCCTCACGCTGGCGCTGGCCGAGGTGAAGAAGAGGGCAAGCGCCACAAGGGCCGCGGCCATGGCCAACATAATGATACGCATGGGGTCGGCAAGCCTTCGCAACCAGGCTCCTGCCTTCCTATCTTCTGTGCTCATGTGCATACTACAAGCACCCATATTTAATTTTATCCCTCAAAGGAAAACAGGAAAATACGGTCGTTCGGCTTCTATCGACGCCTAGACCGGCCGCCGCTTGCTGGTCAGACACCTTGCACTAATTCCGTTTAACATGAAGATTTTCCTCATAACAAACAACTGCCTTGACATGCCTTGCCATATGGATATATAAAGTCCTCCATCGATGATTGTGTCTTCACGGCCTTTTCATAGAATTCCCTCAGTGTCTTGTAGCCCCTCTGCGCAAGGCGGAACGGTGCGGCGGGGTTCCCGCTCTTTCTGTTCCGATTTATGGCGTCGTCTACGTCCAGCAACATTTCCCGCTCCTCAGGGAAATCGCGCAATATCCGTGCGACCTCTTGCACGGGGGCGCCGGCCAGACATAGACATTCGCCGCTGAAGCCATAGCGCCAGATGGGGTTCTGCGGCAAGTTGAAGCGCTCCAAGAGCTGGGCCAGTATTGGCTCACCTATATTCAACAAAGGCGCCCACACTTTGGCCTTCACGCCGTCATAATCCCGTTCAAAGAACGTAGAAGTGTAGTACCTATCCCTAAACCGGCTCTCTCCCCTCCTTACACCCATAACTATCAAGTCGTCATCTCTGTAGTTTTCATGAATGTACCCGATTAGCGGTTCAAGCTTCAAATCGCGGTAGCACCACCTGAACCGTGGCGGATACAACGCCGGCCAAATGCCGTATTGGACAGCCAGTTCTTTAAACGTTTTCCGTGGCCGTATTATAACGAGCTCAGCCCCAAGCCATTCGGCGTATCTGTGTATATACTCCCTTGTCTGTCTTATCGAAACGGTTGTGTCTATGTGAACCAGCTTGAATTGCCAGCCGCGTAACCGAGCTACTTTATGCGTTATGTAGCAAGCCAAGGCGCTGTCACGCCCTCCCGAGAAAAAGCAGTGGATCGTTCTTTGCTGACTGTTATTTTTGTTCGTCATGTATAGAAAACAGATATCCGTTTAAAAACATTGACTGCGGAACGGCGTCAGCCGTATTCACTTCGTCGAGGCATCGGCGGCCTGTTCTCAAATCTAACGTACGGCGTTCTTCAGCCGCGCCTCGGCCCGCGCCTTGAGGTACTCAGGGTCCCTGGAGAGGTACTTCAGCGCCGTCCTGTAGCCCACGTTCGTGAGCTTGCACGCCTCCTTGAGCGTCAGGCCCCTCCTCACCAGGTCGATTATGCGCCAGCGCGTCTGGTCGGACCACTTCGGGGGCCTCCCCACGTGCTTGCCCTCGGCCTTCAGCCTGGCCAAGGCCTCCCGCGTCCGCTCCCGTATGAACTCCCGCTCCATCTCGGCCGCCCAGCCCAAGATCGTGATGATGAGCTGACGCACCTTGGGGTCGACGTCCTCAAGCCATTCTTCCCTCACGCTGACCAGGAGCTTGCCCCGCGCCTCCAGCTCCTTCACCACCGCCGCCAGGTCCCACAGCGACCTCGCCACCCTGTCCAGGGCATACACCACCACGCCGTCGGCGCCTTCGAGCAACTGCATGGCCCTCCGCCAGCCCGGCCTCTCGCCGGGCGGCATGGCCCCCGAGACCCCCACGTCCCTGACGGCTTCAACGACCTGGTGCCCCCTCTCCGCGGCCCACCTGAATATGGCGTGCTCCTGGTTCTCGGGCTGTTCGTCCTCCCGCGACACCCTGACATATGCTATAAAACGCATGCCTAAACTGGAAGTTGAGGCGTTAAATGCCTATCGCTCATCATGCGCCATGCGCCGCAACAGAGCAAATATGCGCCTCCATGCGCCGCCAGTAAATGCATAAAAAATGTATTTAGGCATATGGAGAAGCCTAGGGGGAAAGGCAACGGCTGTAGAAGCCGCCCCCTTCCTGCACAGATGCGTCAGTTCTGGAGATTGAGAAGGAAAAGGAGAAGAGGAAAAAGCGGCTATTGCCGAAGCCCCTGCAGGCGCGCCAGATACGACGGATCTGGCTCGCCCTTGATGCGGAACAGCGTGTAGAAGCCGTCGTCGTCGACGACGACGGCGTACCTGCCGCGGTATTCGTCGCGCTCGCCCAGGAACTCGAACGCCGGATTTTCGGCGGCCGCGATCCCCTTGATGTAGTGGCCGAACAGCGCAACGTCGATGGGGGTCAGCGTGAAGTTGAGCGGCCGCGACTGCGGCAACAGCATCAGATAATTATGCCCAACCTCGACGCGCAACAGCTTGGAGACGAACTGCCTGACTTCGTCGGCCGCATCTATCACCAGGCGGTATATTCTACACCGATGGTCTCCGTCGTGGATGCGGTCTTCATATATCTCGAACTTCAGCTCCACCGCCAGCTCGGGCAACGACGGCACGGCGAAGCGCTCATACCTGCCGGCATCCTCAGCGTCGTATACGACGTACAGCTTCCCGCCGAAGGCGTATATCTTCCTTATCCACTTCACGTTCAGCAGGAGGGCCTTCGTGCCGGAGAACGCATCTACCCAGCCAACCCTCATCTCGTCGCCGTCGAACTCGGGCCATTTTATTTCGCCGTCTATATGGTCCAACTTCAATATGACTTGATTATTGACGGCGTTCTTTTGTTCTTGAGTTTGGGACATGGAAACAAGAGACATACCAATATTTATTTGTTTTCCCTGCCAAAAACAAAATGCTTCCCGGCGGCGATATTAAATCCCCGGCACGAAAATGCGCTCAATACCCATCGGTGTTACTGTCACGATCCTATCAGATTCCAATGCACGCACAGCGCGCCGACGCCTCTCGGCCAGCTCCTCGCGCACGCGCTCAAGATAAGCCATGGCGGCCTCCAGTTGTGTGCACTCCTTGTCGGCGCACAGATCGGCGAAACAGCTGTCTACGACTGGATATCCCGGCGGACATACGTTTTCAGTGTACCTATGTGGCTTGGCCGCCTTATCGAGTCTATCAATCATATTGTCGATATCGTTGATCAGTGCGTCGAAATATCCAAAGACCGCCTCCTCGCTCTCCTTTATCCTCTTTATGCGCTCATAGTTCAACATGTTGCTGATCCATTTTGACGCGAACGACCTAAGCTTGTCATAGCTGACAACGCTTTCGCATGCTGGGCAGATTCCAACGTCGTTCTCCACATGCCTATGCAAATATGCAAGCGCATATCTACCTCTGTCCTCCACTTCAACGTAATACCAGTCCCATTCCCGCGGGGTAAAATCCCGCGGGAATGCGATCTTCCCCTTCATATAGCCATCATCTATTACAAGAATTACATCACCTTTCCTGCCGCGCCTCGCAACTGCCCTTACGACATTGCGCACGACGTTATTTGTTTTGTTTGTGTTGTTCATGGAAATAAAAAATGTCTAGATATTTAAAGATTTCGGCCCTTTAAACGTCCGCACTTGCTTTTCGCCGCCAACTCCAGATCGGGTTCGCCTTTGTGGCGAACATATGGCCGCCGTTCCCATAAACTGCGGCATGCTTTTCGCTGAACTTGGTAGCGCTACATATCTCGGACGCGATCGGCCCAACGCCGAGGTGGGCCGCCTGCTTGAAAGTCGTTTTTCAATGAAAGGCACAAATATTTCAGCCGCCCCGTGGGTATGTTCTTCGGGAGGAGGAAGGAGCAGAGGAAGAGGCGTCTGTTTGACGTCGAGGTGGAGAAGGAGGAGTGCTTCGAATTGGGGAGGGGCCTGGACGCGCTTCCGGACGTCAAGAAGGCGCTGGAAGGCGCCCTGCCCGTGGGCGGCGTCCTCGACGAGGTCTGCTTCAGGACGCTAGTGGGAGAGGACGTGCCTGGCGGAAGGGCGGAGGTCGCGGCGATCAAGCTGTTCTTCGCGAACCCGGTTGTGGTGCAACGGGCGCTGAAGGCGCTGGAGGAGCTCGGCATCAGGGCCAGCGCGAGGAACTACGGCCTGTACGGCGCGGTGTGGGAGATCTACTTCTGGCTCCCACGGCGGAACTAGCGGCGGCCGTACTTCTGAACAAGCATATAAACAGATTGGTTTATGGAGGGACGTTTCTCGACGCGCCTAAGCCCCTCCACAATGCCCACAAGGCGGCAGATCGTTTGCCCTTGATGTGGGAGCGTTTAGCGCATAGCGCCTTAAGGACTGAAGACAATATAGGCGGGGTTAAGGCAAGCCCCCCTTGCGGGGGGCTTCACACACGGCCCCCGCCACGCCGGGCGGGGGCTCATTGAAATGAAGTATCCCGCTGGTATATAATCCTATCGTTCAACATGAAGGCGCGGCCGACGGATTAGGGAGATATAGGCCAGGCGGAGACGGCGGACATGCGGGTGGGGCCGGGGCGGCGCGCAGGCCCCCGGCCGGAGCGGGAGTCGGGTATGCACCGTGTTAACCCCGCCATGTATATTATATCTAGATAAATATATCCCCATCGCTTAAGATGGAAGGTATATATGGAGGCGCCCGGTCGGGGACGTGTTCCGCAGGCTTGCGGAGCCGCGTGCCATAGCCCTGCTCTACCTGTCCCTCGTGGCGCTCTCCTTGGCCGACATGGCGCTGACGTACGCCATCATTGTGTCTGGTGCGGGGGTACGAGGTGAACCCGGCCTGGTCGGCGGTCAACGCCGATCCATCGTGGTGTGGAGCCGGGGCCTGCCCAGCTCTGCGGTCGCTTGGGGCCTCTTCGGACTGTTGGCGGCCGCGGCGTGGAGGCTCCCCATTGCGAGGAGGCCCGTCGCCACCGCGATGCTGGCGGCGGCAATATTCAAGGCCGCCGTGGTGGTGAACAACGCCGCGGTGCTCCTCCTCCATGTCGACCTCCTCCCGTTGGCTTAGCACAATATAGATAATATGTCGGAGGGGAATGGTCAGCGCCAGGTTCAAGCCCATCGGCCTATCGGCCTCATTGAACCTCATCGGGCCGTCCAGGCCCCAGCGGACACTTCATCACTGATATATCAAAAACGCGGGGGAGTTTTTAAAAATCGCCCCCCTTAAAAATGGGGCCCTTAAAGGGGCATTGATTATAGGAATAGCGGAGACCGATTGCACGGTTCCCCGCCGCCCCTGATGCGGCGCCATATGAATTCCCACGGATCCTTTTACGCTCCTTATGGTGACCAGCCCGGCGATTGGACATATAGATGGAAGCTAAGGAATTGATTGAAAAAATGTGAAGAAGCGGATCGTAAAAAATCAGAATGGATCTGGGTTTTCTATCATAGCAGTGCATTTCGGTGTATATTTCGCTGTAATCAACCAATGTAATAGTTCGTCGAATTGTTGCCTATTCTTTACGCGCAACATGAGGTCTTGAACTCTCCTCAACGCTTCTACGTCCAACCTTATGTCACGTAATACAGCTCCGCCTACACTTTTGCCAATAATATTCTTCGTCACTTCGATTACTAGATTATTGTAAGCAATTTCAATTTTGAACTCTGCCTTCAGATTATCCTCATATTCCTTATAGTAATACTCCTTTACCAGCCTGATCGGTGTGCCTAAATGGTCGCATTCCCTATATACTTTATACCCCACTCCTTCCTCTATTATTTCCCTTCTTGTTTGGGGTTGTTGGTTGCATGGGTTTTGGGTTTGGGACATGGTAAGAAGAAACGTCCCTATATTTAAATGTTGCGCCCCTAAAAAAAGGGGAGGGAAAAATAAGGAAAAGGGGCTATTCGTTTTTAGGTCTTGATAAGTATACAGTAAAGCGGCGGACTAAATACGGGACGACGTACTGCACGCGGCCGTCCTCATACCTGATGCGCAACGTCTTGTCGGCCTTAATTTCCACTACTCGCCGCGGCCTTGTGCGGGGGCCGCCGTACAAATACGCATATTTGGCCAAGACATCCAAAGCCTCGGCGATCTTGGCAAGCCTCTCCCTCTCGTCGATTTCCTGCACATTGTCAGACATGGCCGTTGTTGATGCGCAGGCTTATATATATTGCGCATATTTTTGAGGGCGCCCAAAAAAGGCGTATGTATTTTACATACCGCCGAGATGCGACTCTGAAGAAGGCAATATAGAGCTAGAAGATGCGCCCCCTCGCAGGGGGCGCCACGGCCCCCGCCTCAGGGCGGGGGCAATCATTAAATGGCGAGCATCTACCCATTTATAAATCTATCTGAAATCTGAAGGTCGGGACGGGGAAAAATGAGGTTATAGCTTTCTCAGCAACTCGACTATCTTACGTGCGTGCTCACTTCTTTGCCATGTCGGGGAAGACGTTATCATATGTAGAAGCTTCCTGGGCGCTATCTTCGCAACCCACACGTTGTTGCTGTATATGTTGTACATACGCAGGGCGCGGCTGAAGCCACGCCTCTTTACAACCTTGTGCCTGCCCTTGGCCTTGACATAATCTATCACTGGCTCCGCCCACTTCTGACCCTGTATAATCACCCGCTCCTCCATTACGTCGTCCCCCACAGGTATGTAGAAGTACAGCCGCGCGCTCGCTCCGACGTAGTAACGCACCTTGATCCACTGGCGAGGGGTTTGTTTCGGGGTTTGTTGGGTTTGTGTTTGGGTTTCCATGTGGTAGAGAATCGCACTAGTATTTAAATTTTTCGCCCCTTATTTAGGGGCGAAGGAAAAAGGGTGTTTAAAGCCAGTGCGCGGGCCGCTCAAGAACACGCTTTATCGTCTCCCTGACAAACCGCTGTATTTCGAACGGCGTAAAGTACTCCTCAGTGCCATCCCATGTGATCGCCTCGCCTTTTGCAATTGGCTCATACAGAGAATCTTTGTCCATGCAGAGTAGCAGGAATTTATCATCTGCGACAAGGGCGCAGTCGGTCACTTTGATAACGACAGCGCCGTCGCGGTTGATCCTGACCCTCCAGCGGTCGTTCAACTTCAACGTAACGAAGTCGCCGCTTATTGTCAACCTCGCTGGCTCGGGCACACCTACAGCTAGCTTCTCCAGCGCCCGCGCGATGTCACTTGCCCACGGATTACCGACGCGGTCTAGGTGAAGAGTCTCTTTTACTTCCATATCAACCATGTAGCTCCTTACGTCGCCAATCTCCCTGAATTTTGGTTTGGTTTGGTTCTGAGTTTGAGCCATGTGTATGATGAAAGCACCAGTATTTAAACGTTTCGCCCCTAAATAAGGCGGGCAAAATAAAGGCAGTAGCGGCGGAAAGGCCGCCCCGCCTTGTCGATTAATCGCCCCTAAAAGTGGTGTATAAATTTTCGTCGCTTAGATATATATCTACAGACATATCCAGCTCATATCAAAATGCTTCAGCGGGCCTGTCTCGCTATATGTAAAGCGTGTTAGCTTGACCCAGATAACACGGCGAAAAGGCGCTCAACTATAGGAAAACAGAAAGGCGGAAAAGGGCCGTCGGCCTAAGGCCGCCGTTACAGCATACAGCTACCTTGACATGCCTTGCCCTCGTACTCAATATAGTTCGAGAGCGTCGGCTGTCTCATGACGTCCTGTAGCCACACCTTCAGTCGCATTTTTTCTTTCTTAAGGAAAATTGGGTAGCTCTCGCCTTTACGCCTGTGCTCATGAATTATATCGTCTATTTTTGCCAACCTCTGGCCGAGCTCTGGATATACCTTAACAGCTTGCATAATCTTGCGCTTCGTGGCGCCAGCCAAACAGAAACACTCACCTGATGAGCCTATGACGCGCCACACTGGCGACTTCGGTATTCCGAGCTTCTCTATCAACTCATCGATACGGTCATCGGTCACATGAAGCAGAGGCAGCCAGACCTTCGCCTGTACCTTGCTCTCGCTGTAGTACTTGACCGTGAATACGCTGTTGTATTCGCGCTCTCTGAACAGCGACTCGCTCCTGCGCACGCCAAGCACAAGCAAATCGCCATCGCGGTAGTTCATCTTTAGATAGCGCTCAAACGGTATACGCTTCAGCTTGTGGTAGCACCACCGCATCTGCGGCGGATACACATGGGGCCAATATGGATACATCGCGACGTACTCCTCAAACGTGTGGTCGGGGCGGAGTATAACGAGCTCAGCACCGAGCCATGTGGCATAGCTCTTTACATATTCCTCAGTGTCTTTCAGCCCTATCGTTGTGTCTATATGGATCAGCCTAAACCCCCAACCGCGTAGCTTGCTGACGCGGTATGCGATATAACAAGCGACTGCGGAATCGCGGCCGCCCGAGAAAAAGCAGTGTATTGTCCGTCTCTCATTTTTGCTGTTCATATGTAAAAATGCCTGGAGGTATTTAAAGATTATGCCCCTTAAAAAGGGGCGCAATAGTTATATTCTCCATATCTCAGAAAAAACGTGACTATGAGGCGCCGCATGGTCTTGCGTGGCGCGTGGAAGAGCCCTGGCACCGTGGACTGGCATATCTTCGGTCTCGGCGAGTGGAGGGTCGAGGGCCGCTTCGAGAATTGCGTATCGAGGGAATGCTTGGTCGAGCGGGTGAGGCGCATCGTCAAGGCGCCTAGGCGGCCGCCTAGGCGCATCTACGAGGTTGCGGAGTCTGCGCTGGGCCACCTCTTCGGCATGATAGGCGACTTCGACTTCGACGCAAGTAGCTACAAGGTGGCAACAGGCTTGAACATAGGCGCGGCGGATGCACACGACCGCGCCCTGGCGAATGCGGTCTTAGGCAAGCTGGCGCCCGGCCACAGAGCTCAGCCCCGCAGCAAATTTCCGGAACTGTTCCTCAGCGCTGGGCTCACCTACGACGTATACGACTGCGACGGCGGTGCGTGTGAGGGGTGGTGGGCCACCGTGGTAGCTGAGTACGCCGTACCAGGAGAAACGTGTGTCGCCAGGTGGGAGCGCTATATGGGCCCCGACATAGGCGCAGTAGACAGAGACGCAATAAGGCGCGCCGCCTACAAGGCGCTTAGACATACATACAACACGTTGCTGTAGGCGGACAATTGCGCCCCTAAAAAGGAGGCCCTAAAAAATCTATGTAATTTATGTAGGCAGCGGCGGCCTCCCCGGCACTATAAAGCTGTTGACGTACGCGGCCAGCTCGTCGAGGCTCTTACGGCCCCACTCGTCGAGGACTCTGTCGGCCGCCTCCCTCACCTCGGGCGGCAGGTCGGCGGGGGCCGACGTGGCGAGGACGTAGACTATGTCGCCGTCCTCGGCCCTGGCCTCGACGGAGCGGTATATCTCCATGGCGTCCAGGACGTCCAGCACCTCGCGGGAGAACGGGCCGTATTTGTACATCTTCCAGCGGAAC
>Ga0081534_100674_pt1 | contig 10694 bp, 15 predicted proteins | sample MonGeyMetagenome_FD_71019 | JGI IMG/M metagenome (GOLD analysis project Ga0081534, IMG submission 71019) | Hypoxic/sulfidic aquatic microbial communities from Monarch Geyser, Yellowstone National Park, USA - MG (SPAdes) v1 (version 2) | ecosystem: Environmental > Aquatic > Thermal springs > Hot...
GCAGAAATACAATCAAAAATAGATCCAAGAACTGGACAGGAAGTTGAAAAGAATCCACAATTCTTAAAGACTGGAGATGCAGCAATTGTAAAGTTTGTACCAACAAAACCATTAGTAGTAGAGAGATTCGAAGATTTCCCAAACACATCTTTGGGAAGATTTGCAATTAGAGATATGAATAAAACAATTGGAATTGGACAGGTATTAAGTGTAAAAGAAAAGCAAATACAAATAAAGTAATTTTTTTAATTTTATTTTAATTTAAATAAACCTAAAATTTTATTGATCTGAGGGGATTCAAACTCTACTGTGCATAAGATGTTAAAACATTAAACTAGATAATTAGTTTTTTACTTTAACTTATATATTATTCATACTAAAATAATACTTAATGCAAATAATATTATATTACCACCAAATTAAAATAAAGGGATAGGAAATTTGATAAAAGTCTATTGACTATTACTTTGGTTTACCTGTAATAATTGAGATCTAGTTTCTTTACCTCTTAATGCGGATAAAACTAGTGCAATAGATAATATTCCTAAAGATACATAGAGAGCCGACTTTAAACCTGTTAAGAAAGAACTGGCCACACACCTATTAAATTTGTAGTTCCCAGGAATACTTCAAATGCAACATATCTAAGAACACATAATTAATTTTTAAATAATTAACCATTTATTTTTTTCGGATTGTTCTCAATATCATTCAAGAAATCTTATCCTTTGAATAAATTACTGGATATATAGAATAAAAAAATTCTTTCAATTAAACTATTTATGGGCCCGAGGGGACTCGAACCCCTGACCTCCGGCTTTCTTAGGAGCGTAGCCTTATAAGGCCGGCGCTCCACCTCTGAGCTACGGGCCCCTATACATATTTTAACTTATTAACTTTTTATTTTTTTCTTATATGCATTTTTTGTAATATAAATATATGGATAATGCTAAGGAAGTTGAAATTTTAGATGTGGGATTTTTGGGGCAAATTTTTGATGCTTCAAAAGAAGAAATTGAAAAATTTATTAGAGAAGAAGAAAAATCTATTATACTAGATTATGAGAAAATAAAATCATACCTAAATAATAAACAGTTGGATCTCTTATTAAATAAGACAGAAAAATTTTTAGAACAAATGAGTATATATTTTTCCGAAAGATTAGATAGAAAAGTAAAGGTAAGAATAAAAAATCTTCCAGAAAGTTTAAGATATTTAAGGATAAGGGATATTAGATCTGAACATAAAGATAAATTAATACAGGCTGAAGGTATAATAAAAGTATCTTCAGAAGTAAGACCATTTATTATAAAAACAAAGTATTTACATGAAGATTGTGGAGGAGAATTTTGGGTTGAAAATAAGAATTTTGTAATAGAAAAGCCAAAGAAATGTCCTGTATGTGGTGGTACAAAGGGAAAATTTATTGAAACAGATCATGAAACAATAGATATACAAAGATTATTAATTGAAGAACCTGCAGATCAAATTGAAAAGGGTGAACAACCTGCCCAAATTACTGTAATATTAAAGGAAGATCTATGTGAACCTAGAATGGAAAGGAAAACATTACCAGGAATAAGGGTTAAAATATATGGAATTGTAAAAGAATTAAAAAATTCAAATCTTAAAGCAATATTGGATTTATATATAGATGCAATTTATATTGAACCTGTAGATAAGGATGTTGAAGATATATCAATATCTCCAGAAGATGAGAGAAAAATAAGGGAATTGGCAAATTCTACAGATGTATTAAGTTTAATTGCAAATTCTGTTGCTCCAGGATTGTATGGAAAACATTATGAAATGATTAAAAAGGCAATTGCATTACAATTGGTATCTGGTGGGAAGAGAAAAAGAAGTGTTGATGAAAGAAAAAATATACATATATTAATTTTGGGAGATCCTGGTGTTGGAAAATCAAAATTATTAAGATATGTATCAGAAATTGCTCCAAAATCAAAATATGTGGTTGGAATAACATCATCATCTGTAGGTTTAACTGCTTCTGTTAGAAAGGATGAAATATTTAAAGGTGGTTGGGTATTGGAAGCTGGAGCATTGGTATTAGCATCTGGTGGACTTGTATGTATTGATGAACTTGATAAATTATCTACAGAAGAGTTACAATCCTTACACGAAGCAATGGAACAGCAAACAATAACAATTGATAAAGCAAATATTCATGCAACACTTAGGACGGAAACAGCAATTTTAGCAGCTGCGAATCCTAAATTTGGTAGATGGGATAAGATGAAAAATATAGTTGATCAAATAGATTTACCACCAACAATAATTAATAGATTTGATTTGATATTTGTTCTCGTAGATGAACCAAATCCACAACAGGATGAAGCAATTGTTAATGAACTATTAAAAGGTTTAAAAGAGGAAAGAAAACCACCATTAGATAAAGATTTATTAAGAAAATATATAATATATGCGAAGAAAATTGAGCCACAATGGACAAATGCAGCTTTAGATATTGTAAAGGATTTCTATATAAAGTTAAGATCTAGTTCTGGAGAAGATACAATACCAATAACTACAAGACAACTTATGTCAATAATAAGAATAGCTGAAGCTTCTGCAAAGATAAGGTTATCTCCAGTAGTTACTGAGGATGATGTAAATCTTGCAAAGGAATTATTACTATATAGTTTGAAGGAGGTTGGAATAAATCCAGAAAACAATAGATTGGATATAGATATAATAATGTCTGGAATTTCTTCTACACAAAGGCAAAAGCTATCAAAAGTATTAGATATAATAAAGGATTTACAAAAAGATTTTCCAGATGGTGTTCCATTAAATGAAATATTAAATGAATCTAAGAAATATAATTTAGAAGAAGAAAAAGTAAAAGAAACAATTGAGAAATTATTGAAGGAAGGATATATATATGAATCTGGAGATAAGAAATATAAAGCTGTATAAATATGTATTTACCAATATTTTCAAAAGATTTAAAGAATTATAAAGATAAAAAAGTTTGTTTAATTGGAAAAGTAATAGATATTCAAGAAGAAAAGAAAGTAATAAGGTTAAAATTATTGGATACATTTGGATTTTTTGATGTTGTTCTATTTGATGTTTATAATATTAAATTGTTTGATACTTTATTGATTTTAGGAAATGTTTCAGAATATAATAATAATTTTTCTGTAGTTGCGAAATATTTAAGTATATTAAATGGGGATGATGAAATTTTGTGGAGAAGATTTTTCATTAAAAAAATAAAAAAGAATATAAAGAAAAATAATAAAGAAAATAAAATGAAAGAAAAAGATAATGTTGATGATAATGTAAAAGAAAAAGATGTAAAAAAAGAAATATATGAAGAATATGATGAAGAATTACCTGAAGAGGTAAAGTTGAGAAAACAAATTTTAGAATTTATAAGAGATAATGATAAAGGTGATGGAGTATCTTTTAAAGATATAAAAGATTTCTTTGATATAAGTGAGGAAAAGTTATCAAATATTATAATGGATCTATTATCATCTGGAGAGATTTATGAATCTTCGCCAGAAAAATATAAAGTTATATGATACCATCATATGAAGAAATGTTGAATGAAGCATATGAAAAATTGAGTAGTATGAAAGTTTTACAAAGATCTACATTAGGATCAATAAATATACCATTACCAAAAATAAATTATATTGGAAAATGGACGTCTATAGAAAATGCAGGAGCAATATGTGATGTAATAAATAGAGATATAAATTTATTAGCGGAATTTTTACAAAAAGAATTTAGTGTTGCATCAAAAATTGAAGATAAAAAAATAATATTACAAAAGAAGATAGAATTTGATAAAATAAAGGCAAAGATAGATAAATTTGTAGATATATTTGTTAGGTGTCCAATATGTAAAAAATTGGATACAAGATTGGAAAAAAAGGAAAGGGTATATATCATTAAATGTTTAGCCTGTGGTGCAGAAAGTCCTGTAATATATAAATTGAAATGATACTTGTAAAAAAGTATAGAGATAATTATGGATATGCATTAGTTTTATGTGATAAAAATTTATATGGAAAAAGATTTGAGGAGGGAGAATTTGTATTAGAATTAAATGAATTTTTTAAGGGAGAAGAGAGAGAAAAAATTGATGAAAAAGATTTAGAGGATATATATTTTATATATGCTGTTGGAGAAGAATCTATAAATATATTAAAAGAGAAAAAAATAATTGAGGAAAAGGATATTAAAAGAATTGCCGGGATACCATATACTTTTGTCATTTATTTATGAAGAGGATTTGTCCATCATGTGGGAGAGAAGTTGAAAAATTATATGATGGATTATGCTATGATTGTTATATTAAAATAAATAAAAAGGAAGAAAAAAAGGAAAAAGTATATATATGCAAATATTGTGGAAGGGTAAAATACCATAATAAATGGTATAATAATTTTGATATAAATAATTTTGAATATGAATATACTGTTTGTCCAAGATGTAAAGGTTTAAGTAAAAAAGCAAATTTAATCTTACAAATAAGGGGATATAATAAAAATATTGAAGATGAAATATTAAAAATAGCAAAGAAAAATAAAGATATAATAAAAAAAGTGGATGAAATAAATGAGAAGGATATTGATATATATTTATATGTTGGAAAAAATAGGGTAAAAAGCTATTATAATATATTAAAAAAGTATGGAAAAGTAAAATTAAGTAAAAAATTATTTGGTTATGATAAAGAGAAGGGTAGTAAAAAATATATTGTAACAATATTACTAAGGAATGATGAAGATGCATAAAAAACTTTATAAAAGTTTACATAATAATAAAAGGGTATGGATTGGGAAGACTTAAAAAGAAAGGTAGAAGAAATGAAAATGATGGCTCCAGCAGAAGGTGAAGAAGATTGGGATGAAGATTGGGATGAGGAATGGGATGAAGGAGAGGGAGATTGGGATGAAGAGTGGGAAGAGGAGGAATGGTAGTTTATTAATGTTTAATTTATAATATTTTTTAAATGCCTCTTTTCGAAGAAGAAGGAATTCCTGTTCCAAAGGGTAGACAAGTTATAGGAATAATTGAAGAGGTTGTTGGTTGGGCACATGCGAGGGTAAGATGTTTTGATGGAAAAACAAGAATATGCAGGGTACCACAAAATAAGAAAATGCACAGGAATATATGGTTAAAGAAAGGTACATATGTATTAGTGGAACCATGGGAATTGCAATCCGATAAAAAGGGAGATATACTATATTCATATACAGATTCGGAAGTTGAATGGTTAAAGAAGAAAGGATATTTAAAGATTGAGGAAGAATTTTAGGGCCCGTAGTCTAGTGGCAGGACGGTGGGCTCCAGACCCATTGACGGGGGTTCGAGTCCCCCCGGGCCCAAGACCGTAACAAAATTATAAATTTGATATATTTGATATATTGCTAAATGTTTGATTTAAAACATTATTCGAAGTATTTGATAAGTTTTGTTGAGATGACATTATATTAAGGGTTTGAGGGGCTACAAAAATTATAACTAGTACTAAAACAATAAGTCCAATTATTAAAAGAATTACAAAATTTATAGCGTCGGATTTTTTCATATTTTAATTTATTATATAAAAGATGGCCTTATGGATTACTAGATTAGCATATCTTCAGTTTACTATTACTATTAATAATGGTGCATGTTGTACTTGCAGAAGATTGGGATGAGCTAGATGAACTAGATCCTCCATTTACTTGATTTGGTAAATTATTAATTAACTGACCTGACTGATTTGTCTGATTTATTGCTGGATTTAATACACTTTCTGTTCCGATTGCTCCTTTAGAAAATGTACCAGTAAAAAATAATATTATAATTATTAAGACAATAAGTCCTATTATTAATATAATTAATGTATTAATTGATAACGATTGACCTTTTTTTACCATAAATTTTTATGCAATTTCCATATTTTTAAACTTTTTATATAAATCAATCTTATGTGGATAATAAAAGAAAAATTAAAAGATTATGATATAGAATTTTCTGAACCTCCAAAAAATTTAGATTATGATATATCAATTAAATTATTCAAAGAAATGAAAAAAGGAAAAGATCCAAATATATTGGTAAATGAAATAATTGAAAAAATAAGAGAATTTGTTTTGGATTATAAATTTATGAATGGATATTTAAATATTAAATTAAATAAAGAAAAATTATTGAAAAATTATAAAAAATTGTTTGATTTTGAAAAAAAGAATATTAGAATATTTTTAGAGCATACATCTGCAAATCCAAATAAAGCATTACATATAGGTCATTTAAGAAATTCAATAATTGGAGATTCTCTATATAGATTGTTTAAAACACTAAATTATGATGTATATGTAATAAATTATATAGATGATACTGGGGTACAGGTTGGTGATAATATTGTTGGAATATATTATTTAAAGATACCTGAAGAACCAAAAGATTTCAATTTAGAAAAGGTAATAAATAATATCAAAGAATTTTTAATAAGAGAAAATTTGTATAAAGAAGAATATGAGGAAAAAATTAGGAAAATATTTTTGGAAAGAATGAATATATTGAAAAGTTTATATGGATATGAAGTACCTGAAAAAATTGATCATTATTATGGAGATTTTGTATATGTAATAGTTAATAAATTGTATGAAATAATTCCAGAATTAGAAAAATATAAATATAATATTATAAAGATGATTGAGGAGGGTAATAATGAAGTATATTATTTATCTAAAAGAATATCTGAAAGAATTTTATTTGAACAATTAAATACATTGTGGAGATTTAATATATATTTTAATATAATAATTAGAGAATCTGATATATTAAAATATAAATTATTCGACAGTGCATTAAAAATATTGGAAGAAAATAAAATGATAAAAAAGAATGATACAATTTCTTTGGATTTAACAAGGTGGGAGGATATATATAAAGCATATTCAAATAAAGAAAAAGTTCTTGTAAGATCAAATGGAACTACTACATATATTGCAAAAGATATTGCATATGCAATGTGGAAACATGGTATAATTAAATCAAATATTAAATTTAAAGAATATATAAAACAACCAAATGGGGAATATATATATGAAATAAATGATGAAGGAAAAGAAATTGAACCATGTAAAATTTCAATAAATGTAATTGGAATGGAACAAATGCATAATCAATTAATGGTAAAAAGGGTAATTGAAGAAATTGATAGAAATTCTAAATATATATATTATGGATATGGATTGGTTAGATTGCATAGAAATACTGCAAAAATGTTTGGAATAAATGAGGATATAAAAATGTCTGGAAGAAAGGGATTGTATATAAATGTTGATGATTTATATGATAAATTATATAATATTGCATATGATAAATTTAAAGATAAAGAAACTTCTGAAAAGATAGTAAAAAGTTTTATATCATTGGAAATGTTAAAATATGATAGAAATACAACAATATTATTTGATATTGATAAAATGCTAAATTTGGAGGAAGGGAATGCAATATACTTTTTATATACATATGCAAGGATAAAATCATTATTAAATAAGGTTGATAAAATACCTGAAGAATTTGAAATAAATGAATTAAATAAATATGAAGAAAAATTAATTATTAATTTATTTAAGTTTAAAGATATAATTTATGATATTGAAAAATCATTAGAATTAAATCATTTATATAGATATTTAATAGATTTAGTTAGATCATTTAATGAATTTTATCAAAATGTTCCAATATTAAATTATAAAGATAAATATCCACATAGGTTATTCCTAGTATATTTAACGAAGGAAATATTGGATAAAATATTTTATATATTAAAGATTGAACCTGTAGAAAGTATTTAAAAATATAATATATATTATGAATTTATGTCGATGATAAGGATTAAAATGTGGGGAACAGATTTAAAAACAATGAATCAGTTTACTAATCAATTATTAAAAATAATTGAACAATTGGGTATTGAAAAGAGGGGTCCTGTTAATTTGCCAACAAAAATAATTAGAGTACCAACTATGAGAACATTGGGAAAGAGAGGTACAAAAATATATGAAACATATCAAATAAGAATATATAGAAGATTTTTAGATGTTGCAAATGATGAAAGATTTTTCAAAAATTATTTTATAAATATGCAAATTCCATCAAAAGGATTTAGAATATCGTTAAAGATAATAAAATGAGTTATATTTTATTAAGATATAATGGATTATATATATTTGATGATAATTTAGAAAATTTTCAGAAAATTGATTTAGAATTAAATTTAGATGATTTAAAGGAAATATATAAAAATAAATTGCCTGAAAAGGTAAAAAATTATATAAAAGAAAATGATATTTTTATTGGACAAAGGTTTGATGGATATAAATATACTGAAGATATAAGTATAATAAGAAAGGCATTGGAAAAAATTGGTGAAGAAAAAATTGATAATAAATTGTTTATTGATTTATTAAAAGAACAAATATCAGATTCTATAAATAGGGATGAAATAATAATACAGGCAATAAGTTTTCTTGATGATTTAAATAAATCTTTGAATTTATTTATGGAAAGATTTAGGGAATGGTATGGATTATATTTTCCAGAAATTTCACAAGAAATTGAAGATCATGAGAAATTTATAAGAACAGTTATAAATTCAAGTAGAGAAGAATTAATGAAAAAGTATAATATTAATAAAACGATGGGTGGAAAAATATTTGAAAAAGAAGATTTGGAAATAATGAATAAAATATCATTAAAAATAAAGGAATTATATGATTTAAGAAAAGATTTGGAAGATTATATTGAAAAATTGATGAGGGAAATTGCTCCAAATTTATCGGAAATTGCTACTCCAAAAATAGGTGCAAGATTAATATTATTAGCTGGTGGATTGAAAGAACTATCATTATTACCTTCATCAACAATACAAGTTTTGGGTGCAGAAAAAGCATTATTTTTACATTTATCTAAAGGTATAAAACCACCAAAACATGGTGTGATATTTAATCATCCATATTTACAAAAATTACCTCCAAAAAGAAGGGGAGCAATGGCTAGAACCTTAGCATCAAAAATATCTATTGCAGTAAAAGCAGATCTAAGTGGAAAAATAATATATCAGAAATTGAAGGAAGAATTGGATAAAAGATTTAAAGAATTATCAGAAAAATGAAATTAAAACCATTAAAAGAAAATAAGAATATATTTATTGATGAAAAAGGAAGATTATATACAAAGAATTTGGTACCTGGAAAAGTTGTATATGAGGAAAGATTGGTAAAATATAATAATGAAGAATATAGGGAATGGAATGTAAATAGATCTAAATTAGCAGCGGCAATTAAGAAAAATATTGGAGAGGTACCGATTAATAAAGGTGATAAAATATTATATTTAGGTATTGCATCAGGTACAACAGCATCTCATATTTCAGATATAATTGATAAAAATGGAATAATATTTGGTGTAGATGTTTCTTCAAGGATATTAAGGGATCTTGTTCCAATATTATATGATAGAAAGAATATTATTGGTATATTATCTGATGCTGATAAACCATGGGAATATTTACATATTGTTACAAGGGTTGATTTAATATATCAAGATGTTGCACAACCACATCAGGTAAGAATATTTATTAGAAATATTGAATATTATTTAAAGAATAAGGGATATGGATTTTTAGCAGTAAAGGCAAGATCAATTGATGTATCAAAGGATCCAAGGGAAATATTTAAGGAAGTAAGAAGGGAATTGGAAGATTATGGATTAAAGATAATAAAAGAAGTAAGATTGGAACCATACCATATTGATCATGCAATGTTTTTAGTTCAAAATAAATAATTTTTAAAGGTTATTATAAATATATAAAAAATGCTGCATGCTATAAGGGAAATTGATAGAAATGGAAGGGAAATATTTAAGTGCCCATTATGTGGTCATGTATTTGTAAATAGTAAGAAATATAGTAGACACTTAATGAAATCTCATTTAAGAAATGTTACAATGAATAAAAGAAAATGGAAGAAATTTATGAAACAATTATTATTAGTTAATATAAAAGAAAAGAGTAATATTGGATTAACAAATTATGAAAAATATTTAAAGATAAAAGCAAAGTTAAATAATATAAAGTTAGATAGTGAATAATTTTATCTTTTCTTTTCCAGATAATTCCCTAATTATTCTTTCATAAATTATATTTTGTATATCTTTAATACCTTTCACTCTCTCTTCAATATCCTTAAATGATTCAAATGGTTTTTTCTGTCTTTCCTCAATAATTTTTTGTACAGTTACTTTTCCAATATCTGGTAATAATTCCAATGTATGAATCCTAATATTTAATGGACCAGCCTTATTAAAAAATTCTACAAATTTTTTCTCATTTTTTACTATTAAATCTTTTATTGCCTTTTCTAAATTTGCCTTTGCAATTTCTGGTAATTCATCAAATGATAATCTTTTCAATATAGATCTTACCTTATCCCTTTGTTTATTTCCAATATATAATTCTTCAAATAAATTTACTGTAACACCAGGTTTCAATGTTAATAATAATAATGTAAAATAATCCCTTCCTACACTATATACTACTGGCTCTTTAATATTTTTTGTTGGATCTCCCCCTGGTAAATAATATATTACAATTGCGTACTCCTCTCTTTTATCCATATTTCTTTATTACATTTAATATTTTTTCCATATCT
>Ga0081534_100675_pt1 | contig 10691 bp, 10 predicted proteins | sample MonGeyMetagenome_FD_71019 | JGI IMG/M metagenome (GOLD analysis project Ga0081534, IMG submission 71019) | Hypoxic/sulfidic aquatic microbial communities from Monarch Geyser, Yellowstone National Park, USA - MG (SPAdes) v1 (version 2) | ecosystem: Environmental > Aquatic > Thermal springs > Hot...
TACATAAAGAGTAGAGGAACAAAATGTGCTGAAACAGATGTAGTATCTCACTACGTTGATTCAATCTTTCTACCTATCCTAAACAATAGTGAGCAAATAGCAATAGCTGTGGATAAAAAAGTAGTTCCTAGGTATTATAGGAATAGGTTCACTAAAGCACTTAGTACTAGGGATAAAGCATTCATTAGGTGGTTCCTTAGGAATTACGTGCTTAATTACACGGATGTTGATGCATTGGTTAGCAACAACTATCAATTACTACCGTGCTTTTTCGGTTATTGTTATTATGTTTGTCCTGTTACTGGTGGTACATGTGCAAGTAATGCTGTTGCTCCATGTACCTCTATTACTGAGTTACCGCAAACAGGGGTTTGTTGTACAGGCTATGATGAACAGTGGGGAACTAGGTATTTCAACTTGGTTGATAATGCTCCATGGGTTAGTAGTCATAGCACTGGTGATTTCGGTATAAGTACCCAGGTACCTACGTCAGCTGGTACTTTCACACTCACGGGTAGTGTTACAGGACCGAGTTGTTTCCCAAGCAGTGGTGTAACCCTTGATTTGGATTTAATCCTTAGAAATAGTGGTGGTATGAGTAATCCATGTGCTAGTAGTTGTCCATCAGGTACAGTATGCGTTAATGCAAATGTTCCTTATTGTCCAGGTAATACATATAATGTTAGTGATGTGCCAATCTTTTACTACAGCGTTGGTCTCACTGTTTTGCCTAATACAGCATATTCTGTCTGGTGGTCTGTTTCTGTTTCATGATTAAAAATAAATATGTCTTTAGAGAGGGGTTGTTTGATGGGTAAGTTTAAGGTGTTGTTTGAGGGAGATAGGGCTGTTGTTATTCAGCTTAGGGATGGTGTTAGGACCCAGGACTTGGTCAATGAGGGAGTACTGATACAGAGAGAGGATGGATTATATACCAAGGATAATAAAAAGGTCATTATTAGTGAGAGTGGTTTTTTTCTCATGAGTAAGCCCAGGTTGGTAGATAGTGTTGGTGGTTGTGGTGGTTCTGTCTATGAGGTACTAAAGAGTGTTGTGGTTAGTGCTGGTCATGTGTTGGAATGCAGTGATAAGCTGGTGGTTGGTAATAAGTCCTATAGACTTGGTTTTAAGAGGATTAGGTTACCTAGGACTTACCCATCATGGGTTTGGGATATTTTTAGATGGATTGGGTATGAGCCTTATTCCGCATTTGATTATGGTGATGCAAGTATTGTTGATTATGATGGGAATGCATACAACATTGCTATTCCCTACCCCAGGGCAATCTATGTAGCTGGGAACTGCTTTGAGAGGTATGGTACAAACTGTTTGGGTATTGCACTGGCTACACCATATATGGAGTTTGATGATTTACAGGCTTTTGTGGATAGGCAATTGGTTATTGATTGTACTTACTGGGATTATGAGGCAATTGGGATGGGAATTGATATAGGCAGGGTATTTGTAAATTATGGTGGTAATAAGTATGCCTTGCTTAAGCCAGCATTGCTTATTAGGTTCCTAAACCAGGCTGGTATTCCAGGATGCTCAGGGAGTATGGTTTACCCAACCCCTAGTAGTTACATGTTTCCCTAGTGCCTGTGAGCATTAAAAATAAAAACATGAGTGGTTATTTTAAAAATGACCAATATGGTTTCCCTAACATGGAGAAAGGTGTTACTGGTGGTACTAACACTACTGGCTTTTGTACCTAGTACCTTTGCTCAAGAAAGCGGTGGTACTGTGATATACATAGACCCATTGACATTCATATTGATACTGATAGCACTAGGTCTTGCATTTTTCTTACTGCTATATGCGTTAGGCATGTTCCAGAATGCTAATACCCAGAATCAATACGCTGGTGTTTACCAGGCTACATCACAGGCTCAAACTACCATGATGAATTCATTGAACCAAGCCATAGTTACTAATCTTTATACACAGGCTGGATTGTCAGCTGAGGAAGCCAGGCATAGGATGAATATGGATGATAGATGGTTTAACCTCATGGCTCAACAGCAGGCCTTCATGCAATATATTGAGAATAGGTATGTTAATGCCTATGAGAGAGAGGTGAATGCTCATATTGATTTTCTAAATAAGGTGTATGACCTGTTGGCAATGCAAACTGCATTTAGGGATATTGAGGACATAAATAAGGATAAGTTAAGAGCCATGGCTATCCACAGTGCCAAGCCCTATGAGATTGAGGTCATAACTACTGAAAAACCAAGTGAGCCTAAAACCACTACAGAGGCTAAGTAATCACTTGCCATTGCCAATTCCAACTTAAAAAATATATTATCCTTTTTTAATTCTATATTGCAATGTCAGGGAGTATATCAGTCATTATTAGGGAAATACATAGGGTAGTTACCCCTGGCAATCCGCATTGGATAGCAAGTGTACAACTGATTGATGGAGAGGATGGCTGGGTAAGCCCTGTGTTTCCAATTGACTTTCATGACAAAAAGGAATTAGAGAGGAAAATAGGACAGGAAATAATCCTTTACCTTACTGCAAAGGCTAACTTAGGTAAGAGGTTTACCAGAGGTGGTTTGCCATGAGTATGGAACCATTTGACCTAAATGAATTGAGAGTACTAATAATGGATAACCTGTCCAATGGTGTTATTGAAAAATCATTGAGTGAATTAAGTGAGGCTGACTTGGAAAGGGCTGTGGTAGAGTTTGGTGGTCTTACTGACCCGATTGGCCAATTAGAAAGCTGGATAAGCCAGCAATTGCAAAGCTTTGGGAACTGGTTGGTACAATCATTTGAGAGCGTTATAAACCCAATAGTTACATCAATCAATGACATAGCATCATATGTGTACAGTGGTTTATCATCACTGACTACCACAATTAACCAAGCTTTTTCCTCATTTGTAAGTGAGATAACACCATTGCTTTCTAACATTCAGAGTGTATTATCATCAATAGGAGGCTCTATCACATCACTTGCCAGTAGTATTGGTTCCTCAATCCAATCCCTAGGCTCACAGATTGTTAGTTATGTGTCCTCAGGATTCAGCACCATAACCAGTGCTCTTTCCTCATTTGCATCATCAATCCAGTCAGGTTTTTCATACCTCAGTAATGTAATAACCAACCTTGGCTCAAATATCCAGTATGGATTTAATAGCTTAGTAAATACACTAAAGAGTATTGTCTTACCAAACATTGAAAGCTTTGTAAGCCAGGTTTCCAGTGCCTTTAGCTCAATTGTAAGCCAGGTAGAGGGTTACTTTACCGATATTGCCAATGGATTAGTATCATTAGGTAATCAGGTAAAGGGAGTGTTTACTGATATATTCAACAGCATCACTGGGGTTTTTAATAAGGCTAAGCAGGACATTGAGGGTTTCTTTGCCAGCTTAGGTAAGGACTTTAATGAGTTTATAAAGAGTATTGAGGGCTTTGGGTCCTTTATACAATCCTCATTTAGTGGTTTCATAACATCTATAATTGACTTTTTCAGTAATCTGGGTAAGGAGTTTGATGCTTTCATGAAGGATGTAGAGAAAGAGTTTGAGGGTTTGATTACGTTTATACAGGATATTCCACAGATTGTTAGTGAAATTCCTAAAAAGGCATATGAGGCTGTGTATAGGTCATTCCTTGATTTTTTGAAGACAACAGGGATTGATAAGTTTATCTCAATGATAGTGAGTTTCTTTGAGAATGTAGCTAAGTTTTTCACTAATTTATTTAGTAATAAGGCTTTGAGGAATTTTGTTAAGTACTTTGAGACAATTAGCACGGATATAGAGAGTGGATTAAAACTATTCATGAGTTATACTCAGGCTTTCTTTAGTGATGTGTTTGCATTTGTAAAAGATATAGCACAGGGATTTATTGGCATAGGTCAGGATTTAGTTAAGGCTTTCATGGGTACTACTGCATTTGCATCAAATATGCTCTCTAACACTCTCAATTATGCTGTGAGTACAATTTTGGTGCCAGGTTGGTTATCAACCCTGCCTATCATAGGTACTATGGAACTGTTTAAACAAAAACCTTACATCATTATCCAATCAGGGATAGACCCTGAGAAAGTTGTTATTCCAAACATTGGTGAAATGTTTTTCTCAATTGGTCTTGCATCATTAGCCTCTTTTGGTGCTGTTTATGGTATTGGTGCCATTGTGAAAGGAATAGCAAAGACTGTGGGAGAGTTTAAGATTGATTTAAGACCTTTCGGTATTGGTGTTACTCAATCAATAAAGTTAAGTGAGTTAGTGGAACCGATTGCTGATGTAATTGAGAAAATAGGGGATGAAATAGGTAGAGGATTGGCTCTTTCTGGGTCCTTGGCTTTCTTAGAGCCATTGAGGTATGTATGGAGGTATGTATGGTGGTTATTCTTCTATGGCTTAGGGATTAAGGACATACCCTTTGAGCTACCATCACTAGGTGAATTATATGATATAGCCAGAAGATTTAACATTGCAGAGAATATTTCCAATATTGCCAACACAATGATTTACAGGGGTTATCCATATTGGTTTATTGCCAAGACCATAGCAATGCCTGGAACCCTGACATCAATTGATGTAGCAAACCAAGCACTTGCTGATTTCCAGAAAGAGATAAAGGCTAATTTAATAACAGTTGTTGATAAATTCGGAAACACCAGGTACTTACCTGTTTCCCCAGTCTTTGAGTTACCCACAATCCATGACCTAGTTGAATTTATGTTAAGAGATTTATTCTTGCCTGCATCAGCACCACCAACACAACAACCCGTGCTGGCTTATGAGTCATTTGTAAAGGCAATGTGGGCTCGTGGTGTACCACCTGATGTAGCCTACATGTACTATTTGAGAGCATATGAGTTGCCATCAGCTACACAGGTTTGGGATTTCACTATGAGAGCCATCTCAGGGTTTGCATGGTATGTACCACCAAGTGAGGTCCAGGCCTTTGCTGAAAGTGAGGCTAAGATAATCAATGCATTCATACCACAGGTTCCAGCAAAGTTGAATTTCCAGTATGACCTAGTACTATTGGCATTAGCAGAGTACCAGAAATGGCACGGTAGGGCTCACTTTGCATGGATTAATGACCCAAACACCAACCAATCCTATACCTCTGATGCATGGCTTATCATAGACCAATCAGCACATCTGTTTGATAGAGGTGATATAGAGCATTTGCTAAGGCATGGAATATGGGATTATTTCCAGAGGGAGTATGGCATAACTAATGAAACCACCATGTACACTGTGCTAACTAAGATTGTGGAACCAACACCAACATCACCAATCCAAATATACACTGACTACATGAGCAATGCACTCATTGCCAGAGGCTTTCACCCATATGTAGCTCCATTGATTGCTGTGAGGGATGTGTTTGATGTTACAACTGGTGCCAAGACCTTACTGAGGACTGGGTTAATTGACCTGATTAGGGAGAATATTGAGGTCATACCAACGGCATTAAGTCTAATGAATTATTTCTTTGATGTGTCAGTCCATGTAGCTTTCTTTGACATGTACAATAAGAAATGGGTCAGTGGATGGATAAATGCTCCAGTGAGGTACCTGGAACCAGAAGCCAAGTTACTCATACTGAGGTCCTTGATGGATAAAGTGAATAGAACAATGATGCAGGTGTACAGGGCTGTAATGTATGGTGTCAGGGATTACTTAATCGGGATAAAGGACTCATTAAGCCTCATGAAGGACTACACAGTAAATGTACTGGATAAGTACTATTCAACATTCTTTAAGTTAATAACTGGTAGGGAAATGCATTTAGAGTGGGATGATGCTTTTAATGAGGCTATCAGTAATTACTTCAGTATTGAGCAAACAATTGGTACTTATAGGAGAATTAGGTACTATGCCAGGTATGCTCTCTATAGGATTTTGCAGTTAATATCTACTGGTGTTATTCCAAAGACTAAGATTGGGGATTATGTGGATAAGCTGACTGAGTTAATGAGGGAAACACCACAGGCACGGGATGTGTTTATGTACATTAGTGAGTTAGAGTACAATAGGGCTTTGCTTAGGAATTTTGAAACACTTGCCAGGGTTTGGCTCACTAGGCATGCTTTGACACCTGACCAAGCCTTGCAAATAATGACAGCCCAGGGTATTGACCCAACCTATGCCAAGGCATTGGTTGATGCATATGCCTCTCCATACTACCCAACAATTGCTCAATTAGCATTTTTGAGTGAGTACAACCCAGCCTTTTTAGTCAAAGTACCTCAAATAATACAATTAATGAGAATTCCACAGGATTGGGTAAGTCTATGGGAGTCATACACATTCATAAGGGCTTACATAAGGTGGGTAATCAGGGCTTTGGATGCTTTCATTCCAATCATTGCATCAATACCCCTGTCAATGAAGGTACTACTACCACTGAGCCAGGGAACTACACCTACAACTCTAAGTGATGTGCTTAAGAATGTGTTCAATCAATTACAACAGTTTGGTTTTGATGGTATTAAGTTGAATTTCATAAAGGAAATAATGGACTTCAGGCATGTATTGGCCGAATATAGGAACTCAATACCAACCACATGGCACAGCATTAACCTGTCCTATTATGTGCCTGACCCTGACCAATTCATTGATTCACTAAGCCCATACTGGGTAGTTTCCCAATTCGGGCTTAACCTAGTAAAGACAATAGCAAAGTTTAGGAGATATGGTAGATGGATGTGGGAAACAGTGTACTGGGCTGTTAGAGCATTTGCCAGGGGATACATGAGTGGACAGGACCTATACCAATTCCTACAATCATTGCAATCTTTCGGGCTTAGTAAGTATGACATAGAAATGATAAGGAACTTTGCCTTTGCTGTGTCATGCTACTATGGAGCATGCCAGTACCCATGGTGATTTCTAGTTAAAAATAAATAATTGGTCTTATTATTCATGATTAGTATGGGTAAGTCAGGTAAGAAAAGGTCAGGGAAAGAGAGGTATGAGAAATGGTTGGCTAAGTATGACCCTGAGGTTGTAGCAGAGAGGTTTAGAGAGGTTGGTGGTGAGTGATTGGTAAAAAGGCATAAAACCCTGTTTTTGATTGGGTTCTTTGTATGGATAGGGTAACTAGGATAGCACTTGATATTGATGGCACGTTGAAAGGCTTTGGTGGTGTTATTGATGGGGAAACCATTAATGAGTTTCTTAAGACGGCTCATGTTGGTATTGTGAGTTCCAGGTTTGATTGCCATGAAATAGCACGTGAGTTAGGGCTGGGGTATGCATGTTGTAGTGGTGTTGATAAGCCTACCAAGGCTGATTGTTTGGTTGATTATGCCAGTAAGTTCCCTGTGAATGGTGGTTCCCTATACATTGCTGACATGTGGTTTGATTTTGAGCAAGCCCTAAAGGCTGGCTGGAACTTTGCTGATGTTAATCACCTAAGGTTAAACCTGGGATGCGGTGGTGATGTTCATGTGGGTTATGTTAATATTGATGCAAGGTTATTGAGGGGAGTAGATATTGTTAGAGATCTTGAGAGAGATCCCATTCCATTCCCTGACAATAGTGCTCAGTACATAGAAATGAAGGACTTTTTAGAGCATTTGTCATGGAGAAAGGTTGGTGATTTTGTTAGGCATGTTTATAATAAACTGAAACCCAATGGCTGGGTCTTCATACAAAGCCCTGACATTGATGCTATTTACCAAAGTGTTGTTAGTAAGAGGGATTTCAGAGGCTCTTTTAAGTATAGGTTTGAGGCTATCAGTTACTGGATTGGTGGTGGTCAGGACTACCCAGAGAATACACATAAAGCCTTTTTCACTATTGATGCAATAGAGGAACTACTGAAGGATGTGGGATTTAGGGATATTTACTGTAAGAATGATGGTACCAACTTTCAATGCACTGCCAGGAAATAAAAAAAGAATGGTAATTTTAAAAGATTGATTCTAATTATTGGCTTATTGTATTATGAAACTTAGGCTTTCGTAGTTCATATTCATTTCTTTCAGAAGTTTTAGTATATCAATAATAATTGAGCTAAGAGTAGCCTTTGTGCCTATCGGTACTATAGAAACGTCAATGTATGGTCCATCTTTACTAATGTACTTTTCTATATTAAACACAGCCAAGCCATAACCAAACAACACCATTACTTGGTTATACTGCATATCAGCAATATATGCTATTCCAAGTTTCTTACATGCACTAACTACTCTATCAATGAATTCCTTAGGCTCAGTTTTTTCCACTGTTGTGTACAGTGCTATCTTTGTCATGCTTTATCACCTTTGGCTGTTTTTATCAACTGCCTTATCAACTCTGAAACATTCCCATAAGTCATCATATCAGCCAACTCCCTGGCTTTCTGGTATGTTTCTTCATCTAGGCTTACCTTTATTTTCCTGGTAAACTTTTTTGTCCTCATGTTGGTCATAATGTGGTACTTTTTGGGGTTTAAATAGTTTACTCCATACAATTAAAAATTAATACTCCCCTACTTACTATTGCATGTGGGGTTATTAGATAGTTTGAAAGGCAAAAATGTGGAAATAAAGGTAAGAGAGCTTAGCACAATCAATGGGAAACTAGTTGATTATGATGATTTATACGTCTTTATCCAGGTTACAAAGACCGAAAAGGGAAAAACAACAACAGAAATTTACTACGTACCTCATTTTAACGTAATCTATATATCACCAACATAGGTAACCTAGAACACTCACTCATGCTATCACCATCTTTTTTATTTTCTCTATTAAATGATCCATTTCATCTAAGTCCATTATTTCTTCAGTAAATAAGTCATACCAAATTGCTTTCCCATTAGATCCGACAGCCAACTTTTTCACAATCACCTCATATGGTCTCCATCTATTATTTGGTCTGCTTATACTCACAACAATATATGTTCCTGGGCTTAAATGCCATTCATCTTCTCCATGATTTCCGCTCCCACTCCTATATGATATCTTAGGTTCTATTTTAATCATATCATCTCCCTCTATTCTGAAAACATAGGTTTCATCCCTCCCTCCCATATTCGTTTTTCTAAACCATGCTCTATATACGTATTTAGTTGGTTTTTCCCCCGTAAACTCGGACTGGTCTTTATCCATGGACCTGGTTTCTGTTTGTGGGTCCATATTGGTCTTGAAAGGAGTCTTTTTGGGGTTTAAAAAGCTTTCCCCAACATGGTTTTTGTGTTTTTATTCATGGTCTTCTGTGTCCAATGATGCATGGACAAAGTATAAAAGGGGATTAATAAAATTAACTGTGCCTAGACAACTGTAGAAATAGGGTTTTGCATAAGTTTCTACACATGTAAGCATAATGACCTGCCTAGAAGTTTGTAAACCCCCACGTTCGTGCTCTCGCTAGTCTCCCTAGTCTCTAGTTTCTGCAGACTACTAGTGAGAGAGTGGTTTATGATTTTCAGGTGTAGAAAGAGTTTTTTGCTTTCTCTTTTGGACCGAGGCCGTGCTCCCAAGTCTCACGGTTTTATTTTAACTAATAGACTAGGGAGACTATGGAAAGTTTGACACCTGTGTAAGTAAAACTATGGTGAGGTAAATGTAAAGCATCATGCATGGAGTGATGGCATATAATGTGGGTATAATATGTAGGCCAGGGGAATAGTGTAATGAGACAAAAGGCCGGGTTTTAGTCCAAACAACCTAGGCTAATCAAACTAGTTCTTTGTGTTTAGTATAAGATATCTTATCAGGGGCTGGGGATTGGTGGTGATGGAATATGGGGAATGACATATAAAGCCCACATAATATGGGTATAATACATGAGCCAGGGCAAACAAAGACATATAATACCCACAACATATAGGACAGGGGAATGACATATAATACACCACATAAAGCCCATACAATATAGGACACAACCATGACATATAAAGCCCACATAATATAGGACATGGTCATGACACATAATACCCACATCTTATAAGATAAGACCATGACATATAATACACACATACATATAAAGAAAAATTATATTCCTTTTTAATAATATAATAATAAAGATATCTTTATTATTATATTATTAAAAAGGAATATAATTTTTCTTTATATGTATGTGTGTATTATATGTCATGGTCTTATCTTATAAGATGTGGGTATTATGTGTCATGACCATGTCCTATATTATGTGGGCTTTATATGTCATGGTTGTGTCCTATATTGTATGGGCTTTATGTGGTGTATTATATGTCATTCCCCTGTCCTATATGTTGTGGGTATTATATGTCTTTGTTTGCCCTGGCTCATGTATTATACCCATATTATGTGGGCTTTATATGTCATTCCCCATATTCCATCACCACCAATCCCCAGCCCCTGATAAGATATCTTATACTAAACACAAAGAACTAGTTTGATTAGCCTAGGTTGTTTGGACTAAAACCCGGCCTTTTGTCTCATTACACTATTCCCCTGGCCTACATATTATACCCACATTATATGCCATCACTCCATGCATGATGCTTTACATTTACCTCACCATAGTTTTACTTACACAGGTGTCAAACTTTCCATAGTCTCCCTAGTCTATTAGTTAAAATAAAACCGTGAGACTTGGGAGCACGGCCTCGGTCCAAAAGAGAAAGCAAAAAACTCTTTCTACACCTGAAAATCATAAACCACTCTCTCACTAGTAGTCTGCAGAAACTAGAGACTAGGGAGACTAGCGAGAGCACGAACGTGGGGGTTTACAAACTTCTAGG
>Ga0081534_100676_pt1 | contig 10691 bp, 5 predicted proteins | sample MonGeyMetagenome_FD_71019 | JGI IMG/M metagenome (GOLD analysis project Ga0081534, IMG submission 71019) | Hypoxic/sulfidic aquatic microbial communities from Monarch Geyser, Yellowstone National Park, USA - MG (SPAdes) v1 (version 2) | ecosystem: Environmental > Aquatic > Thermal springs > Hot...
GGGGCTGTCCCCGCGACGGGGGCAGGCCGAGCGCAGCTGGGCCCTGCGTCATAGTATGGCCCAGCTTGCAGCCTCACCCAGCGTACAGGGGCCTAGTGCCTGCGTCCCTGGGACGCGTCTCGGGGACGCGAGCCCCAGGTGGGCCAGGTGCTCGGGCACACCGTTGTCTCTGGACGCTTCCCTCGGACACGCTTTCAATTAGGCGCCTTGGCCCTAGGGGACAGCTAGCGTGTCCCGCGGACACGGCTAGTGTCCCCTTAACGTGTCTTGTGTCCCTTGAACAGGAAAACAAGAAAATTGAGGGAAGGCCTAGGGGCCGGCGTCAGCCCAGGCTGACGAGGTCAGCCAGTGGGCGCGGCCCTGCGCAAATGCGGCCCACTCCATAGTATGGCCCAGCTTCTATCCTCCAGCAGGGGGCCACAGCCTAGTCCTAGAATCCTACGGACTCGATGCGCGGACTCCCCTAGCTCGTTTTCCACTTAAAGTTGCGTGGAAACGGTCCTAGGCTATGAGCGAGCTATTAAAGGACAGTACTTAACGTAAAAACCTTCCTTAAATTCATTCCCAAGTCAAGTCAAGATTCTACCACGGCTGAGTTCACTATGCTAACAGTCATTATAAATACCGGCTAGGCGTTTCCTAACCAACGAGGTAGGCGGGACTGCAACAGTGATATCGGTCATCATGACAACATATAACGCGGGGAGGACTATAGGGAAGGCCTTAGAGGGCTTGACGTCAGTCCTTAATGAGCTTGGGGGCGACTACGAGATCGTAGCCACAGACAACGAGTCAGAGGACAACACGGTAGAGGTTCTTAACGAGTTCGGCGCCAGGGTAAAGGTCATGAAGTGCACGAGGGGCCTCGGCAGGCACGTGGCCGCCTCAATGAGCAGGGGCGACTACCTCCTTTTCTACGACGCCGACGCCTACGCTAACAGGGAGCAGCTGTACAACTTCCTGTCGACGACCATTAAGAAGGGGGTCGGGTTCTCACTGGCCCACTCAGGCGTTTACATAGCCTCCAGGAGGTGCTATAGCCTAACGGGCGGCCTCCCGAACCTCAACTTCGCTGAGGACTTCCACTTCTGGGCGCGGGCCTTCACGCTCTGTAAATCCCTCTATTACCCAATCAGAGTTGCGTGCAACGCGCCAAGGCTTTACGCTGTGAGGGGCTACAGCAGTGAGCACCGTTACGCTAGGGACCTCCTTCACTTTGTCTTTAGGCAGCTCAAGAACGAGGTCCACAGGCTGAGGGGGCTGGCCCTGTCCCCTTCAGAGGTAGCGCAAGTGGCCAGGGGAGGTGACCCCCTGATGATAGGCGGCCTCTTCCTCTTAGGCCCCCTCTCAAGCTTGATCGGGGACAGGGTCTCCAGGGGCTTCTCGAACGCGGAGCTCGTTTACCTGCAGGAGCTAAGGAACATGGGCAAAATAGAGGACGTAAGCCCTGAGGGCAAGTACATAATCCAGGACATATACTTCGTGAGGGACTGGCGTAGCATCTTTGAGGAGTTCCTCCAAAGGCTGAGGCCCTACGGGCCTAAGGTCATAGAGCATAAGTACGCGAGGATAATTTACACGCAACCTGACATAACATCTTGTCCGCCTTAGCTACAAGCGCTCAGTAGTGGGACCATCGTTATTGTGAATTAAGCAAACAACTTTTAGCAAAGCAGGGCGTTAGAGGCCTTATGAGGACTTCTAGGTAATGTTAAAGGCTTGTAAGAGCGTTTTTGACGGCTTTAGCTAAGACCTAATAGCCTTTGTGCGAAAGCCCTTGCTGGCACTTCACCTTTAATAGCCTAAGGCCCCCTTGTCGTTGGGAGGCCCGTGAGGATAGCGTTAGTCTACCCGCTCCTCGAGGAGGTTGGTGGGGCTGAGAGGCTAACCCTCGACATGTACAGGGCCCTGAGGGATCTCGGCCACGAGGTCGACCTCTACACTGCCCGCTTGAACGAGGACGCCTGGCAGGTGCTGACGGGTGGCATGGATGACATACCGAGGCCAACTGTTCTCAGGGAGCCGCTGATAGAGCTGATGGACAGGCTCTTCAACAGGGCGTTGCTGCTCAGGGTGCTCCTGACAGCGCCATATCTGGGAAAGCGCGCTAAAAAGCTTAGACACCACTATGACTTAATAATTGAGACCGAGAGCAACGTACCACTCAAATGGGCTGACGCCACCTACGTGCACTTCCCGCCCGCGGAGCTCCCAAGGTATTATCTCTATATAGAGCGCCTTAAGCTAAGTTTGCATGAAAGGGCCTATAACTCATTAATAGCGTGGTGGGCAAGATCGATCGCTGATAGAACTAAGCCTTTGATGGCCAACAGCGCCTGGACCGCTAAGTACGCAAGGGAGGCGTACGGCAGCCAGAGGGTCTACGTTGTTCACCCCCCAGTTAACGTAGAGGAGCTCTCGTCAATAGGCGGCAGCAGGGGCAAGGTGGTGCTGACCGTGAGCAGGATAGACTGGGCTAAGAGGGTAACAGAGATCCCGGAGGTGGCTAAGCTTGTGCCTGAGGCCGAGTTCTACCTAGTTGGATCTACAAGACCTGCCTCAGGGCCCGTTCTAGAGGTCCTCAAGGAGAGGGCTGGGAGGCTGAGGAACTTCCACGTGGAGACTGACGTCCCTAGGAGGAGGATACTTGAGCTGATGTCGCAGGCCTCAATATACCTGCACCCACCTTTAGCTGAGCACTTCGGGATTGCAATTGCAGAGGCCGCGGCGGCAGGCCTCGTGCCAGTAGTCTACAGGGACGGGGGAGGGTGGACTGACATAGCTTCAAGGGTGGACCAGGGGCTTGGGTACACTAACGCCGAGGAGGCAGCCCGCATAGTCAGGTCGCTACTTAACGACGCTGAGAGGCTCAGGGCGCTCTCAGCTAAGGCAAGGGAGGTGGCCAAGGACTTCAGCTACGAGAACTTCAAGATAAGGCTTAACGAGGTAGTTAAAGAGCTCGCAGGACCTAAAGCTAAGAGGTAGACTTCTTGCAGTCCTAGCCACGAACTAAGACGTTAGTAGCCCCTAAAATAAGGTAAGGCCTTCACCCTGGTCTAATCCTCAAGTCTTTTTATCCTTGCTATAGCCTATCGCCTGGGAGTAGCAGTACGTCATACAGGGCCAGGGTCTTCGCCGGCGCAACAAAGCTGTTTAGCAGCAACGTGGTAACTCTGGCCCTGCAGGCCGCCTTCTACCTGATCATAGTGAGGGTCCTAAGCCTTGAGGGCCTCGGGGCCTACGCTGCGGCCGGTACGTTCCTTGCGTTAGTTCTGCCGCTCCTCACGTGGCCCATATACGGCGTAGGCAGGTACGTCATAGGCTACTATCAGACGGGCAGGCTTGAGGAGGCCAGGGGGCTGTACGTCAGGGGCCTTGCAATGGTGCTTACCGCCAGCGTCGCCCTTGCCATAGTTGTCTGGGCCTTCGCCCTGCCCCTCTCAAGTCTGTACTACGGCACGACGCGTTACGTCTGGCTTCTGAGGCTCGTGGCCATCGACATGATAGTGTACGTTTACAGCAACTACGTCTCCAACATAGCCTTCCCTGCCTCGATGAGGTTCGGCAGGTGGGGGCTCCTACAGGCTGTCTGGGCCTTCACGAGGTACGGCGCGGCCCTGGCCCTCCTCTTTGCGGGCTTTGGCCCAGCAGGCCTCATAGCCGGCTGGGTTGCCGGCGACGCAGCCTCGGCCGCCCTAAGCACGTACTGGTCACTGGACTTCGTTACTGGCGGCAGGATCAAAACTCCCCTGCTGTCAGCCCTCTCCATAGCTGTACCCATAGCCATAGGTAACTACATAGCCGCGGTCCTTCAGAATATAGACAAACTCTTCGTCCTGAAGTACACAGGACTTGCTGAGATGGGCTCCTACTCAATCATTATGACGGGCTCTGTCTTGGTTCAGACAGCCGCCAACGGCTCCCTTTCAGGCGCTATTTACCCCTTCTTCGTCAAGTTTGAGGAGAGCGGCACGCTGAACGGGGAGACCGTGGCGGCAGCGATAAGGTACGTCACGGTGCTCACAGTACCCCCCTTCTTCCTCGTGGCGGCCCTCGGCAGGCCCCTGATACAGCTCCTCCTAGGCCCAGCCTTCGTCCACGACTGGGAGGCCTTCGCTGTCCTCATGGTGGGCCATGCCGCCATGAACTACGACCTGCCTATAACCCAGGCCCTCCAGGCCAGGAAGGCCACGAAGACGCTCGGCGCTCAGGCTATCGTGTCTGCGGCACTTGTAGCCGCGCTGAGCCCGCCGCTAATCGCGCGCTGGTTTGTCATAGGCGCCGCGGTCGCATACGTCCTGGCGAGGCTCACAGGCTTCTTGGGCGTGGCCGCCCCAAAGGCCAGGTCGCTGGGCCTCCTGAAGATTGACCTGAGAGAGTATATTAAGACTATCTTGGCAGCTATCACAACTCTTGTTGTCACTTTCGCAGTCGAGACAGCCACAGGCTTCAGCCTGGCCCTCCTGCCCCTCTACATATTAATTGGCGTCGTGGCCCTAGTGGCCTCTGTGAGAGTCCTCAAGGTCCTTAGGGCTGACGACTACGTGGCCCTGATGGAGGTGACGCCGGTCAGCCTGAGAGGGTTGTTGTCGAGGACCTGGTCCCTCCTGGGTCTCCCTATGCCAGATCCCCAGAAGGTGCAGTAAAGATTCAAGGCACTATAACATTGATGATAAGTAGGTTCATGCTATCTAGCTGTGAAGCCCTTGCTGGAGTTGATGACCTCACTTAGCCTGGCCTTAAAGTTCTTATAGCTGAAGTCCTTGGCCACCTACTTTAACCTAGATGACTGTGAGCTCTAACATAATGAATAGACTGGGGCATAACATTAGGGGCGCACGTTTTCTAGGGGCTCGAGGCGCTTAGTCTCAAGGGATTTTAGAGGGTCTATGACGTAGTCTTTCACGCGAGGATTGGGAGGCTGAAGAGGGTCTTCGACTTCACAGCTGTAGTTAAGGGGCTCACCAAGGAGGTCCACACGCGACGACGTCGCTAGGGCTGAGCGGAGGGCGTTGGAAAAGGTCGCGAATAAGGGGCAGCAGGAGGCTTTTGGCCATAAGTAGATTATTCTTTCTTTGTTTTCTTTCTTTCTTTGTTTTAACTACCGCGCGGCAAAGCTAGAGCGTGCGATACCAAAGTTTAACTAACAGGCCGCTCTAACTGTCCTGGCCTTAGGCTACGGCAATGCTGATGACCTGAGGGAGTACGCTAAGACCATCGCGGTAGCCATTGTAACGCTTGCAGCCATCCCTTGGTTGAGACTGTCACAGCTTCGGCCTAATCATCCTGCTTCTCCACATAGACCCTGATGACTAGGTGTGATAACAGATTTAAAAGTTCTCAGGCCGCTAGCGAGATGAGGTCATAACCGGTCATGAAGGTCAAGGAGAGGCACCTGAAGCTGATAGGGGCCGCACTGTTCGCTCAGTTCTACGTTATATGGACCTTAGGCTTCGCTAACTACGTGCCTCAGCTCTACAACCTCGATGTACAGCGGGCGTCAGCGATACTATTGGTGATAGGCCTGCTCATGATGCTCAGCGGTTACATAAAGGACATGGCAAGGCAAGTAGTTGCGGACAAGTACTTCAGGGCCCTCATGATAATTTACGCCGCAGCTGTGTACTACATAACTTACAGCGCCATGACGACTTACTACCAGCTGAACATCTGGTCAAGCCTTGACACTGCGACCTACATGCAGTCCTTTGCCTCCGCGGCGCTGTATCACGAGCTCTTCTATAGCTTTGCCGTGTCGCCGTTCTTCTACAACCACGCTTCGCCTATACTCTTCCTGCTGTACCCCCTTTACTTGACGTACCCAGCGATACCTGCACTTATGACGATACAGGCGGCGCTGGCGACGCTGCCGACTATACCCCTGTACAAGCTTGGGCTGAGGCTCTTTGGCGACAGGAGGTACGCATTGCTCACGGCGTTGGCCTATCTTCTGTTCCCATGGATCACAACATACCTGGCCGGGGCCTTCGAGGTGGTGATCCTCACAGCGCCCTTCTTCGCGCTCGCCCTCTACAACCTCTACATGGGAAACAGGCTTGGCTACTGGCTCTCCCTGACGCTGATGATGACAACTATAGAGTTCTCGCCTATACTGGGGTTCTTCATAGGGCTTTACGTACTGGCCACTAAGCTCGACTGGCTTAAGGCCAAGGGGAGGATCGCCCTAGGCCTTGAGACCCTTGCCTACTCGCTCGCGTGGTTCTTCGGGGACTTCCTGATGGTTTACTACTTCAGCCACGGGGCCATAAACATCTTCGCGAACGTGTGGGGCTCAGCGCTCTCGGGCCCGCTGGTATCGATAACGGACTCCATAGGCAACGCCATCTTCCACTTCACTACTCACACAAGCCTTAGCTCCTCGTCAAGCCACCAAGCCGCGCTCAGCCTGTCCAGCGTCCTTGAGTCCCTAGTGAATAACATAAAGACGGGCCTCCACACGAAGATCCAGAGCACGGTCTTCCTGATGTTGCCAACCCTCTTCCTGAACCTCGTGGAGCCCCAGAATCTCCTGCTGATGCCGTGGCTTTACGTAATGTGGCAGACCCCATGGGGCTTTTACTACTCCGTCTGGGTCTACTACACGGCCCTCGTGGCGCCTGCCGTCATAGTGCCCGCCCTATGGGCCCTGAGGAAGTTCAGGCCGCGCATCAGGAGGGCGCTGATGGTCGCACTCTTCATAGCAGTGACCATTTCAACGCTGCTCCTCAACGGTCTATCGCCCTTGTCAGCCCTTTACTTCCACGGACCCATGCCTAACCCTCTGCAGCCGGCGACAACGCCATATGACCTGGCCCTCACCCAGCTGAACGACTACGTGCCGCCAAACGCCTCCGTCTCTGTGCCGGCATCGGCCGTGCCCTGGTTCTCGTCAACGAGGTATGGCTGGAATGAGCACGGGGTGCCGTTCTTCGGGCCGAACAATTACACGAAGTACGAGGTGTACTCGCCGTTTGTGCCAACAGGGCTCCCATACGGCCCAAACTTCAACAACTACCTGCTCTATGTTTTCAATGACGGCGCTTGGCTGCTCGTTGGGCCCTTCAAGAGACCATATAGCTTTAACTACACGACGACGGTCACGCTGTTGCCTCTGACGCCCGGCCAGCACCAGTACAGCATAACCACTCTGCCGGGCGGACCCTTGACGGTAAACCTAAGCATCAGTTACACGCCGCTGCAGGCCATAGAGTATCTCACCAGCAACTTATCATGGCTACTCCAGCAGCCCCAGGGCGCTACGTGCGGTACCCTGCCAGGCTACTTTGCGGTGTCGAACTCCAATGACTATATAGTACAACCAATAACCATCAATGAGACGACAACGGTAGAGGCCCTCACGATATTTGGGTCAGGTTCTAGCAACCTCGTAAGCGGTGAGGTGATGATATCATCGTCCGAGGTTCCAGCCCTGAAGCCCAAGGTCCTGTGGAGCACTAGCTTTGGGGAGCCCTGGTGGTGCGGGCCCCACTCGTGGGCGACGCCAATAAGCGTAGAGCCCAACCTTACGCTTAAGCCAGGCACCTACTACGTTATAGTTAACATGCCCACTAACCCGTGGCAGGTCGCCTGCACATACATACCTGGGGCGCCCAAGGCCCTGCTCTACAACGGCACGGGGCTACGGCAGCTCAACTGCACCGTGAACCTGATAATGGTCACTAACAGGCCGGCGGAGGTCGCCAACACTAACGCGAGCGTCTCAATATCGTTAGTTGTACAGAACAGCACTGCCGTAGCCCTGAACAAGACGGTGACGTTAGTTGCTCAGAGGCCTTTTGAGCTCCCTCTGACCTACTGGGCCAACCTCACGGGCAGCTCTTACCAGGAGGCCCTCGCGGTTAGCGTCAACGGGGGCTCAGGCCTGCCCTTGCCCGGCGAGCTCTCGGTCACTATAAGCAATTACGTGCCTGCAGATCACCCGCCGATACCGCTCATAAGGCTCCATGGCCTCAACTACACGGCCACAGAGACGCTGTTACCCATAACGCCAGGCTCCCACCAGTACTCGCTGGCCCTTCTGCCTGAAGGGCCAGTTAAGGTCAGCCTAAGCGTCAATTACACGCCGCTGCAGACCATAGAGTACGTCACCAGTGACCTGCCTCAGGTGCTCCAGCAGCCCCAGGGCGCTACGTGCGGTACCCTGCCAGGCTACTTCGCCCTCCTGAACAGCTCGGAGTACCTGGTGCAGCCGGTCACGGTCAATGAGACTGCCACGATAGAGAGCCTTGCTGTCTTCGGCTCAGGTCCTAACAACCTGGTGAGCGGCCAGGTGGTGATCTCGAGGTCACCTGTGCCGATAAACAGGAGCGGCTACCTGTGGGGCACTAGCTTTGGGGAGCCGTGGTGGTGCAGCCCGCACGGGTGGGCGACTCCAATAGTCACCAGCCCTAAGGCGAAGCTGGAGCCGGGCACGTACTACGTAATCCTTCACATGCCCACCACGCCGTGGCAGGCCCTCTGCACCTACATACCCGGGGCGCCTAAGGCCCTGGTTTACAACGGCTCAGCCCTCGTAAAGCAGCTCAACTGCACCGTGAACCTGATAATGGTCACCAACAGGCCAGCCAGCTCAGCCAACGTGAGCTCACACATAACTGTGTCGTTGCTTGGCAGGACTATAACCATAAGCCCCCAGAGGCCCGCGCAGCAGGCCCTGACATTTGAGGCCAACGTAACGCAGAGGGCAGCCTGGGAGACCCTTGTTGTGAACGCGAGCGAGACGATCCCTGGCAACCTGACGATAAGGGTGAACACCTACGTGCCGGGCGAGTACCCGCCCATAAGGGTGCCATGGTACCTGGTACCGGCCTACGGCAACATGCCTACCTACGCACTGCTCGCCCTAGCCATAGCCTTCCTGGCGGCCCGCGGGAGAAGGCCAGCAGGCTAGGCCGAGCTGCAGGAGGCAGGCCCCGGTTAGTCAATGGCTTACCATAAGGCCTACTCCAAAGGCGTAGCCTCATATCCTTTAGGCCCCGCCCACTGCTAGCGCCCATGTCGAGGGTTTAACCTGCTGGCGCCACGCATAAAGTTGACCAGCCCTGTAAGCGACCTGGCTGAGGGCCCTGATGAGGGTTGCGTTAATTCACAGCCACAGCCTTACTTACATGGGCGGGGGAGAGACCTTCATATTAAGGCTTGCGAGGGCCCTCTCGAGGCAGGGCCTTAACGTCTCCATTTACTCCCTTCCCATAGGCCGCCGCGGCGGCGTTGACGTCAGGGGCCTCCTGGGCCCCGTGGACTACAGGGAGGGCCTGCTCCCAGACGTCGACGCTGACGTCGCCTACGTCACTTACTTCCCCATGGCCTCCCTGGCCCTCCTGAGGGTCAGGGCCCCTAAGGTGGCCGCGATTCACTCGCCCCTCCTCCTGCCCGAGGCCCAGGACCCAGGGCTCTTCAGGGGAGGCCCGGCAGCTCTCCTTAACAGGCTGGGCGCCTGGGGCGCCTACAGCTACTACCTTCACAGGGTTGCCCACCTTGAGCTGAGGCGCTTCGAGGCTGTCCACGCCTACCCTCACCTTGTCAACTTCATAAGGCATAGGAGCGTCTACGCCCTGCCCCCCTTCATTGACGTTAACCGCTGGAGGCCGACGAGGGAGAAGGACGAGGAGTTCAAGGTGCTCTTCGTGGGCAGGAGGGCATATGAGAAGGGCTTTGACGTCTTCACAGCGCTAGCAAGGGAGGCCAGGAGGCTCGGCCTGAAGGCCAGGTTCCTGGCAACTGGCGGCAGGGAGGGCGACGTAACTGACGGCGTCGAGAGTCTCGGCTTCGTCCCCGAGGACGAGCTTGTGAACCTCTACTCGTCAGCCCACGTAGTCATGTACCCTACCAGGGCTGACACGTTCGGCCTTGTCATCCTTGAGGCCCTGGCCAGCGGCACGCCTGTCATAGCCTCAGACATACCCTCACACAGGCTCCCAGGCCTGCCCCTCCTCCTGGCGAGGGGCGTCGACGGCGCGCTGAGGCAGCTCGTTGACCTTCACAACATGTTCTACAATGACAGGGAGAGGTACCTTGAGCTCTGCAGGAGGGGCAGGGATGCCGTAGTCAGGGACTACAGCGAGGATGTCGTGGTCCCCCAGTACGTCAGGATGCTTAAGGAGGTCGCGGGCTTTAGCCCTTAACCCCCTTCAGGACCTCAAGCCATTTGTCAGCTATCACCTTAGTGTCGAACTGCTCAGCCCTCTCCCTGCTCCTGGCCCTCATGTCGCTCGGGTACCCCTCCCTCCATATCCTGACCGCCATGTCGACCAGGGACCCCTCGTTCTTAGCCAGCCAGCCCGTGACCCCGTGGATAACCGTCTCCCCGGGGCCCTGGGCGGCGTAGGTGAGCACCGGGGTGCCGCACGCCATTGACTCGACCGGCACGTAGCCAAATGGCTCGTGCGTGAACGGGAACAGGGTGAAGAGGGCGTTCGAGTAGAGCTCCACAAGCTCCTCGTCGCTCACGCGGCCAAGCAGCTCTATGTTGGGGTGCCCCCTTATGTAGTCAGGCACGTGGGAGATCTTCGAGCCGAAGGCCCTAATCTTGACCCCTGCGTCAGCCACCCTCCTTATCGCCGAGAAGGCCGTCTCCTTTCCCACGTAGGTCAATACGTAGTCGCCCGACGGCCTTGAGGTTATTGGCCTGAAGAAGCCCGTGTCGAGGGGAGGGTGTATCACGCCGTCAA
>Ga0081534_100677_pt1 | contig 10683 bp, 12 predicted proteins | sample MonGeyMetagenome_FD_71019 | JGI IMG/M metagenome (GOLD analysis project Ga0081534, IMG submission 71019) | Hypoxic/sulfidic aquatic microbial communities from Monarch Geyser, Yellowstone National Park, USA - MG (SPAdes) v1 (version 2) | ecosystem: Environmental > Aquatic > Thermal springs > Hot...
TGGTTGATAAGGTTATTTATGGTGTTAACGGCGTTCACGACCTGCCCATAGTTCGTCATAAGCTCCTGGAACGCTCTGAGGGCCTCGCCGTAGTTCCCTGAGTTAACCGCGTTGATGTAGTTGTTCCAGGCGTTCAGCAGCTGGCTGTAGGCCTGGTTAAGTTGCGCCGCCTCGTTGCCGAGCTGGAACGCGTAGCCTGATGAAGCGCTGTAAATGCCTAACGCCAAAGTGCCGAGCCGAGCCTCCAGGCCAGTTGCCTGCGCGGCCTGTACTGCCTGCGGAGAGGCGTTGATGCCGACCGTTGTTGTAGTTGTCTCAGTAAGGCCGTAGGCGCCAGGCCCTGTGTTGATTGGCCTGGCTAAAGGTACCTCGTAGGCCTGCCCTACTGGCTGTGGCTGGCCGTAATAGCTCGCCCCGCCCAGGAACGGCTGGTACGCCAGCCCTTCCAGCGTCTGATAGCCTTGCTGGAGTTGTTGCGCGAAGCTTAATGTGCTTGTTATTGCCGAGGTCGTCTGGTTAAGATAGAGCCGCAGGGCGTTGTTAATGCTCTGAAGCGCCCTCGCGGCGTTCGGGATGCCGAGCTGTCCAGCCATGAGAGCGAGCTCGGCCGCCTCAAATGGGCCGAGCGCGTTCACCATTGAGGGTAAGTTTGACATGAACTGAGCCAGGTTTACATTCAGCCTCCCGAGGGCGGCCCTGAAGGCGTTAACGTTAAGGGCCTGGAGGGCCTGGAGGGCGCTCCTCACGGACTCATTTGTCTCGTTGCCGAGCCTCAGGAAGTTGGCCCCAGGGCCCTGGAAGATATGCGTCCCGCCGAGGGAACGCGTAAGCGAGAGCGGGCCGCCGACCCCTGCAGTAAGCTGGCCCAGCTGGGCCCTCCCGAGGCCAGTAAGCGTGCCGCTCACGAGCTGTCCATAGGCCAGCAGGTTCATCGCGTCCTGGGGAGAGATGCCTACCTCCTTCCAGAAGCCCTCATTTGCGAGGTTGAAGAGCGCTGGCAACACCTGCTCGGCCTGCCCTATGGCGTTCTGCGCCATGTTCAGCGTGTTAAGGTAGCTCCTCACGCTCGCGGCCGTCAGGGGCATCCCGAAGGGGTTCGGGAGCGCCCTTAATGCGGCCTCGGCCGCAATGAGCGGCTGAAGCTCGCTCGCTATTATGTTGAGCCTTGCTATAGGCAGGTTAGGCGCGGCGAATCCCTCGAGGAACAACATATGGCCTCCAGGCCTGGCGACAGGTGTGCCCTCCACGCTGTATTGGGCCGCGCCCATTAGGTTGGATGTTAAGCTCGAGAGCGTGCTGAGGGCGCTCTGAATTGCCTGCTCCGCCTGGTAGAGCGCTAACCTGGCCTCAAGGTTGAGGAGGCGCTGGGGGCCAAACGTCTCCATGTACTCAGCCATGAACTCCCTCGAGGGCCAGAACATGTTCATATTGACCGCTGGGGTCAGGTTGATGCTAGGCTGGGACACAGCGGCGAGCGCGGCAGGGATAACGCTGACTACATTTATTGGTACTACAGAGGCGCCGCTGAACGTTACTACCGACTGGCCTGGGTTAGAAACAGCCGTCACGTTCGGGTTGCCTGGCATGGGGCTTGGCTCCCAGCTATATATTCAGAGAGGAGAGGCGATTAATCTATCGTACCTATGGTTGCTCATGGAATCGATAAAAATATCAAAATAGTTTCTCTTCAACGTTCTGCATGATGGCCTTCAGATGGTCTTTGACAGATCATCTATCATTAATACGAAGCCTATGAATATACATACTGCCATCATCGCTAGGAACGCTAAGCTATGCGGGACGTTTATGTTTAAGCTCGGCAGACCGAGTATGCTATTTAAATATCTGGAGATATAGATACCGATGCCTATCTCGCCAGTTAAGAAATATATCGAGCCGAGTATGAATTCTCCATATTCATTGAGAAACCTTTTGAGTCTATTAGGCATCGAGCCCCAGGCATACTTAAACTGGGAAAAATAATTAATTTTATGCTAGAGCTCCAGCTTTAGAGCTCTGTTAAAATTTAAAAAACAACAAGAAAATTCGTTCTGTTATTACTATGCCTGGAGGGCCTTCACACGCCCGCGCCGAGGCCGCCGAAGGCCTTCAGCAGGGCCTCTATGATCACTACGACGCCCACGACTACGAAGACTATCATCAGTATCAGGAAGACTGAGCTCGGCAGGCTCCCTATGGGGGTAAGGTAGTTAGCCGAAGACGGGATTGTGAAGCCAGTCTTGTTGAGAGCCTGCAGTATGTAGGAGCCAACGCCTGTGGCTATTGATGCGCCGACAGCGCCGACTATCACCAGCACTATGCCGACTACGATAGCCAATATGGTCTTCTTCAGGCCCTCGGGGCTCCCTACGTCACCCCAGCTCATTCCGTTCACCTATAAAGAAAGTTCTATAGCTGGCCTAATAAATATATCGCAACGGCCATATCATCATTTATGACGTTTCTGGCCGCCCCGCGCGCAAGATTGTCATAAAACCAGGGGTGGGGCCTGTGAGGAGCGCTAGCCCTGTGGGGGCTACCACCTTTTTTGCTACAGTCTTGTGTCTCGTAGACTTAGGCGGCAGTAGGTTCCCGCTATCCGCCGCCTTCAGCACGAGCTCCCTTGTTGGCCTGGGCGGTATAACTATTAGGCCCCTGAGCGACCTCAGGCTGGCGGCCGCCCTCCTGAGCCTGAAGCCTTCGGCCTCAAATTCCCTTAAGTCATAGTATGACTCCAGTCCCTCTAAGGTGACTATAATGCTACCGTCGACGCGCTCCCTCACGCTGGCTGGCGCAAGCCTCTTTATGGCCGAGAGCGCGTCTAGGCTCGGCTCGTACTCCCTGGCCCACCCTTCCACCTCTACCTGTGAGTAGTCGACAGCGATGACTGGCACAAGCGAAGCGCCTAACCTTCTGAGCGCCTCGAGCCTGTGAGTGCCGTCCAGAAGCGTCATGGTCTTGGCGTCAATAACGAGGGGCCTGCGGACGACTCCGCTTTTCCTTATGTCCTCCATGATTTCCCTCACGTGATCCTCAAGGAAGAGCTCGTGAGGCCTAATCGACTCTATGTTCACAAGGCCTATATAGGCCCTAGGCGGAGCAAAGGCCCATCACGGGGAACGCCCTCTATGTTGATAGTGCACACAACTTTTAAGCTTTTTAGCCTTCGTTCAACCCGAGCCAAGAAGGGTTTCAATACCGCAGATCTGCGGTATTGACGCTGAGGTATGTCTTACGATTGAAGGCCTCAGCCTCAAGGACGGGGGAGGAGGTCAGCTATACGAACCGCCCCGTCATGAAGGTATTTTAATCAGCGGCACAACCCTCACAAGTGTGACACAGGTGACTCGTGTGATGGATGAGGATCCTATCGCGGACGAGTTGCCCCGTGTTCGGTATGACGTCCTTGAATCACATGAGAGCCCCGGTTTCATTGTAGAGAAGAGGCCGTACATCGAGTTCTCCGACAGTAGAACCCTCACCCTTGAGGAGAGGCACAAGTTAAGGACGCTCAGTAGCGTCTACGCGGCCGCTAAGATAATGGAGCTAGATGATGAGGTGAGCAAGGAGGCCGCGAGAATAGCCCTGGAGCTCTACAAAAGGTGGCACAGCCTGAAGGTCACCGAGGTCATAGCCATAGTGCTGGCGGCCGCGGCGGAGAAGGGAGTAGCGGTCACTCGGGAGAACGTCGAGAGGGCTTATGAGAGGCTGACAATGGTATCAAGGGGGAGGCCCGTCACGCCGACGGGTGACGTGTTCAATGAAATAAAGAAGAAGTTCATGAGGGTCGTGATGGAGCTCAACATGAAGATCGATAAGGACGGCCTCATAGTCTCATATGTAAACATCCTGGCAAACGCCATTGGAGCCGATGATGCCTCGAGGATGCCGATGATAGTCCTGGCCAGGTCTATTGACAAGTCTAGGCCTGCGTACTCGGCAGCCGCCGCGGTTGAGTTCTTCAACTACATGATGCGACTGGACAGGGACAGCGAGTCGCTCTGGAAGATGCTATGGCCTCCCGTGAAGAGGAAGAGGTTCCTCATAGACGGCGCCAGCGTCTCGGTGGGAGCGGGCGACGTAAAGGCCCCGGAGCCTAAGTCTAGGACCGTAACGGTAGTCTGCGCCAGCTGCGGCGCCAGGCTGTTCAGCGTAAAACATAAGCCTCCGTCGCCCGTGAACTATGATATTAGCCAGATCCCGTTCCACGTTCCAGCCGTGTGTCCTCACTGCGGCGCCAGGCTCTGGAACGGCAACCGCCTCATGATACGCTCGGTTAAGGTGCTGTACAAGTTCCGCCACAACGGCAATGAGGTCATGTTGATCAGGGCCTCCGCGTTAATGCCTAAAGAAAGCTCAGTTGCCGTAAGGGAAATAGAAAGGCTAAGTTAAAAAAAACCTTAACTTGTTTTTTAAGAGGATCCTGGCAACGGCGTTATCACGTTTATGTGGGCCACGCTTATGTTCAATGTACCATTGAGGCCGAAGAACTCACCTGTTAGAACCCATACGAAATGCACGGTCACGTTGTAGTAGCCAGGTAGCAAGGTAGCGGAGCTGTTCGTAGTGAAGAATGGAGTACATGGGAGTATCTGCACCATGACGTTTACTGGCCCTGAGGTAGGCGTAACTGGTACGAAGCTTATGGTGAGGTTAATGAGGCCCGCGGGCTTCTGTACAGGAGGCGGTGATGGGGGTGGCGGAGGTGGCGGAAGAAGGAAAGGATGTGAGGCGCCAATTATGCCGAGAGGAACCGACACCTCCTTTACCTCGCAGAAGGTCGGCATGAAGCTTACGTAAACTCGCTCCTTGCTCGCTACAAAGAAGTCATTCATCAGGGTACCGCTTACGCTACCGTAGCTCTCATTGTAAGCTATCGTGAGTAGTATCGTGCTGTTCGTAATTGTGAGCGTGGTGTTAGTCCCCCTCTGTATTGCCAGGTGGTACGTGAAGGTCTTCGGCGAGTTGTAGCTGTAGTTGAAGGTTGGTAAGAACAGGGCTACGGCCAGCACTACAGCTATGAGGGGCACGCCGAAGGCGGATATGAGAGACCTTCTGGCGCCCATCCCTCTCGCCACAACCGTGTCAGTTAGCAAGCCTTAAAAGCGGGCTAGCTCTGTGCTGACGACAACAGGTTAGGCCTTAACTTCTGCCAACTTCTTGGCCCCTTCGGCCTCCTCTTCCTCAGCTACTGCCTCGCCGCTCACGCCCTCGCAGGCCCTCAGCACCTGGGTCACCCTTACGCCGTCAGAGCGCGTGCTCAGGCATGCGAAGACCGCGCTGAGGCACGCCTGCTTTCTGGTGAAGCGGAGCTCCCTGAGCACGGAACTCACCCTCTCGACGCAGACATCATAGCCGACCTTCATGCGACTCATGCCTCTCGTCCTGCACTCATTTATCATTGCCTCTACATCGTTCAGCGTGGCTGGCCCGCCGCTTGCCATGAAGGCCAGAACCCACGCCCACTCGCATCCTACGAGCCTCTCAAGCTTAGCGACAGTCCTATTGACACGCTTGGCCATGGCTACTGGCCTCTGTAACGCTCAGCCATACTATCTGATTTCTCTGCAACCGTTAAATATAAGACTAACTCTCTGGTTCGGGGGACTAAGTCACAAGTTGGTTGTTAGGATAACTACGGTTCGACTTTAACGCATTTGACGTAACCGTTCTTCACCACTACTGTAATAATACCGTTATGGAAGAAGGCCTTGCTGTTAACGCCAACAACGCTTACGTTTATGTCATTGATAAACGTCTCCTGTTAGAAGTATGCGGTTCCATTAACGTAGAGCGTGTTGTTTAAGTAGAAGAGCCTCGTTCCAGGCGTTATGGCAATTGCCCAGTACCAGGGCACGAACGTGCCGTAAAGGTCGCTGTAATACCGCAGGGTAAAGCAGGGGTTAACTATTATAGGCCTTGCCTCCTGCGGGGCCCTGTAGACCTTTGACGTTACCGAGTCAAACGTTGACATGTTGTACACCTGGACGTAGACGGGGGCCCCTGGAGGTATTATGTAAAGGGGTGACGGAGCAGAAACGTTTATGAGAGCCCAGCTGTGGGGCCTTACGGCTATCACATTAACGAACGGCGCCATGAAGGTGACGTTGCTTGATATGACCCACCTCTTCCCAATGCCATTAAAGTACACTATCATAACTGGGTACAACGGCTTGCTTGATGGATTCGTAATGTTTAGCGTTATGATGTCCCAGCCGCCCGTATTGCCAACATCGTAGAAAGCCACTATAGATACCTTTGTGTTGAGAGACTCAGGAAACATTAGCGTGGGAACTGTGAATATGAGCACGATAACAATCACCGTGAAAAAGTACACAACCGCTAGCCTCAAAGCCCTCTCACCTTCGGCGGCTCATCCTTGCGGAGCCAGAACGATATAACCCACACCGCTAAGTAAAAACTGAAATAGTTCAGGTCGCGCCAGCTCACCAGCCACAGGAAGGCTGGCATAAGCCACTTCCACCTTGTGTTGGGCCTGTACGCAATCAGGAGGCCAATATACATGGCTAACATGGCTATCGTATATACAAAATACGGCACGGGGACGCCTATTGAATTGAGCAGTGAGACGGAGATGCCCTCATTGGCCATAGGCTGGGTCAGAAAGCCGAAAACGCTTTTAATCCAGTGAAGTGAAACGTAGGGGGCGTTAGGTATTAGGAAGGTTAAGATTGGGAGGGCTACAGTAAGGACCAGGCGCCTTGGGTTTCTGAGGTTGTCCTTCCATATGAACGGCAGGTAAAGTAATGTGTATTGCAGTATAGCGCCAGTCAGCCCAAGTAATAGTGATGCGTAGACATCATCGAGCGTGAGCGCTATAATGGTAAGTGCTAATACAACGACCGCCAGGGAGCCAGCAGTAAAGAAATAGCCGAAATAGCCAGCGTAGACAAGGGCCATTACGAAGAACGCCTCCTCGGCTCCCCTCTTTCTAAGGAAGAGGTAAAGCAGGAAGGCGACAGGGACGGTAAGGAACTGTGGATGGGGGAACACCAGAGAGACCAGCTCAAAGTAGAGCGCGGGATATCCAAACACTGTGACATAATATTGCGGTGACAGGGTCACAGTTACGATAGGTTCAAACACTGGGAACATGACATACGCCTTACTTAGGTTCGCTGTATATGGGTTAACGCCATGCCTGAGAAGGAAGGACGCATAGAGCACCAGAGCTTCCTCATCGGTGACGGGAGGTAGCCTGTGAATGGCCAGCGCGTTTACTGCAACTACCGCGGCAAGTACTACTATTATGTCTAGGAGCCTCCTGATTCCAGTAGCAAAGTAGGCCAGCCCTAAAAAGACGAGAAGCACGTAGGAGATGGCGATCAGGGGAGTATATACGCCCATCGCCGAGAGAGAGCCAGCTAATACCAAGATCCCTGCGAATACAACAACCCTTTTAAATATCTCTGAAAGCTCCATTTGACCTCCTGAATTCTTTTACGTAGATAAGGTTTAAAGCACCAACACCTCGCTTTGCACTGCGAAATGATGGTCAGCCGCCGTACTGTATGACCTCGCAGTACCCGCTAAATACAAGGCTGACCGTCTGGTTCGATGGATTGTAAATCACCGCGTAGTACGTGCCAGGCTCAACATAAACGTTGGTCACGTTTATGTAGTTCCCTGGAGGCGTGACGTATATTGTTGAGGATATCGTGTGGTTCCTCTCCAATATCTGGTACTGGGCTGGGGACAGGAGGAAGAGCTGGACGCTCCCGTTAGCCGTGCCCATGCAGGCTATCCTCGAGAAGGACTTGACGGTGAAATTGCTCACGGCTATGCCATGCGATACCAGAATATACTTCGCGGCGGCGTTAAAGACCTGTATCGCCTTGGCCTGCCTCAGGGCGTTAATGTAGGCAACTGCCGTCAGCGCGAGGAAGAAAAGTAACACGACCGCGGCGGCCATAAGTGTGGATCTCCTGACCTTTACCACGTACGGCCCCAAGGCACAGTAGGCCAGCGAAGCTTAAAGCCTGCAAGCCTCACTTGCCAGTTTCCTATTAATTTTGAAAACTAGAAGGCTGGCCTGTAGGGCTTAATAGCCTTGGCATTTTAGATGCTAGTTGGGAGTGAAATCGAGATGGCTAAAAAGATGGGGCTGTTCGATGATTTGCTTAGGAACATTATGTTGATAGCTATAGGCTATACCACATATGGCGGCATAACGCTTTCTAGTAGTCCTAACCTTTTCAAGGAGCTTCAAGGCTCGTGGCTCATATTTTTGACCTTGTCATTTTCTGACCTTTTGGTTCTCGATACCATTTATTATATGACAAGGAAGGGCGCACATGGTACGATAAGGTCGCCTAAAGCGGGGACTATTAAAAAGCGCATATTAAGCCTTACGACACGTGCGCTAGTTCCTCTTACGATAGTTTTGACGGTGTTTGTGGCCATATACTTTTTTGTTATTTTTGCGGCTTCTACTTACATGCTCACGCTTTCAAGGAGCCTCATGTTATATATGATCTTCATCACCACAGCTCTTATGTATTTTGTGACGATGTATTACGACATCAAGATATGGCACTATAAACAAGTCCACAAGCCAACAAGAACCGCGCAAAGGTATAGAAAAGTATTAACGAAATCAGCATTGTAATGGATATACAGTACTTTGAGCCTGCCTAGGCCCCGAAGTTCCTCCTCCGTGCCTCATACCACTCGAGGGCTTTCTTTAGCTCCTCCCTGCTGAACTCGGGCCAGAGCAGGTCGGTGAAGTAGAGCTCGGCGTAGGTCGTCTGGAGCGGGAAGAAGCCGCTGAGCCTCCTCATGCCGCCAGTCCTTATGACGAGGTCTATGGGCGGCACGCCAGCGATTAAGGATGGCGCTCCCATCCCGAGGGCTATCATCTGCCTCTCCCACTCCCCGCTGTAGCATATCCCTAGGTGAAGCGAACCTCCATTATATTGGGCCGTCTCGGCCTCAAGGGCCATGACCTCCTCCCTGGCATCCTCCGAGACAATGTTAAGGTCGCCGACCACCTTGACCCTTATCCTCTCGCCGTTAATCACCTCGTCCTTACGGAGGTCCCTGAGCCCGTTGACCAGGAGCTCGTCAAGGACTGCCCTCTCCATAGGCGACCTCCTGGTGCAGTTCTCGTAGCTCAGCACGTAGACGACGGCGCGCCTTACCCCCTCCTCTATGACCCACCTGAGGGCCTGCCTGAGCCTCTCGTAGCCCTCCCTGTAGGCCTGAAGGTAGGTTAGGCCGTACTTCCTCGCGAACCTCCTGTTCCCGTCAGGTATTATGCCTATAACGCTTGGCAGCGTCTTCTAAGCCCCTAAGAAAATGTGCCAGAAGGCTTTAAAAGAGGGTTGACCCTGGGGGCACTCATTTGTGGGAAGATCGGCCATCGAACCTATAGCAAGCCTGTGAGCCACCAGTTCACCGCGCCCAGGGTCGCGAGTCGCATGTGGCTCACCGCCAGTTCTTTTACAGCATACGCTGAAAAGCCCGCAGGCAGGCTTCCTCTAAGCGTTTACATGTGAAGCTTCTCCCCCCACCAGGCGTAGGTAGTCGCCATGACATACGCTATTAATGCGGTGGCGAACATCAGATCATATATAGGCTTTGTTATATTTCCGTAACAGATGAGACCGCCGAGCAATTCTAAAGTTAGTATGCCCGTTATTATTATCATGAAAAGCCATATGGCAAATATTGAAGTCACTAATCGTTTTGCGGCAGGCGTCGTTTTGCATTGTCTCGCTATGTTAGGATTTCGCGTTATTTTGTTGATGTTATAAGAGGTCCCAACGATAAAGAGTGATGAACCTATGATTGTGAGCCAATAGGCGAGAAACTTGTAGAAAATGTTATGATAATGGAGATACGCAAAATACCCTATGAGAGCGAGAAAGAGAACCGCCAGTGCCATGAAGTTCATTAGCAATAATTTCAACAACTTCCTCTTTGCTACCACCCTCGCTTCACCAGACGCCTGACCGTCTAATCTCTATAACACAAAAGCTAATAAGACCTACAGCTGACCCCTGTTGTTTCCAGAATGCGAAAAACGTCGCCACTCAGGTTTTACTTGACCAAGTTAAACTGTCGTTAAGCGGAATTTTGTTAAGTTAAGCCCCCGGAGCGCCCTATACGGGTGCGCAATTTTTTCCATGTATTTTGTACAATGGTTAACTTGGCCAAGTAAAATCCGCAAGGTGGGGTTTCTGGGCCTGTAGGAGGCAGGCTTAGGCCTACTATGCGTCAGGCATGACTATACCGCAAATCTGCGGTATTTACAATAGGACATGTGGCCTGCGGAGCCTGAGGACGAAAGAGGCTCACTCTATAGGGTAGTCCAGCGCGGATGTTACCCTCTCCTCAATGACCTTCACATCATCCTCGTCGCCGCCGAGCTTCACTATGAGCTCCCTGAGCCTCCCCAGGTCTATTGACTTCCTTGCCGCCTCCAGCGCCTTCTTAGCCTCCTCCTTGAACCCGCTGGCAACCGCCGCCATCGCCTTGAACTTGGCGACCTTAGCGGCCCTTATGATGTTATAGGCCTCATAGACGTCGTCTGGGTAGCGCCTGGGCCACCTTATGATCCCCTCGACCCTCCCGTAGGACTCCTCGTAGGCGTGCGTGTAGGACTTCCTGTATATGACGCCTACCGTAACCCTGCCCCCGTCCTGGACGCCGACCGCCCTT
>Ga0081534_100678_pt1 | contig 10678 bp, 11 predicted proteins | sample MonGeyMetagenome_FD_71019 | JGI IMG/M metagenome (GOLD analysis project Ga0081534, IMG submission 71019) | Hypoxic/sulfidic aquatic microbial communities from Monarch Geyser, Yellowstone National Park, USA - MG (SPAdes) v1 (version 2) | ecosystem: Environmental > Aquatic > Thermal springs > Hot...
GCTAAATTCCTCGGAATCCCTGTTATCTCCTGGATTGGGTTCGCAGTGTTCGCCTTCTTAGCATGGGCTTTAACAACGACTTGGGGTAACCCAGTGATGCTGCCGGTTAATGTACCTACAATAGTATCGCTGGTAGTTATGTATGGATTAGGTATAGTCATTTACCTAGTGGCTAGGTGGAACAACGCTAGAAAGGGAATAAACCTAGACGCGTTATTCCAGGAAATACCACCAGAATAATTACTAAGTATTTACGTTAATAATTTAAAACTTTTTCAGAAATATTTATTAAGTCCTACTTTAACCAAAAATTTGGGGATTGATATGCGAAAATAGTAATTATTGGTGGCGGTATAGCTGGCACTTTTTTGGGTTATTTCCTTGAAAATGAGGGATTTGATGTTACGATAATACATAACGGCAAGAAACCACCGCTTGTGGATTTAGTTTTTTCCAACATGCTTCCATCCACAAGCGACAATTCCAAATCAACCTTAGGGAATATTAGTTTAGTGCGGGGATTTAAACCCACGCAGGCCTTTATAGGACTGCAGTACTAAAGAATCCCCAGCATCTTTATCGTAATAATTGGGGATTGGGCATCAAGGGGGATTGAACAATCACGAACGTGGCCAAAGAACTTTTTAAGCTTTTCTCCACGTTAGTTTTTAGGTGGAATTGAACCTAAACAACGGGCAGGAGTAGCAACGATCTTCGTACACCATATTCGAAGTTGGGCATGGATTGACTAATTTAAAAACTTTCCCTCCTACCTATTCGAGATTGAACGTGGTCTGAGGAGTTTTTAAGCTTTGCCTCCCGTTGCTTCCCAAGTGGGGTTGAACTTAAACACTAGGCAAAGTTATCATTGTCTCTCATACAAATAGTCAATTGACCGGTCCGGTCAGTGAGGTGTTCTACTGGCGTAGTCATTTATTTCTATCAAACGGTTTATCGTGCACGGTTATCGTTCCATTCCCCTTGAACAACTCCCTCAACATGTCACCTAGAGTATCACGTACCCTCCAAACCTCGGCCTCCAAACTTGGAGGTATGACCTTGCGCTTGGTGAGTTCCAGGTATAGGTCGAACAATAGGTACGTTGCCTTAGCCAGCGTTGCTAGCCCTATGGGTCTAGTGGCGTCATTGTTAATTAACGTCCTAATGGCGCTGATGGATGAAACAAAGCTATAGAGACTGTAGAGAGACAGTAAACCGGTGGCCTGGTTGTTACTGGTTAGTTGCTGTAGTTCACGCCTGCTGGCCACCTCAAGCAATGCGGCCTCTAGGTTGATCTTCGTAAAGGCCTCCTCCCACGTGGTTGACCCCATAGCTTCAGCTATACACCTGGTAGCATCCGCACTGATATTCCCCTCCCTGAGCACCTTAGGTAGTTTATCCAACTCGGTGGGCGAGAGTCCAAAACAGCCTAAATACCTGGTTATAAAATCGCGGGACGCAGCCCCACCAGACCCCTGGTTAGTCTGTTGAACCTTGGGTACTCTAATCAGGGGTCCCTGTCTCATGAGTAACTCGCCAAGCATTATTGCTCACCTGTTTCGTCAATTCTAGGTACATATTTATCATCCGTTGGTTCATAAGCCTTTGCCAGGGGTATTGATTCGGTTTTATCCCCGATGATCATCCTCAGATCTCCCTCCGCAAGTTCCTCCAACTCTTTAACCGCCATATCCCTAAGGTATTCGAATGTTGTCTTCGTGCGTTTGCAGGGCTCTTTAACCTCAGGGAGTTCCCAAAACGGTTCAACGCGGTTCACATCAATGGCCGCAATCAGCCGCCCCTTCGTCGTCCGCTTGACGTCGTCGTATTTTTGCAATAGTATGGCCTTCTTCAAAAGCCCCTCCCCATTGTGAAAACTTATAACCCCATCACCCACGACAGCAACCACGGGATAAGCCTTAACATAGGGTGGGTTAGATACAAACCGTGCCAAATTGACCAAGGTTTCCAGCTGGTCTACACGTACCAGTGCCTCATTGATTCCTTTAACTTCTATCAGCCAGATTTCTTTAATCCTCTTGAGTAGATCTACATAACGTGTAGCGATTATATCAGGTGATGGTTTTAGGTTCAAGTAGTAGACCTCGAAATTCCTGCAAGACAGTGTGTTGATTACATATTGTTCTGTCAACCATGGCATCCTAACCACCCACCAGAGCCTCTATGAACCTCAACAAACTTTCCCTGCGTTTATGATACAGGTTAGTTATTAACGCCATTATAAAATCACCAGCAGGTCCATGGTTAGCCCCTTGACCAACAGGCCTAGCTAGGACTAAGCCTCCACCGTTGGTAGTAGCCTGCGAATTAGGATTCCTGGTTTGCAAACCAGTTGAATCACCAGCAATAGGTAGGCCTGTGCTTGCTGGTTTTTGATTTTCAGCCACGGAAGCGTTTGCCGTAGTCTCTGCACCACCACTCCCGCCGCCCCCTGGCCTACCCGCTGCAGCTACGGCGGTAGGCCTAGCTGCAGGCAGGGCATTCCTACTACTAACTAATATTTTGTATCTATGGGGGCCAGGTGCAGCATGTGGCGCACTGGGCTTGATAGGTTTACTAACGGGTATGTGCACCTGGATAGCCTTAACACCCCCTCCCCCCTCGTCCTCACCCTCCTCCTGCTCTATCTCCATCTCCTCACGTTTAACCTCCTCCTCGATTTTCGCCCTGACCAGACGCAGGAGCTGATCGCCAACCTTATCGTGGTGGCTGAAGACTACCACGCGGTTCCTGACCTTAGTCATACCAATAAGGAAGTCTGGATAACCTAAAATATCCACGTTCTTACGGATGAAGCGGAGCACGAGTTCCGGGTCCAGGATGGCCTCCTCAAGCGCAGCTGTGAACCCAATAAGCATCCACCTCCTCCTTTCCTTCTCGACCTCCTGCCTCAACGTCACATCGAAATTATTAATGAGGTCACGAATAACGTCGCTCCTCGTTTTATTCATACGACGCGCTAATTCATCCAGCCTCGCAAGCTCCTCCTCATTCATCCTAATCGTAACGTTAGTACCAACCACAGGCCCTGACCAGTGCCGGAATTCTTAAGGGTTTCCAGGGCCCTGCAATCCACGGCAGTGCACGAACGTGGAGGCACGATACCCAGGTCACGACTTCCGGGAGCGCCGGACGGCTTCAGGGTTATTCAAAGGCCCTCATTAGGGCAGTTCAGGTAGCACAGGGTTCTCGACTCATTAAGTGCATGTTAATTGCCAAACCTCCTGCCTGTAATACCACCTTTAAGTCACCCACCCAGCCGCGCCGTCTCCCACTCACGACCTCACGACATATACCATTGAAACAGCCCACTTACTAAAGCTACCCTAAGATAACCCACACTAACTACCTCTCTGGGTGTCTGTCCGCCAGTGTTAGGCCTACATGTATACCTCCATCTCCTGGTTTTCTTTCTATTCCTCGTTGATTCAATAGACGCAAGCCTTTTCACCCCTGGTTTATGCTGTTTTTCAATGTCTCCCCACTGCAACGTGAAGAGGTTCATGGAGGCCAACCCACAGGTGCCTCAAAAACCTGGTTGGTTTTGGTGTGTTGGTTCAGTGGGCTTTCACGGTGAGAGAGAGCGTTTCGTTTTTCGCCCCCTCCTTGGCCCTGGCCTCGACATCCTCAAGGATGGAAAGTACGGCCGCGTATTGCTCAGTTTGGGCAATACGGTTGTGGACACCTCGATATCCAAGATAGAAAAGGGGAGAATATACCTAATACTGCCCCGTGAGTATAACCAGACGTGGTCGAGGCTTTATGGGACGTGCCAGCTTGCTTATATTACCCCCAAGAAACTCTTCCTGCTTTTGACGGACCAACTCGTAGTTAATTACGCGAATGTATACGTATACAGGATGAGTATAAAGCCAAGGCTCCGGGAGTAATATATCAGCGCCGCAAACCCCTCACCTGCCCATCACTGTCGATTACGGCCTCGACCACATCGCCAACGAAAACGAACCTCGCCACAGCAGGGGTAAACGGTATGGCCAACACACCTTCGGCCTTCGCCTTGATTGTGACAACAATCTTACTGCCTGTGTTTGGGTCCACCCCTTTGAACCCCATATATAACTTATCACCATCCCTAGCGAGCAGCGCTATCGATGGTTGGCTGAAGACAATGAACGAGAGAGGAGGTACGAAGGATACGATATAGATTTTCCTCATGATAACGGGATACTCACGGCCATCCGGGTACTCTGTCGCAATCATAACGCTTTGCTCAAGGGCGAGCGGCATCGCCAATAGTTTCAACTCCTCTTGAAGCTCCTCCTTGCTAACCGTCACGTATTCGGCCCGCCAATCAACGATCTTGAAGGGGTCCTTATCGATTATCATTGCCGTGAAGAATCGCACAACCTCCTCCGTCTCCCGTGGGTCATTAACTACGATTAATCCCTGCCGCATTCCCGGAGTGATCGCATTGGCCAACTCCTGCGGTAGCTCGGGGCCTCCACTTCTATTTTCTTCCATACCTATGCCCATACCTAACCACTCAATTTTTATAATTCACGGCGATGTTTAAAAACCTTTTGCCAAAACACTCACGAGAAATCCTAAACATATTAATCACCTCACCCGGAACCCCCACCACAGGAACCACCCGCAAACGGTTATTGAGAACCAGGTCAAGCGGCGGCTTGACTCAATACTCACGGGAAAGCACGAGCCGTAGACACGGCACGAGAAAAACAACGAGAAGTAGAACACGCATTTCAACCACCCAGTGGCAGACACGGTTCCACACACGGTTCCAAACCACGAGGAAACTAATGCATTAGATTTTGCGGGTTTTGCCACCGGTTTTGCCACCGTAGGCGCCACCGTGGCGTGTCTCTTTCTCTTCAGCAACTGGTGCTTACTCTGCATTGGCGTCACCGCCTTGTGGTGGTGTGTTTTCTGTGTCTTCTGTTGTTTCGGTGGTTGGTGGTGCTAGGCATAGTGCCCATAGTGTCCTGCCCTGCGGTGTCTTGACCTTGTGCTTGATGGGTGCTAGCCCCATTAATGCCTTTATTGCCTTGGCAATGTCGTCATGGCTGTTTATTATGGGTTCCAGGTTCTTGGCGTCTATTGTCCTGAACGCATTGGCTAGTCTCTGTATCGTAAATTCAGCCTGGCTTTCCTGTGCTGTGCCGAGTAGTTCCAGGGCTGTCTTGAATTCCTGAGTCTTTATTACCTCCGTGAGTTCTTGGTATGAAATGCCCATTGCCTCTAGTTCCTCGACGTTTACGTCCTTGCTCTTCAGGGTCTCGATGGGTATGCAGAGCAGGTTGTCTGTGGTTACCTTGGCTCCGTAGGCGATTTTCTGTATCGCCTCCAGCACCGACGGGTTCTCGGCAATTATCCCGAAGAGCGCCGCTGGGCTGCTCGGCACCTTTTCAACCGAAGGCTTGAGCCTTGAGTACGTAAGTTGGGCGACTCCAAGTATTTCATTAATTAATTTATTGAATTTATCCATCGCTACAGCCGGCTCTGCCTGTCTTGTGCCGTGCTTGTCGAGCCAGGTGTAGATCGCGTGCATCAACGCGTTCCTCGCGACGTGGCTGTTGAGGATGGGGACCTGACTCTTAACGCACTCGTAAACATCGTCCAGGTCGCCCTCACAAGTCAGCTCCATTGGCGGCACGGTTGACCTGAACTTTACTGTGTACCTAACGCCGTTAATATCCTCCGTTAATTGCGCATCCTCGACAACGATGGGTATTACTATCTTATCACCTCGATAAATACCGTCATCCTTTATTTCGAAATTCTGGGCGCTCGACCGTTTAGCCATTTCTTTAAGGAATTCCCTCACTAGGTCCGTGCCCTGCCCCGAGGTCAGGTTTTTAAGCTCCTGGCTAGAGTCGTTGTTGTCCGGCATGTGGGGCCACCTTTCCCGTGAGACGGGGCGTAATCCCGTCCCATCGGGGGTGGTTTTGAAGTGGTCGTGTTGGTTTACATATTACGCGGAGGCCATGGTCTTCGAGCCCCTCAGCCTTTCAATTTCTTCCCACTCAACCCAAATAGTGTCACGTTTTGTTTTTGCAATCGACCACGTTGGTATTTCAATTACCCATTCATCACCCTCTTTCGTGATTATTTTCAACTTCACAAGCTCCTTAAGTATCTCCTCAGCGTTCAATCCCTCCTTACCGACAACATTGAGGACGTAGTCACGACCATCATTTTCGACACCAAGTCTCAGTACTACACGACCATCCTGTCTTTGTCCTGCTTTTAGCAGATGCTTTATTCGTGCCTTTGTTGTGAAACTGAACGGTAAACTCATGGTCGTCACCAATTTTTACTCGTGTCTTTGGTATCTTTCTGTTTCCTTTTCATAATCTCGGTCATGATCATGGCGTTACATACCTCTCGATAACGATACAATAAGAAAGAGGCGACGTTGTCAGGGGTACTACCCAGGGCCGTGGCAGCTTCTTTCAACCACTCGTAAAGGTTTTTGTCTAATTGAATGCAGTACATCTCTTCTTTCTGTTCCTTTTTTGTCGTGGAACTGAACGGTATAGCCATAGTCGTCACCCCTCGGGTATTTCAATTACTAAATTAATTTCTATTTTATTGTCGTGTAAGTATCGCCACAGGTCGTTGTAGTCGGTTGGTAAGTACACGAAGTATCGATTGCCGGCCTTGATTATCTTCCTCCTCATCACTGGTATCGTTTTTATTTTAATTGTTGGGGTTGCCATACCGGTCGTAATCGTGTAAGTGAGGATGTACTTAAGCGTTGCTGTAAGTGCTCGTTATAAATGCCATGGGGTTTATTGTAAGTTTCCGTGTATGGTAGATGTGCGAGGTATTGTAAGCGAAAGGCTTAAAGATTGGCGTGTGTGTTAATCGATTGTGGTTGGTAAGCGTGTTAATCAAAATAAGGGCAGTAATCAGGGTAAGGATAAGTCGTGTGCCGATTACGTAAAGTCCTACGTCAGAGGATTCATAACAGTGTACATAGCCTGGTTCCTGGGTGTGGATGTTGAAGATGGATTTTGGACAACATACTTTAAGCCTCTCCAGGGGCTTTGGTCGAAGAATAGAGCGGAGAGGGATATTAGCCTGATGAGGAGGAGGGAGGGCTTGGTCGATAAGGACAGGCTGAGGCTCACCAAGAAGGGTTGGGGGTGCATGGAGGATGCAATCGCCAAGTTCCTGAAGGGGGATTTTGGGGAGTACCAAAACGTGAATATCACAAAGAAGTATCCAACAGCCGTCCTAGCGGCGCCGGGTTTCGCCTACGTGCATGGCGTCGACATACTTGATGTCATCTCCGTGAGGAACATCGAGAACTGGCCGGAGAATATGTTCGAGGTAGTATACCTTATTAATATTAATAAGGAGAGGAGGGAGGTCTTAAGAGAGGTCTCCGTCGATACGTACAGGTTCTTTATGGAGCTTTTAAAGCTAAAGGAGGTGGGCCTTAACGACCCCCTGTTCATGGCCATGAGGACCTCTATAGGGTTGGTCGTCAGGGCCGCCATAGCCGATAGGGAATTCATAACGACCGTTGACGGCGGCCCATCAAGGTGGCTAGTACCGATTATCCCCTACCTCGCCAACCTAGGCTTCGCAACAAGCCTAATGGAGGTTAGGGACCTGGGGGAGTACAGCGACGAGCTTGAGGGGGCCTTCAAGGAGGGCGTGGACCTGGAGCCCTTCGTTAAGGGCAGGCACCTGGAGTTCATATTCTCCAGGGGCAAACAGGTGCTCAGGCTAGTATTGCAACCATGACAATCATGATTAGTATGCACGAATGCCCATGGAGGTATGCACGGTTAGGAGGGATAGAATTGAGGAATAGACCGCAAGGAGTGGTAGCCGGGCCCGGATTCGAACCGGGGTCAACGGGTCCAAAGCCCGCCATCCTTGGCCGCTAGACGACCCGGCTAAACCCAATTAACAACCCCAGTTTAAAAGCGCTACGCATCGCAAAACAAACACCACAAACAAACAAGACAAGGCGCAATAATCCAACCAAAAACAAAACCAAAACCCCGAAAAATCACAACCAAGACAAAACAAGCACAAAAAAGCAACGACCCAAGCACCTCACAGAAAAACCTCACAAACCCACACCCATGAAGGCAAAACAAAAAACCAAGTCAAAAACTAAAAATATAAAAACAAAATTTATGGTAGGCCCGCCAGGTTTTGAACTCAGAATCTCTTGTGGTTGTTGTGCTTTGGGTTTATTTAGGCGGCTCACTGGACCTCACGCTAGTGTTACCCTCGGTAGTTTCTCCATTATTTTTCTCGGTGCGTGTTGTTGGGGTTGGGTGTTTGTTGTGGTTGCCGTTATTGCGTGTGCATTGTTGTTGTTTTGTGCCCGTGTTCGTAGTGCCTTATAAATCTAATAGATAAAATAATTGTTGGTGTGGGTTGTGGAATGGCCGCTCGCTTGGTTGTTGACTTACCAAGGCGGTGACTGTCGGTTATGGAGCCACGTCTATCGAGTATGTATGGAATCAAAACCATGCGGCGAGTTAGCTAAAATACTCACGAATGAACTTGAGAAACATAGGTGTTTCGACAATGCACCGAATTAGGTGCTTAACTGAGGGTGGGTTCAAAATCAACGGGCCGTCCACAAAGGACAAAGGCCCAATGGATAACGAGAAAGAACAAGACATAAGTACCGAGACCTCCCTGCCTAAACCCACCCAGGCAGGGAGGATAGAAACATGCACGGAATTAATAAGACATGCAAAGAAGTGCCTAGAGGATAACAACAGGAATTGCGCTGTACAAACTTTAGAAAAAATAATAGAAAATGGGTGCCACAAGGTTCACGCAGCTGGAAAAGAGATTGTTAACGAGACTCGGGGTATCTTTCACACGCTATGGTTGATGAGCAACAATGATAGACAGAGGTGTGAGCTATTAAAAATGCTCAGTAATCTCGGCGTTTCAAGGAGGTGGGTGAGGGATTCCCTGAACGAGAATTCAAAGCGAGTAAATAAATTGTTAGAGGAATGCAATGTTAAGATGGAGAGAAGGGTGCCGAGGTACGAAGTCATCGAGGAAATTGAAAGCTTACTGGAGAAATTTGGTTGGAATAGAGATAAGGAGTGTGAGGAGTTATTAAGATTTATCGGCATTGATGTTAATATGCTGAAAAGACATGGTATAAATCCATGCAATTGGATTTACGCGGAAACTAGTATTCACTACATCATAGGAATTGTTGTAAGCGACATAAGTGACCGTGTGGTCGAGACCCGAAACAATGAGTATGTAAAGGTCTCGTTAAAAACAACGGAGTCTATCAGTGCTATAGTATTTCCAAAAATTCTTTCTAACATAGGAAGACCAAGCGTGACGTTCGTCTGGGATAACGGTACACCACAGCAAAGGGGAAGAACGGGCATCATAGCCATAGAGTATTACATCTACGTTAAAAAAGAGGAGTGGAAGTGGTTAAATATCGAGGAGTTGATTAAGTACATAAGGGCATTGAGACCGGAGGATGTGCCGAAGCTAATTGCAGGAATAATTGACGGAGACGGCACAATTTATTATAACATTGAAAACTCAGCACTGGCTATAACAATTACAGCGTGCCGTAGCTGTGGAAAAAGAGCTCTTTTAGATGCCGCTCAGGAAGCATTGAGGAAATTAGGGATAGAGAGCAAAATCTACGAGTATGAGACGGACCCTAGAGCTAGGCTAGGGGTTTATGGAGAAAACGCCATTAAGCTGCTTAGATTAATCGTGCCGTACCTACATCACCCAATAAAGCGGTTGCGAGCCGAATTAATCCTAATGCTTCGCGATGGCAAAATAGACCGTGAAGCATTCACTACACTTTATGGCTTGACGGAATACGGAGACAAAGACGACCCAAAAAGATACCACGGCTTGGAAGCCCTAGCCAGGGCAGCCCCACAAACCCACACCCACGGGAACAAAAACCACCAACCCCATAAAAAGGAACTGAACAATTTGGTCCCCCCGCCGGGATTCGAACCCGGGACCTACCGGTTTCCACTAGCCGTGGCTTTTCAACCATGTCGCCACGGCGGCTGACTACAGCCGGTCGCTCTAACCGGGCTGAGCTACGGGCCGCGCGGGGTTTGTGCCCCTGGGCGCCCTATCAACGGGGGGCGTGTTTTGTTTTTTCTCTTGGTTTTTTAAGTTTTGCGTGGTGGTTTTGGGTGGGTCGGTGTTATGGGTGTGTTGTTTCTTGTGAGTTTGTGTTTGGTGTTTTCGTGAGTATGTACTTTGTCCCTTGTTTTGTCGGTTTTAGTTGTTGTTCCTGGGCTATTATTGGTAGGTAAATGACCAGTGTCTTTATGCATTGTGGCTTTGGTTCAATGCCGTATTCAGTGAGGCATCATTCCCTGAAGCATGTGGTAGTTATTTTGTATTGCCCATTTCTTTTTGTGATGTTCAATACGCAGTTTTGTATTGCGGAATCCCTTACGTTGCTTATTCCGCAGCTATGCGTATCGAGCTTTTACGTCTACTTAACATTTTTCATAATGTTCGTTTAGTTTATAAGTTACTTTCATCGCTAGGGTTGAATGGCTGTCTTAGGAGTAGGACCTCGGCTTGTTGGCCTTCCTTGATTATTTGTCCTTTGCCTGTGAATACTAGCCCGTTAACTGTGAGCAGTGTATGTGTTAGTGAACTGCCCTGCCTTGGTATCTCC
>Ga0081534_100679_pt1 | contig 10672 bp, 12 predicted proteins | sample MonGeyMetagenome_FD_71019 | JGI IMG/M metagenome (GOLD analysis project Ga0081534, IMG submission 71019) | Hypoxic/sulfidic aquatic microbial communities from Monarch Geyser, Yellowstone National Park, USA - MG (SPAdes) v1 (version 2) | ecosystem: Environmental > Aquatic > Thermal springs > Hot...
GACGAAGTGCGGATCCACAAAACAGAGATCCATCAACTCACTTGCCAGCCTTAACTACAGCCCCCAGGGTCGCGTAGAGCACGTGGGGGTTGTCGCAAGCTTTTGAAACAATATTTTTCACTTCAGCTGGCAGATAAGAGGCACCCATACATTGCCCATTCAGCCAGAGTAAAGCCACAAGCCGTACTGTTACATTTTCGTCAAATTTACTCTTTACAGATTTTACATCTACATCCTTCATGGATGACAGCGATGAAAATAGGTTGACAAGGACGGGAGTGCTATTGGACATAATAAATGGTACGCGGCAGATAATTTTTCACTTTGTCTAAGATATTTTGGTCATTTGGGAGTCTCAGCTTGCTTCGAATTTCGCTAGCTAGTTGTTGAAGGTCACACTCCTGCTTTTTCACATTAGAAATGGACATGACCATCAGTCTAGGAGGAACTGTAAAGTCCCCACGAGTCTCCTCGTATTTCAGCTGATTTCCATCTATTTTAAAGCAGGCTATGACCTCCACCACCGGATTGTCGTCAGAGACATTCACCAGTCCCTGTTGATTGCTTGCCGGTTGGTTAGTTGGTATTAAGATGACATAGCTCCTGTGACATGGATGGCCCGTGTAGGCCAGCTCCTTCACCGTGGCGTTAGAAATCTTCGGAACGACCGCCCGCAGATAACCAATGCAGAACTTATCAACCGGGCTCTGGGACGGCACCTGACTCTGGGACGGCCCTTCCACATAGCACTGCATGTTTTGACCATCCTGCTTTACGATTATGAAACGCATGTCGTAATGGGTTGGTTGGGCCATAATGCACAACAAAACCCTTATTTATATATTTTAGCGCTTTATGCAGTTTTAGAACACCTTGCGTTGTACCAGAATTCTTCAACCACCTTGTCGACAAGGTTGAGGTCTACCTCGTAGGGCGTCTCCACGCGGACCCACTGGCATCTGGAATCCTCCAAGTTTGTCGTTAGCGGCACGGGCGCCTGTCCGCCGAACGTCTCGCTGGGGCTCAGCATGGCGGCGGCGACGGCGAGGAAAGAGGCCAACGCCTTCTTCACGTCTCTCGGCGCCACCCCCAGCTCGCCCAGTATGCGGTAGGTAATCGGCGGAGGATCCAGAGAAAACTCCAGCCTTATTAATCTGTTATGTCCTTCTACTCTCGTCACAGAAACAGCCCCTCTAACCGTGTCAATAACCCCCTCTCTGGAGCGTTGCGCCTTACCCACATCACTTGCGCCAAACACCACGTTGGGGGGATAGTACATTGCAAATCTCTTAGCAAATCTCTCGAACTCTATCTGGCGTTCGCCACCCTGAACTTCAATTCCTCTTGAAGTTAGCCAAGCCTCCATAAAATCTCCAAAGCCTGAGGGATCCAAAGTGGCTATCTTCAGTATTACATACTTTTCAAGACCCCAACGCAGCGCGCCTAGTATGTTAGATGAGCGTGGGTCGCTGTCTTGCGTCTGGTGCAGTGTCCGCACATATGTGACCTTTAACTGCTCAGTATGCTTTACAAAATGTAGTTGAGGTATATCAACTTCAATTATAAAGAAGGAACCCCTACTATGCTTAACAATATTCTCTACATTTATCTGAATTTCATGTAAAAATCTACGGTAAGATTCTAAATGAGTATGTATAATATCTGCACATTCAAATGTATAGATAACAGGAATGGAATCTATTATACAAAAACATTTACACTCACGACGTTCATTAGGTTTATCAACTTTGATAACTAAAACATTTCCATGGGTTGCATGGGATCTAAGGTATTCTGATACGTCTTCCATCTCTCCGCGCTTAAAGTATTGTGAAAATGGTATCCTAGTCATACTGCCGGAGGTAGAGCGTGGCTTGTCCCCATCCCAGCTTTCTCCGCTTTCCTATTTGGAGTGATATCCTCCAGCCGTCTACTGTCTTTTCCGCGACTGCGCAGAGCATCTCCTCTAGGTCTCCCTCCGTCACGAAGGGCGTCGGCCTGAACTCGACGTATCCCTCGAATTTCGTCCCGGGCGGCAACAGCTCGACGTAGAACGGGCGGGCGGTAGTGCCCCTGGCAACTGCGTTGAAGGTTTTGACGTAAGTCTCTACCCAGTCGCTTGGGTGAAGGTGAAAGTTAGAGACATAAATGGAGGATCTGAGCCCCGTGACGCCGAAGAGGAGCTCGGAGAGGCCTAAGGCCAGGTCGTCGCGGTAGACGAGGTCCCCTTGGCTCACGCCGAGACTCTGCGCGACACGCTCCACAAGCTTCCGTCTCTTGTCTGCGCATTGGAGCGTGTAGAGTTCGGTGCATGTGTGGTGGATCGCGGCGTGGGAGAGCCTGCCTATGAAGAGGAGCCGCGCTGGGTCGTCCAACTCGCCGCATAGGTCCTTCGCGTTCGGCGGCTCTACGGGCCCTATCTTCTCCAGCCTGGCCACGGCGTCTTCCAGCGCCTTTTCGTCTAGGGCGGCTCTCAAGACGCCCTTTATGGAGGAGCCGGGGATGTATACCTCCGGGTCTTTGCCCGGCTTGTAGAGCCGCGGCAGAAGCGCCACGCTTGGCTTTATGACTTTTCTCAGCTCAGCCACTTGGAAGAGCCACCTCCTGATTGGGCTGTCTGAAAGCTGGTTCGACAGCTTCCTGAGGATGTCTATTGATTTTGCTTCTACCTGTGCCGCCAGCTCCATTGGGCCTGTTCCTGTTGTGTGGGTCTCCGTGTTGAGCGTCAGCTCTGCCTTAAACCGCATCGGCTTCATGGACCCACCGGCACAGTTCTTTGAGGGGGTCTTGGTAGGCGTCGCAGTTTTCTTGTTGGTCTATTTTTGTGATTGATATCTTGACTTGGCCCATGCCTGTGGATTTGCGGCGGCCCAGCGTGGCGTTGGTGAGCTCCTCCGCTAGGCACTGGATTACGTAGTAGGGGATGTAGCTGTGTGTCTGTCCCTTGGCCCAGTTTTCGAGCTGGGTCTTCAGCTCGTCGCATTTGACTGCGTCTCTGACCTCGGGTCCCGTCAGGATGAGGTAGCCGCGGAAGGTGGCGCCCGCCGTGACGTACTCCACGGTGAAGAGCTTCTGCTGCGCAGCGGCTCCGGTGTAGCGGTCTATGGCCACGTGGGTCCTCTCCAGGATGAAGTAGTCTTTGCCCAGCTGGCCCTGTGGATATGCGGACGTCACGAGGACGTTCGAGGCGTAGCCGGGCGCGCCGAAGGTGAGGCAGACGGGGCAGGGGTAGGGGAGGGGGCCGAGGCCTGAGGCCTTGGCCAGGGCCCTTAGGTATGGCACTTTGTAGGGGGGTAGGGGGAGCTCGCAGGCGAGGCCCTCGACTACTGTGGGGCAGGCGTATGGGCTGACCTTGAGCTCGGCGAGTATCCTGGATACGTCGACTTTCTCCTTATACGCCTCCTCCACCTTCTTCCGGAGGTTGTCTCCGCCTGCCTTCACGACGTCTTCGGCCCTCACCAGGTCCGGGGAGACGAACTGCTGCAGCAGCTTGATGACGGCCTTCTCCACGAGCTCTACCCCCACCTCCTCCGCCTCAATTCCCTCGAAGACCTCGGCGACGCTCTTAGAGGCGTCGCTGAAGAGGGCGCGCATCATCTCCTCAGCCGTCGCGCGCAGCAGGCCCTTCAGCGTGGAGCCGGGTATGTACGGTACGAAGGAGTCGCCCCAGGGCATCTTGGCGACGGGTATGTCGAAGGGGGACGTGGCCTGCTCCAGGGAGCCTCCGCCGACGAGGAGCTCGGACTCGGCGCGTATCTCTACGGCGTATTTTGCAACGATTTGTCTGGTGTGCGGATAGAGGAAGAGCCTGACTTGCCCCTCGCCGCTCATATGCTGTACTTCAGGATTTTTATATATGTCTTGAGGTCGCAGTTGGGCGGGGTCTCTACGTCTATGAACCTCCGTAGATCGTCCTCGCAGAGCGCCCCGAGGGCCTCCAGCGTCTCCAGCAGAGGCCGCACCTCCAGGTACCTCTCCGCTATCTTCCTCGGCGTCATGACATCATCGCCAGCACCCTCCTCCTAAACTTGGCTACCACCCCTACGATCTCATCGGCCTTCTCCTCCACCTCCTTCACGCGTCTGAGGGCCTCGGCGAGCTCCGAAAGGTCCGCGCTGCACGCCTCCTCGAGGCGCCTCTCTACCTCCGCCCGCACGAACTCTCTCGCGTCTTCGTCGGACCGGCCGGCGCCCTCCGGCTTCACTTCGACCTGGCCGAAGCCCACGGATTTATGCTTCCCTATGGTTCTTATCCGCCTGAGGAGTGCCGGCAGGACGCGGTCGACGAATTCGTTTATCTGCGCCTCGTTTACGTAGTCGCTGAGCTCCTCCGCCTTGTGCACCTGGCCTACGAACTCTGTGTATGGGGGGACGTACTCCAGGGTGAAGAGCCTCTCCCGCTTGGCGGCGCCCGTGAACCTGTCTATCGAGACTCTGGTGGCGACGGCTGTCTTCACCTCGCCGATGGCTGTGGCCGGGGCGAAGATGAGGGGGGAGGGGTGGCCGTTGCCGCCGAAGTAGGTGCAGGCTATGCAGTACTGCCTCTGCCCGCTCCTCCTGAGGAGCACGTAGGAGGCGATGAGCCTAATGGTCTCGGACCTGTCGTCCCCGAAGTCGTAGGCGGAGTGGGGCGGGTTGCAGTGGAGCTGAGACGCCGCGTCGCATATGAGGGGGTAATAGGCGTAGGGCTCGGCCTCGGGATCCGGCGCGATGTTGCGGAAGTGCTCCAGCAGATCGCCGCCTATTATTCCGTCGACCTCCGCCAGGGCCTCCTCCAGCACCCCCTTCAGCTTACGCGCCACCTCCTGCGGGCTTTGGGCGCGCATCCTCTTCTCCACCTCCCGCCTCACCTCGGCCTCGAAGAGGGACCTCACCTTCCCCTTGATCGTGGAGCCCGGTATGGCGGGCTTGCCGTCCAGCTTGAAGGTGGGCTGGTCGAGGAGGCCGCTTGGGCTCCCGCCGCCGATGTGGAGCGGGGACAGGGTGGTGATTCTGTACGTCACCATAGCGCTGCCACGGGCGCAGCCATGGTGGCCGCGGCCTTGCGCTTCACGAGCTCCGCAGTCTCGCCCCCCACCTCGCGGCCGGTCGCCGTGTAGACCTTCAGGTCGTCTAGGCCCTCCCTAAGCCTCTCCCACAGCTGGGTGGGTCTTAGCTCCTCCTCCAGCTCCACCTCGGACATGGGCATCAGGTACACCTCGTCGAAGCTCCTGCCCACGAGGTAGAACCGGTTGGTGAGGGAAAGGTAGTAGAACCAGCGGCCAAGCCTTCGCCTGCCGCCCCTTTGGCGCAGCCGCTCCGAGCCGCCCCTTTGGCCGTCTAGGAGGGATACGGGCATGGGGGAGAGGAGGAGGAACCGCCTGGCCCTCCTCTCGGAGACGTGGCAGAGGGGGCTGGGCTTCACGAGGCCCCAGCCGTACGTCTTCTTGTAGCCCAGACGTCCGGGCTCCAGCCTGCGGTTCGCCGCGGTCACGAAGCTGGCGCCCTGCGGGTGGAGCTCGTAGACGTAGATCAAGCCGTGTTTGGCGGTCTTGGCCCGCCTGTCTATGTATATCCCCGCCATCCTCAGCCGGCTCCCGCCTCCCGTCTTTGGCCCCTCAAGCAGGGGCCGTCGATCAGCCCCGACTACGACTTCTACGCGCCCGCCTCCCGTCTTTGGCCCCCTAAACGCGGTGGAGGTGCAGAAGTCCACGTATACGCAGGCCTCCTTCTCGCAGTCGGCCCGCCCGTAGAGACCCCCGCCGACGACTGCCGCCGGGAGCGCCGGGTAGAAGAAGAGCCTGTCCTCGTCTCTGCAGAAGCCCGGCGCGCGGTGGCAATAGTGGCCGTAGAGCGTGGTGGCGGGGATCCACTCATCGGCGTACTTGTAGGCCACCGTCGCGGGGGCGTATTCGCCGAATTTGAGCGCGCGGGTGGACGCGACAGGCGCCTCGGCGGTCAGGACGTAGGAAATCATAACTCTAGAAGCGGGGCGGTATTTAAGATAAATGCCACAGTCCTGTCGAGGCCCGTCGCGGCCGGCACATGCCCCAGGAGGTGCGGGAGCGCTTGTTGCAAGCAGCCGGCCTCCAGCGGCGGCCTCTCGTCGGCATATCTCCTGGCGAGCCGCAGAGCCTCCTCGAGCACGTCGAACTTGACGATGCCCATCTCCTCCGCCAGGATGGATTTGAGGTATATCAACGCAACGGCGTCGCGCCCGGCCTCCTTGGCGGCCTCGGCGGCTCTGTTCGCGTGGTATACGGCGTGGTACATCGGGAGCTTGTACCTAAGGCCCACCACGCCCGCCGATATTGTGCCGCCTAGCGCCTGCCTGAAGAACTCCCTGGCCCTCATAAGCGTCTTCAACACGGCATCCACCCCCCTTGCGGAAGCCACGAACATGTTCTCGTCACCGCCCGCGTAGATCACGGCGGCGTGGTACCTCGCCCGCCCAGCCCCCGACGACGGCCCGGCCTCGAAGACCCCCGCCACCGCCGACTTGAACTGGGCGACCACCTCCTCGTGCAGCTGCTTAGTCCTTTCGCCGAACCTATCCCCATCAACCCTCACGAGAAACACCGTGTTTGTGCCCGCCAGCGACGCCAACACCTCGGTGTCCACCTCCCTCCCGCCTGCGTTGACCCCCGAGAGATGCGGCACGAAGCCCTCCCCCACCGAGCCGCCCCGCGGCTGGTACACCGGCTCCAGCCCAGGCACGACCTCCCCCGCGATGCGCCTGAGGAACTCCTCCCTCACCGCAACCGCCTCCTCAAACCTCTCCGCCCGCCTCATCCCCTCGAGATACGGCCCGGCCTCGACGCAGTTTCCCCTCACCCCCAGCACGGCCACGCACCTGTCATGGAGACAGAGAGCCGCCGAGTCGTCGGGACAGCCGCCCCCTCCGCCGTGGCGCCAGAAATACAGCGTGAGCACCCCCATGGGCAACACCAAGCTGGGCTCCTTGGGCAGGCTCTTCCTCCTCAGCAGCGCGAAGAGGAAGGCGGGCTTGTTGGCCGCCCGGCCGAAGAGCCTGGCCGCCAGACACGGCGCGTCCAGCGCCTCTCCCTGCGTCACGTGGGCGAACCAATCATCCCCCCACGTCACAACCCCACCTCTGCCGCACAGGCTACAGACCCCGCCGCCCTCCGCACAGCCCAGCCCCGCCACCGCCGTGTCGCCGACCTCCACCCGCGCTGGGTAAACGAGATACGCCACCTCCCTCAACAGATCCCTATCCACCCCCTCCGCATCCACGTTGACGTACACAACCCTCGCCTCAGCCGCGGTAAACGCCACGAGCCACCGCGCCGCGTTCAACAGCATGTTCCGCCCCCTCAGATCCGCGAAGTGAAGCGATGCGTCCAGAAACTTATGTGCGCCCGCGAACCTGACCTCCATAAAACAACAACAGATCCCTAATAAAAACAACACATGGGACCTAGATAGCACAAACCTCCAGGAACCGTCCCGAAGAACGGCGTCCTCCGCAGTTCCGGCGGCCCCACTCCACATGGCCGGCGAGCTTCAGTCCCTCTCTGAGATGCACCTACGCCCTACGGCCTCGCCCACATCGCCGAAAACCGGGACAGGGTGAAGTCGTTGCTGAGGCTAGGCGAAGCGCTCTGCGCGGTCCTCGCCGCGGCCGCGCCGCATCCCCACGACACCTCACGCTGGACCTCCACAACACGCTCCTCTACGACTTCCGGAGCCGGTTCGCGTAGACATGCCGCTCATACGCGCAGGCCCCCTACCCGCCCACCTATCGCGAGGCCCGCCCGGATGCGCCCAGAACCGACGCCGCAACCGCTGAGATTCGCGACGAAATAGGGGCGCTGCCCCAGCCGGCCCAGTGCCTACAGGGCCAGGAATGCGCTCTAGAAAGCACGAGAGCCCTCCTCCAGCAACTTCAACAGATGTGCCCCACGGAGGTGGACGGCGACGTCGCCGTGGCGCGCAGGCCGGCGCCATCAGTCCGGGAGAGGTAGACGGCCCCCCATTCCACCGACGCCCACGGTGAAGACGCCTAAAAGCCGGCGTCCACGAGCGCGGGAACCCCGATTTTCCAAGCGGCCAGGCCCGGACCACGCCCCAGTCCGTAAAGCGCGCGGCGCGGCGAAGAACGGCGCGCCTTTTTCTGTGTTCTCGTTCGCTGGATCTCTGCGCTACGGCGAAGAACGGCGCCTCGCCTCCACCCAACGCCGTCATCCTTGAATGTAAAGCGCATTCTCAAAGCGGCCGCCGAGGCTCAAGGAAAGACCAGAAAAACTTAAAAACCCAGAAAACCGCCCAACATGAGCGGTAGAATCTCAAGAAGGGTTGAAACTCAGCTAGGGCGGCGAGGAGCTGCTCCCTCGTGATGCCGCCCAGGTAGAATCTCAAGAAGGGTTGAAACATGTCGAAGCTGTCCCCGTTGTACGTCACTATGTAGTCTACGTCGTAGAATCTCAAGAAGGGTTGAAACTTCACGGTCTTTGTCTACCTCACCGCGATCGGCTACCTCGGGTAGAATCTCAAGAAGGGTTGAAACCCGGAGGCGACGAGCCTAGCCCATGCGGAGAATACGGCCGTAGAATCTCAAGAAGGGTTGAAACTACTTGACGTGTGCCACGACGGTCAGCGATCCGGACGTCGTAACGTAGAATCTCAAGAAGGGTTGAAACCTGCGCGGTCGAGAGGACGAAGTCCAGCTCCGCCTCCAGGAAGTGTGTAGAATCTCAAGAAGGGTTGAAACAAGTTCGTACGACGTTTTCGTACACGACTCGTACAGCCTCGGTAGAATCTCAAGAAGGGTTGAAACTAGTGCCGTTGAGGGCTTGGCACCCGCCGGGCCACGGCGGGCCGAGTAGAATCTCAAGAAGGGTTGAAACCGGCTGGCCGCCGGCCGCCGCCGGTTCACACATGGCGGGCGGACGGGTAGAATCTCAAGAAGGGTTGAAACATCCTCCTCTGGGTCGCCGCCACCCTGGCCTTCGGCGCCACAGGTAGAATCTCAAGAAGGGTTGAAACTTGCCCTTCCTTCGTTCCGCCTCCCCTCTCCTCCGAGCCCCTTCCGTAGAATCTCAAGAAGGGTTGAAACTCGAATCAAGGACCTTCGCCAGATCCACGCGCAGGAGAGGCGGGTAGAATCTCAAGAAGGGTTGAAACCTTACCCTTTCGCAGAAGGCACAATCGTGCGGCCACCATGGCGTAGAATCTCAAGAAGGGTTGAAACATAATATGACGATCGTTGAGGAAAAAAGCGGGATCCTATGTAGAATCTCAAGAAGGGTTGAAACCTGCCCTAGAGCCCCCGCGCGTCGGGGGCCCATTTATTGTTCAGGTAGAATCTCAAGAAGGGTTGAAACCAAGCTCTAGATCTCGCCTCACCCTCGTATCCCGTAACAGGGGGGTAGAATCTCAAGAAGGGTTGAAACAGCCACCTCGCCATGGCGCCGGCCAAGAAGGACTTGCCGGCGCCGTAGAATCTCAAGAAGGGTTGAAACTCTCCCTGCTGAAGCGGTGGTGGCCCCTGACGGGCGCCGACGGGTAGAATCTCAAGAAGGGTTGAAACTCGCCGCCCGGCTCTATGAACACCTCGACGGGCTCCGTAGAATCTCAAGAAGGGTTGAAACGCGACGGCGACCTCCCCGTCCCACTCGATCACTGCGATCCTCTGTAGAATCTCAAGAAGGGTTGAAACTCGGTATTTCAGCGCCGCCGGGGGAAGACGAAAATCTGGCGGCGGGTAGAATCTCAAGAAGGGTTGAAACTCGCCGTCGCCGACGATCTCCAAAACCCCATCGCCTTTATATGTAGAATCTCAAGAAGGGTTGAAACATGACCCTTATCGGCGTGTCGTCGACGGCCACTGCGTAGAGGTAGAATCTCAAGAAGGGTTGAAACCCCATCTCGTCGATCACGTTCCTCACGCAGGCGACTGCGCCGGTAGAATCTCAAGAAGGGTTGAAACCTCACGACCTCCGGATTGACTATCGCGGCGTCGCCCCAATCGCGTAGAATCTCAAGAAGGGTTGAAACGGCGACCGCGGCGAGGGGAGGATACGCCGCGACCAGCGACGCCAGTAGAATCTCAAGAAGGGTTGAAACTCTCAATACAACGAACTCCCTTGCGGCCTCGTCCTCGACGTAGAATCTCAAGAAGGGTTGAAACTTGATCTGAGCGCCGTCCAGCACGCCAAATACGAAGCCGTTGGCGGGTAGAATCTCAAGAAGGGTTGAAACTACTTCTCGGGGAAGAGACAGGTCTGGTGGCTGAGGAAGCCGCGTAGAATCTCAAGAAGGGTTGAAACTCGATCTCCGAGACGACCGTCTCGTCGGCCGGCTCGTCCACGGTAGAATCTCAAGAAGGGTTGAAACGATCCCCATGTAGCCGACTCCACGAAGTACAGCGAACCGCAGGTAGAATCTCAAGAAGGGTTGAAACTGCTGACCTACGCAGGGCTCAACCTGCCGCATATGGTGGCGTAGAATCTCAAGAAGGGTTGAAACTATGGGCAGTATATAGTGGTATAAATTGTGCTTCTCCATCGTGCAGGTCAAAAGCCGATGGGCAGTCCGCCGAAACTAAGCCTGAGGCCCCCGATATATGAACAGATGATTGGGATCCTGCGGCGGAACGACGGCGCGGAGGCTTGAGGGCCGGGCCTAGCTTGGCGCAGAGGCGTCCGAGGAAGATAGGAGGGATGGAGGCGCCA
>Ga0081534_100681_pt1 | contig 10664 bp, 10 predicted proteins | sample MonGeyMetagenome_FD_71019 | JGI IMG/M metagenome (GOLD analysis project Ga0081534, IMG submission 71019) | Hypoxic/sulfidic aquatic microbial communities from Monarch Geyser, Yellowstone National Park, USA - MG (SPAdes) v1 (version 2) | ecosystem: Environmental > Aquatic > Thermal springs > Hot...
GATTAATGAGGTTAAGGAGGAGTTTAAGGGCTTCCTACTTGGCTCCCAATCCCCAGAAAGATACTCAGCCGTAATCATAGCACTGGATAGGTTAGGCGGGAAGGGTACGCTGGGTGAGGTGGCTAAGGTGGTTAAGGCTTTAATTGGGGAAGCCCCAGAATCAAGAGTCTACGAAATACTAAATAGATTAGTCAATATGGGCTTCATAGAAAGGATAGATGATGAGTACATACTGCCAAGGGACACACCAAACAGGAAGGGAATGCTAATGGCATTAAGAGAAGTAATAAGTCAGCGATAATGCATCGGTAGTTTTAATCGTGAATTTCACCGATTAGTTTATATAGGTTCTCACTAAGAACTAGTTCTTAGTGAGAACTCATGTACTTCAGCGATAGACCGATAAATAGCTTGAGACTATTAGTCGGTGATGGACATAGGAGGGCTGTTTCTCGTATTAAGGATGATATTGAGAGAGGAGTTTTTGCGGCGGTTCTTGGTCCGCGTAGGGTTGGTAAGACTAGTGTTGTTAGGGTTGTGCTTAATGAATTTAATTACCCATACATCTACTTTGATCTTTCACCATACATAGGCCTTAGGTCTGTTAGTTACCAAGCCCTTGTGCCGAGCGATATGAGGTTTAGTGATAGGCAGGTTGAGGTTGATCTCGAACTTAACCTTGCAATACTTAAGTTAGGTCTTAAGAACGTTAGAGTTACTGCGTCAGTGTTTCAATCGAACCTGTTGACGCTTATGAGGGAGCTTAGTCGTAGGCATGATAGGTTTGTTGTGGTGTTTGATGAAGCTCAGGTCTTGCCGTTTATAAGGGGTTTCAATTATAGGGGCTTTCTTCAGTTTATCCACGATAATTACCCAAACATAATAGTCATACTGACGGGCTCAATGCCGGGGCTCCTTGAGAGAGTTATTGCACCATCGGCTTCTGAGGCTGGTTTTGCTAGGTTTGTTGATGAGGTCGTTATCGATAGATGGGGTTTAGACGATACCGTGGAGTATCTATCGAGGGGTTTCAATGAGGCTGGTATTCATTATACGAGGGATGAGTTGGTTGAGGCGCATAATGTTCTCTCTGGAATCCCTGGTTTCATTGTGATGTATGGAATAGGGAGGAGTGTTGGGAAGAGCCATGTTGATGCCCTGGAGAGGGCTAGGGAGTACGCAATATCCCAGTGGCTTCATGATTTAGGGGCATTCGTTAAATTATACAATTCCGGCGTCTACATTACCGTGCTTAAACTACTGGCTAATTTCCCAATTGGCCTATCATGGAGTGAAATCATGAGTGAAGTGGGTAGGGCATTGGGCAAGCCATTAAGTAAGTCAGTAATGCATAGGGTAATTACAAACCTGATCAAGGGTGGTTTCATAGCTAAGGTAAATAATAATTATAGGATAGAGTACCCAACATTGAGGGAGGCTGTTATCAGGGCTAGAATGCCTAATGCCTATTATTGAATACGTATTTTATCCACATAATCTCGGCTAGCTATAACAGGGCTGTTGGTTGGTACACCGAGAAGCCTGGCTATTAATGGACACTTAGCCCTTAGTAGAAATAATGCATTGCCTAACCTGGCTTTAGCTCTAGGACGTTTCGAAGTTATCCAGGCCCTTCATTATCAATAGGTCATGAGACCCCAATGATGACCACAAATCCCTTTTCACCAATGCCGAGTACGCATTGCCACTTCCCGCAACTTTCACATTGCTGAGGCCGTGTAATTCATTAATGACGTACTCCTCTGTAACGTCCACCTCGTACGGCTCGGACCTGGCATAAAACAACCACCTCCCTACCCAACTCAGCAAGTCTCTTGATGAGTGCCTTATCGAATTGAAACTCACTAGCATTATCCACTACATACCCTATCGAGCCAGCCCTGGCAATGACCTCACGTAAGCCATCCCGCGTGACCCCCAACCAATGAACCCCATCATTGAGCCTAGCCAGTAGGTCATCCGTACCGAACCTGTAGCCGTCTCTCCGGAGGCGGCGGGTGAAGGCAATCCGCCGTCTCCTTCTCGACGGTCGCCCCGAGCCCCCTCACCGCAGCAGCTCCCCACCCGTCGCCAGGGGTTCCCAGCCACTGCGGATCTCGGAAACCCAGGTAACCAATAGGGATTACTAGGGTTGAGTTTATAAGTAAATCACTTCATCACCAATGGTAATAAACCCCACAAATAATCATGAAAACCAAAACTGCTCCTCATGGGTATGTCCACGGAGTTCGCCGCTGCCGCCAATTCCACGTACCTTACCACATTATCACCTAAATTACTGAGTAGATTGCTTATTGCGTCCTTTGTGAGGGATTCTAGGGATGCTTTCTCATCATTATGTGGATCATCAATCCGAGCCTGCGCCTAAGCCATATGTGGGATTCCATGAATACTCTGGCCTCCTCCCCGCCCTTGCCTGCGTTCTCCATCACGTATCCACCGAGTTCCATTGTACATTGCCGGGTCATTAACATTCAATTTCTTTAGTTCCGAATACCTAGACTCAAGAAGGCATAATAGGCACTCTGGCGTGTCTACGTACCACATTGCATCACACCTTAATCAACAGGTAGTTGATGCCTAGGTATGCTAGGAAGAGGGGAAGTAGCACTAGGTCTGTTATCTCAAGGCCGGTGGCCTCCATGGCCCATAGTGTCCCTAGGCTGAAGAGCAATGAGGATAGGACGTACTTGAGATGAGGTAGCCTAATTCTAGCTATCTGGTTCTTGATGAGTGCCGTGAGGACGACGACTACTGCTGCGGCTATCAAAGTCCCCATTAAGGTTGAGGCATAGCTCTTCGGTATTAGGGCGATTAAAACTAGGGCGGCCTCGAAGGCCTCTATTGCTGATACCGTGAACACCACGGCTAAGTCGCCACGCTCCTCCTCACCGCCCCCACCCTTGTTCATCCCCTTAAAGTACCTTCGGGCACTCCTAAGTAGTCTGTACCCAAAGTAAAACAGTATTACTGCTGAGGCCGCTAGTACGTAGTCAAGTGGTAGGTAGACTATGTAGCGCCCCACCGTGAAGGTGGGTATCAACACCAGTAGGACACCGGCTAGTGAATACAGCACAGGTCTAAACCCCCTGTACAAACCCTGGTAAATTGCAGTTACCGCACCTGCTTCGGAAAGTTCTAGGAGACTTATACCTAACGCTGCGAAGAAGACCCCAAATTCCATGCACACCACCCTATGGCTTTAGTTTTTAAAGATGTCCCCATGGCCATTACGCCCCGTTCCCCTCATCTCGGCGCTCCTAGTAAGAACGCATCAACCATCATTTGAATCCACGTAACATAATATTACTTAGTTGATGAGAATCCTTAATGTAAGGTAACATAACCTATAGCATCACTACGGCGATGGATGGATTTTTAATCATAACTAGGCATAGTTAAAGGGCTGCGATGGGTAATACGGCTGCTGTGGTTAGGATTTGTAATCCGCGGGATGATGAAGATTATTGTAAGTTCAATACATGCTTAAGCACCTTTGTGAGCCTTAACTTGGAGATTTCCCAATTTTCACCAGGCTCATCTTTTTCCGCCGGGTCAACCCTAACCATGTATAATACTTCACCGTTCCTAAGCGAGATCCTGGCTATGCCACCGCCCTTAACCATCATGCCCCATAGGCCTTCTGTGGCTTTATCCTCCTCGTCATAGGCCATTCCAACGGCTAGGTCTGGGAATGCCACTATGCCGAGGTTGGCATTATACTCATGCATGTAAGCCATTGCCTTAAACCTACCGGCCGTTATGTAGGTGGGGTTGCTTGAGAACTTACACTCAACCACAATAATCCTCTCATTACTACTAACAGCAGCGTCAGGCCTGCCCCTAATTCTCTCAGCAATACCTGTATCGCCGTTAACATCGCTGATTATTGAATTGTTCAATGCGCTGTTGAATAGCACTAGGACCTCCTCAGTACCCTTAATGAGCAGTATTCTTCGTGGGTTACCACTCACGATTCTATAGCCGTTCTCAATGAATATGCTAAGTAGTAGTGTGTAGACAAATATCTCATAGAGTCTCCAACCAAGTAGTACCAGGTCACGCCTACTGATCCTTAACCTCCTCTGAGCAATTAAAATAGGCTTAAGGAGGTGTATACTCAATAGGTATGCGTTATAAGCCCTAATGAACCATGATGGTGAGTACGGTAAAAGCTTCCTAACCTCACTGAGTAATTCATCACCACTATACCTGATGCTGGGCTTAGGCAACCTGTTAATCAGCCCCCTAAGTCTCTTAATTGCATCGCCTAGGGCATTAATCCTACTCTCCAACTCACCCGCCATAGGTTCATTGAACTTATCACCTATCTCACCCAGTTTCGGCTTAATACCCACTACATTATTACGAACCTTGTTAATCAACTTCAGAGAACGGACAGCCATCTCCCTTAGTAAGACGTATTCAGGTGACCTATTGGTTGGGAGGTAGGTTAATGAGGCGTATAGGCCGTTTGGGTACACGCTAATAGTCCTAGCTACGTCAACCGGGCCCCAGGCCTCTTCATCGTAGGTTACGCGGAATTCCCTATACCTAACATAATCGTTTAGGGAGGCTGTTACTGCATGAACCAGGTCGTTTACCACCAGGTTCGCCATGGTGATTGATAGGTAGCTTCTGCTTAACTCATCAACATTAAGGCCTTCACCGACATACCCAAGTAATGCCCTGATTACCTTAGCGGAGTTGCTGATTCCGTAGTGGTCAAGGTAGTACCTGCCGACTAGTATTGTTAAGTTTCTAAGCCTCTTTTTAAGGAGACTCCACCTCACTAATCGTCACCCAGCCTTACTTATAAACTCCCTCACGGCTTCGTCAAATGCATTCAACTCATTTCCGATTAATACGCCTAGTGAGGACCTGAGGTAATTTACGAAGTGGTCCCTAATCACCTCACGGGGATTCTTAGCCTTATCAATGATGCCGTTAACGTACGCATTGTTAAGGAGCTGAATACTGACCTTGACGGAGCCTGGGGATATGCAAAGCCTACCCCTCGACTTACTTGACTTTGGTGGCCTACGTAGACCTCTAATGAGGTCTATTATCTCCTTATGAACGTCACTGGGTATGTCCTTGCCATACCTATTGAGGAATCCTTCAACGTCACTGGTGTCTGTTGGGCATTTGACCTCTATTATGATGAATCTCCTTAAGATTGCTTCACCAACCATGAACAGGTTCCTAATGTCGACGACATTCATGGTGCCGATGATTCTAATGCGCCTAAGTGGTTCATCGCTGTACTGCTCATAGAGTTTCATAAACTCCTCGGCGTAATTATCCCTCTCCCTGTAGCTCCTAATCTCCTCAATGAGCGTACCGGGCATCCCCCAATCCTCAGGGTTTGGTGATGTGAATATTGTGAAGAAGTCCCCGAATGCCTTATCAACATCAGCCCTATTAAACTCATCAATAATGAGGAAAACGTACCTACCCGGGTTTTTAGCCGCTAGATTATAAGCCTGTATTACAAAGCCCGATTTCCATTCAACTGAACCCATCCTAATGGTTTCACCACCGATAACATCCCTTCTAAACCATAATGCATTGGCAACCTTGACAATGGGTGGAACGTCGCTAAGGGCTTTAGCAACCTCCTTGGCAAGGCTAGTCTTACCGACGCCAGGTGGACCAATGAGCATAACGTTACCTGTCATCACGGCATTAGCAACATCCTTAATAATGTCCCTATTAATAAATAACCTTGATGAAACGTCTTTGGCGACATCATCAATGTTAACCTGCCTAATACGCTTAATAGTTGTGCACCTTTCAACTAAGAACTTGCGTAATTTAGACCCATCCTCATCAGGTAAGGGTATTATAGAACCAGGCATCAGCATCTTGTTCATTAGCCTACACGGTAAATCACCTATAAGCTCCTGGGAATCCTGACCCCACCTACTGCAGTCATTACTCTTATCATTGCTGGATTCAGAACACCCCTTAATGATACCCCACGTCCCTTCATCCTTTACGCACAGGAATTCAACATCAATCTCAACCCTAAGTGGCCACTTATCCCCAGCCCTATAGTCAATTGGCCAGAATTTATCATTACTACTAAACTTACTGTGAATAAAACCACCAAGCACTATTGCGCTCACTGGACTAGTCACATAGAGAAATGCATAGTCACCGGTATTAATTGAATTGTACCTGCTCTCTAACCCACTATGAAAACCCCAGACAAAATACCTAGTTCCCCCACTTCTAAGCATAATCAGTGAATGCGCCGCATTAACAGCTCTACCTTGGAATACGAAATACTTCACGTAATCATGCAACTAAGTCATGTATTTAAAATTATCGTAAAACGGTACATAACCCTTATGGATTCGGGAAAAACACAGTGAAGTAATGCTTGTCTGTTTTGCTTAATGTAGACACATATGATGCGATTCACCGTAATATCACTATAGATTATGATTATGCTTAAAAATGTTATATCTTTAAGTTTATTATGCGTGTTAACTGGGTAAGTGCCTTAGACTGGATTGGATTGATAATCTGGCTAGTTTCTCTCATTATTCTGCCTTTCCTTAAGCTACATATTACTATTCCTAGTTACTTATGGATTTTCCCAGTGGTTTCACTTGCTCTAACTATTGCTTATAGGATTAATAGTAGTATCATATATGCAGTATATATAAATATTGGTATTATTCTTATTTATCTAATATTTGTGATAATATTAGTAAAACTTTGGCTCTATCTTGTGGCCGGTTTAATATTATTTGGATTATTTATAATTGTCTTCCAATGGATAATGGGAAGGGAATGGAGAGGCAATCCATTTGCCTGGCTAATACTTATCATTCTACTTATAATCATTATGGCTATCGGCGGTGCCATTGTTGGACCTATACTTGTCTTGGCAGCGCAGTTAATGAGAATGAGAGGTAAAGGTAGATATCAACCCTAACTTGTCAATTCGGATCAGTAATAGAGATGTTCCAAGGTAATTATCTACACATTCTTTCAATTGATCTTCAATTACCTTCCTTATAATCTCGAGTAGATTAATGGCTATCTGCATTAAGTAAAGTCAGCTAGGAGTTCGTGGGGTAATTGAAGTCTATTGATGAACCTAGACGTGCGGTTGATTAAAGTTTAATTAGGTGCATTAACCTTGAAGTGAATTTGGTGAGAGACATGAGGGTTGATGATACTAATGGGGATGCTGAGGTAAATGGTTGGGTTTATGATTTTGTTGGTGGTTTTTGGTTTAGGGGTGGTGTGAAGTTTAGGCATATGCATGGTACTATCCTTGAGGTTTTTGATTATGGTGAGTATGAGTTGTTAAACATTAGGGATAGGGTTGTTGATGTTGGGGCCTACATAGGGGACTCGGCCATTTACTTCGCCTTGAGGGGTGCGAAAAGGGTTATTGCCGTTGAACCTCACCCCAACGCCTACGCCGAGATGCTTGAAAACATTAGGCTAAACAACCTAGAGGACATAATTACACCAATCAATGCTGGCCTAGCAAGCAAGCCAGGAAAAATATGCATTGAGAATGTTGATCTAGATGCCACAGTAGTTACATACCACAGGCCAGGTAATTGTAACAGTGGTATCCCAGCCGTAACGCTAGGCGAATTAATGAGTAGATTCAGCATCAATGGCGGTGAGGCTGTCCTCAAGATGGATTGCCAAGGCTGCGAATACGACGTAATACTAAACGACTACGAGCACGTTAAGTTATTCAGCGAGTTGATTTTCGAATACCATACATATATTGCTCGCAAGTCTGTTATCGAGCTTACTAATACTATGAATAAAGACTTTGACTGCCAGTTATATAATGAAGAGTTCTTTATGAAACATTTAAGTAGCTACCCAAGGGATCAGCTAGGCTTATTAAGGTGTGTAAGGAAAGGTTAATAATGAGACCCTCCACATTATTAGGTATTGTATTGAGTCTCAAGGAGAATTTAATTCACACAGTTAGAGGTAACTTAACATTGGATGTTACACTAGTAAATTTACTTGTGGGAACTTATATATTTAAACCATTAATCATAGGCGACAGTTTCGCTATTAAATTGCCTGGTAATATAAGGATCTTCATTAATGATATGGCTACGTTAAGTATAAACATTCCTGATCACTACCTGCTTAAGGAATATATGAGACACCCTGATTATATACCAAGTGAAGGGTGGCTCGTGCTTGATGTTGGTGCTTATGTTGGTATCTACTCATTGTGGGCGTCTAGACTTGTTGGTGATGGTCTTGTGCTAGCTTTTGAACCGAATCCAATAGCCTATAGGTGGCTAATTAGTAATATTAAGCTAAATAATGTAACCAATGTTAAGGCACTACCTTATGCACTAGGTGATGAAATTACAAGACGGAAACTGTATATTGCAGGTAGAAATATTGAGGCATCATCACTAATAATGGATCATGTAGTTAACAATCCAGCTGGCAGATATTCGATAGCCGGTGAATTCATGGTGCCTATAATTACATTGGATTATATAATTGATAAATCCATAGAAGTTATTGATAATTCCATCAGTCATATTGACCTTGTTAAGATCGATGTTGAAGGCTATGAAATGAAAGTATTAAGAGGCGCTAAAAATACATTACAGAAAGGATTGATAGATAAATTCGTGATTGAAGTTCATATAGACCAAGTGAATGCGAAAGAATTAGTTAAATATTTGATGGACAATGGTTACATATTAGATAGAGTAGTAAATGGTGGTATAAAGGATATAATATACATGAAACTTAAGCGTTAATAATGGAAATAGAATATATGTTACATGAATATATTATGGTTTGTTAATAATATTAAACTTATAGTAGGGATAATATCATATAGTAGAGCAAATTCTAGTAACTTAATTTGTTAATATCGATTAAAAATATTACAGGTCACTAATGATACGATAGTGAACTTTAAAAGAGCTGCCAAAGGATACTCAATAATGAAGTTAGCTTTCGCGATGTATGACCTAGGTTTCGGCGGTGGTAACAGAGCTATAATTGAGGTAGCTAATAGGCTTCATGATAGGGGTTATGATGTGAACATAGTTTCACTTTCTAGGAATAAGTTTTGGCCTAATGTCAAAGTTCCTGTTATTAACGTCAAAGTACCAGTTATACCAGCACCCATTCGAATGGCCGTGAAATTATATCGATTATTGAAATATTTTAGCCTAAAGGGTATAGAATCATATGGTGACATTATTGCACTAGCTACAAGACTTGGAATCAGAGTGGACATAATCTCTCCTCTGGCTGAGGCCATTATGGGCTTAGATCCGGATGTGGCTATTGCAACATGGTACTTAACAGCCTTCTCGGTTTGGATGAGCAGTGTAAACACACCCCTCTTTTTTATGCAGGACTTTAAGGAATATGTGGAAGAGACCGAGGGTATTAATGGACTTAAGAGATTTGAAGCAGCACTTAAGCTTCCATTTAGCTTCTTAACTAATTCCACATTTACTAAGGACCTAGTACTTAGTTATAATAAGAATGCAAAAGTGACTATAGTAGGAGTTGGTGTTGACCTTAGTATTTTCCACCCAAGGAGAGGTGACAGGCTAGTGGTCTCTCAAGGTAAACCCATTGTTATGGCAATTATAAGAAGATTAAAGTATAAGGGTGGTGATATTGCCTTAAGGGCACTTAACTTAATTAATAAAGAGCAGCCTATTCATGCAGTGCTTGTAGGGGAGGGTTCCGCGCTTGATAAATATCTGAAGGAGGTTAAACCAGAATTCACATATACCAAGTTCACTTATGTTGATGATGAGACTTTAGCAAAACTTTACTCAAGTTCTGATGTCTTCATTTTCACATCGTATAGAGAGGGCTTTGGTCTCCCACCGCTAGAAGCCATGGCAAGTGGTACGGCTGTCGTTACAACCGACTGTGGAGGTAACAGGGATTACGCTATTGACGGTTACAATTCTTTTGTTGTGCCTCCAGGAGACCCAGTAGCTGTTACAAAAGCTGTCCTACATATATTAAGAGATTCTAAGCTTAGGGAGAGACTCATAGAGGGTGGCCTTGAGACTGCAAAGAAGTGGACATGGGATAAAGTCGTGGACAAGTTTGAGAAGGTTCTTAAAAGTGAGAGCTGATGGACTACATTATTTTAGCTATAGCTTTAAATTCATGCAAGGTCTAAAGTTTATAGGAAAGAACAATAAACATGTTCAATAAGCCCTTAATTACCTTAATGATTATCTTAGATGATTATAAGGTTATCGTGTGAAGAATCTTTAAAATAAATCTACATCATTAAGCTGCCTAATGCCTTTCAATAATGGTGCTGCATGTCAGCTATTATTACCTTATGTGCCTTAGGGTAAGAAGGTAAGATTAGTCAGCATAGGCCTAAAGGCTGCTTACCAAGAAACGTAGGTTTAGCATGTTTTCATGTAGTACTCTGAGTTGTAATGTGATCTGGGGTTCACCATTAGGTGATGTTGAGATAACAGGAGAGGGAGCGGTTAAGGTGTTAAGTTATGGTCAATTCCTTTAAACCTAAGGCACTGGGTGCCGGAGTACTCAGTGTCCCTGGTTCCCTGAGGCCCAGGTTCCAAGGTGCACTGAGACCCGGAGTGCTTGGTTAACCGGTGAACCAGGTA
>Ga0081534_100683_pt1 | contig 10634 bp, 9 predicted proteins | sample MonGeyMetagenome_FD_71019 | JGI IMG/M metagenome (GOLD analysis project Ga0081534, IMG submission 71019) | Hypoxic/sulfidic aquatic microbial communities from Monarch Geyser, Yellowstone National Park, USA - MG (SPAdes) v1 (version 2) | ecosystem: Environmental > Aquatic > Thermal springs > Hot...
AAGGTTCCTTTTTGTTTTTACCTTTACTATATAACAGTAGATATTTTGGTTTATTACAATATTATAATAACAATTTTATCAAAATAATAGAAAAAATAGAAAATAGAGATATAAATTATAATGGAATTGAAAAGGTAATATTAAAAGATTATAACGATCTAAAAATAATTTATAAAAATGGATGGGAAGAATATAAATTAATAGACAATAAATTAATATATAAAACAAATAAATATTCTACTTTGAATGTTTATTTTGATATAAGATATTTATATGATATAGATGAATGGGGAAGGATATATAATAATGAAAAAAATAAGGATTATGTAAAGATAAAATTTAATAAAGGTGATTTAAACTATGAAGTAATAATAAAGGGATTTGAAGTTTATCAAGAATTAAATAAATGGATAAAGGTAAATTATAATTATGATTTATATAGAAAATCTCCTCCATTTGAAAGATATATATATTTGCCATTTTCTTTTTATGCAAAAGAATTGGAAATAATATATAAAAACGATAAGGAAAATTTAAATGGAAAGAATTTAATTGAAAATAGATTATTATCCTTTATTTATGATAATAATATCTCTGCAGGTTTTCCATGGTATTTTCAAGAATGGAGTAGAGATGTATTAATTTCATTAAAGGGATTATATTATATTAATAAAGATATTGTAAAGAATAAGTTAATTGAATATTCAAATTATTTTTTACTAGATGGAAGATTAAAAAATATAAAAAATGAAAATGTTGGAAACTCTGATGGAATTGGATTATATATTTTTAGATTATTTCAATTTAAAGATTTGTTTGAAAAGGAAGTATTTGATAAATTAATAAATAATATAATTGAAAAGTTAAAATTATTTGAAGAAAATTATTTAGATGAAAAATTATTTTTATTTAAAGCATATCCAAATGAAACATGGATGGACACATTAAATAGAATTTATCCAATAGAAATACAATTCTTAATGGCAAATGCATATGATAATTTATATAATTATACAAAGAATGACGAATATAAAGAAAAATTGGAAAAAATAAAGAATTCAATTAGAAAGAATTATTTATCAGATTATTCTTTATATGATGATATAAAAAATAAAAAGATAAGATGTAATGTATTTTTATCCTATTATTTTTATCCAAAGATATTTTCAAATTATGAGTGGGAAAATATTTTTGATTATTCATTAACTCATTTATATCTAAAATGGGGAGGAATTAGTAGTTTATCTATATTTGATAAAGATTTTATTCCATATAGTAATGAAGATAATTATTTTAAAAATGAGGGAAAGTCAATGCATAATGGAGATTCATGGATTTTTATAAATAACATTGCTGCTATTGATTTATATAATTTAAATAAGGAGAAATATGGAAATATAATAAATAGTATTTTAAAATCCAATGAAAGATTGATAAAAATGATAGGAACATTACCAGAAAGATCTAGCGCATATGAATTAAAACCAGCAGGAGCTTTACATCAACTATGGTCAATATCAACTTATATAGAATTATTAAATAATATAAAATAAGATGTGGTGGAAAAAATACGGGTTCTTTAAGAATCCTTTAGATATAAGACCAAATGAAGATTTGGTAGGAGTAGATGATATAATAAAAAAAGTAAAAGATTCTATAATAAATGGTGAAATATTTTTATTATATGGTCCAATTGGTTCAGGGAAAACATCTTTAGCATTTAAAATTAAAAAAGATCTATCAGATGATTATAACGTAATATATATAAATGGTGAATATGAAAAGGATAAAGATATAAATTATATAATTGAAAAAAATAAGTATATTAAGTTTTTATTCTTTAAATTTGAAAATAAATTACCCATAGTATTAATATTAGATGAATTTTATAATTTTCCAGAAGATTTATCTAAAAAACTAAAATATTTATATGATAATAAAATTGTTCATTCAATAATGTTAATTCAACCATCTCCACAAATAATGAATGCTTCTTTATCTTTTTTAAATAGATTATATAGAAAGATTGAAATGAAATTCCCTCCAGAAGATGAAATATTAAAATTAATAAATAAAAAATTAAAGGGAAAAGTAAATATAGATGAAAAAATATTGAGAAATTTAATAAGAAAGAATAATAATAATGTTAGGCAGATATTTATTGAATTAAATAATTTATTGGAGGAAGGAATAAATAATATAAATAAAGAATTAGAAGAAATAAAGAATTTTGAAGGCGATATAAAATTATCAAATACACAAATAAAAATTCTAGAAGTATTATATAAAAATAAGATGTCTTCAAGAGAAATATCGAGAATATTGGAGCTTCCAAGAAATACTGTATCAAAATATTTGAATAAAATGTATAAAAAAGGTATATTAATAAGAGAAGTAAATAACAATGAATATATTTATAGTATAAATCCACAATATATAAATATTATATCAAAGAAAATTGGAAAATAGCCACCGTAGCTCAGCTGGTAGAGCGCTACCCTGGTAAGGTAGAGGCCCCGGGTTCAAATCCCGGCGGTGGCATAAATTTATATTTTAAAAACAACAAAATATTAAAATGATAATAAACTTTGGAATACAGGAATATTTATTTCTTTTTATAATATCAGAGATAATAGTTGGATTAGTATTGCCATTTATAATAATAAAGGAAGAAAGAGAAAAAATAATTGAATTAAAATTATATTCTTTGGTAGGTTTTATATTGTATGTACTTGTTGGAATGACATTTATAGTAATATTAGCATCGATAAGTTATTATTATAGTTTTGGATTATTTAATTATAATTTAGGCTATGATATTGGATTTATATTATTTATAATAGGAATAATATTACAGGGTATTGCTGAAGCAACCCTTGGAAAATATTATTTACCATCTATCGGAACTGTTGAAGGTCAAAAGATAGTTAAAGATGGTATATATAAATATATAAGACATCCAGGATATTTAGGAGAAATAATAATATTTTTTGGGCTTGGATTTGTAACATATAGTTTATTAGGAATATTGGGAGCTTTTATTGTATCATTAATGGTATATATTGGAGAAGTGATTCCAGAAGAAAAATATATGTTACAAAAGTTCGGAAAGGAATATGAAGAATATATGAAAGAAACTTTTAGATTTATTCCCTATATATTTTAATTTTTTATATATTTTATTTAAGATAATACTTAAAAAATTCAATATTAGCACATTTCAATATGGAACAAACTAAGATATACTTCATTGGTTTGATCATTTTAATTTCGGTAGTATCAACATTGATATTATTTACTAATTCTATATCCAACACAAGTCTTGAATTTGCAAAACTTGAAATTGCAAACCTTAAAAATAATTATACAACTTTACAAAACCAATACTGGGCATTGCAATCTCAATATAATATGCTAGAATCTAATTATACAAATTTGCAAAATATGTATCAATCATTACAATCCCAATATAATTCATTACAAAATTACTATAATTCGTTAAAAGATATGTATTCAATCCTTCAATCCAATTACACAACTCTACAAAACATGTATCAAACATTACAATCTCAGTATAATACATTAGAATCTAACTATGAAAATTTACAAACAAATTATACAAATTTACAAAATATGTATCAGACATTACAAACACAGTATAATTCATTACAAAGTCAATACAACAATTTAAATAATACTTACTGGAATATATTAACATTTCTAGGCCAAGGTAATGGTAGTGTTATGCTACAACCTTATCAATTTACATATAAAGAAATTGCTGTACCACCTGAATTTTCAGGAATAATATACATAACAGTATCTGCATCAGGTCCTGTTAATGTTTTCGTATTTGATTTAAATGATCTAATACAAGCTATTAAAGGTAATCCATATGGATATTACTTATATAGTCAAGGATCTTATATAAATGAAAATGTATCTGTAGGTCCAGGCTTTTATATAGTCTTTATATATAATCCAAACAATAATACAGAAATTTCATTATCATATGATGTAACAACAACATATACAACAGAACCACAACTATTCTTAAATACATAAAATTCTATTATTTATTCCTTATATTTTTTTATTTTTTATATATTTTATCTGGGACCGTAGTCCAGCCTGGAAGGATGTCGGTTTGGGGTACCGGTGGTCCCGGGTTCAAGTCCCGGCGGTCCCATCAATATAAAATAAATATTACTACCCCAATTATTCCTCCAACTAATAATCCAATATTTAAATAATTATATTGAATTGCTTCATTGAATTGTACAACAATATTTAAAGGTTGATTTACAATATAATTGTATCCATTTTCATAATAAATTGTATTATAAAAGAATCCTGGATAAATATATTTTGATGGCAAAATATTTATTATAGTTCCATTATTTAAAAATATAGAAATATTTCCATAATTATTTATAGAATTATTTATAGAGATATTTACTAAGAATGGCGTATTAATATTTACTAAATACTGATATATACAATAATTAGACAGATCAATACTTATTGGAGAAGTTATATTTACTGTTATATTATTTTGATTACAATACAATCTTTCCTGATTATTTATATAATTAATTGAATTTATTAATATGGTTATATTATTATTTGCATTTATATAAAAACTATTATTCCCAAAATATGTATTATTATTTATTGTATAATTAAATGGGGAAGATATATTTAATTGATATTGTAAATAGCAATAATTTGATAGATTAATAATTTCTGGGTTATTTATATTTAATGTTATATTATTTGGACAATAATATTGATGACTTTCAAAATTATATGTTTGATTTAAGTAAATATTCAATAAATTATTTGCATAAAGGTAATATGTATTATTATAATATGCTTCATTTAGATAATTTCCATAAATTATAAAATTTATCCCAATACTATCATTTATAGTTACCAAATAATATTCTGTATAGTTTGCGGAAATATTATAATTGTTATTTACTAACAAACTTATATTTACATATTGTTGGGAATAATTAATATTATAATTTTCCCCATTTATTGTTAAATTATTTAGTAAATATAATGTATTATTTTGATAAATATATATTGGGATATTTATATTAAAAACTGTTCCAAATGGATATTGATAATTTATATATGAATTATTGTAAGAATAATAAACTGATATATTGTAATTTAAAGGAGTTATACTTCCAAAATATTCTGGATAAAAAGGACCTTCAGATAAATTTACAAATCCTTGAGATATTATATTTTCATTAATATTTGAAGAATATTCCGCCGTATTATAACCAAAATTAAATATTGAAGGATCCGGAGTAAGATATTGATTATTATATAAATAATATAAACCCAAATAACCACTAATATTGTTTATATCTATACATGTTCCATATCCAGGTCCTCCAATAACCAACTCTAAATCTTCTACATTATTAGAACCTGTAATAGATGGAGAAATAACTATATTACCAGATGATGGAATTAATAATGTAACATTATCATACCAATATATATTTTGCCCATCAAAACTATATCCAAATTGAATTTCTGGATAAGAATTATTTTGAGTAACATTAATTATTAGATATACATTTAATGGATATTGTAAATTATAATAGTTTGTCTCATATACATAAAAATATTTATTATCATAATTACTTACTATTCCATTTCCTTCAATTGAGTTATTTGATAAATAAGAATTTAATGATGTAAAATTCCATATATTATCAGCAAATTCATAATATCCTCCAGTATTATTTATCAATAAAACATTTTGTAACCAATAATATTGACCATTACTTAATTCTAGGACTGCATTTAATTGTATAGAACCTGAATCTTCACCTATAAAATTATTAGAACATGAAGGATCAACATATGAACTAAAACTATTTAAATAAATATCTCCAATAACTTCGTTTGTTGTAATATTATATCCATAAATATTTCCATTATTAATATATATACCATAATCAGAAACCCCTATTGGAAAATAAATATTATTTACTGGCTGATTTGTTAAACTATATGTAAAATAATAATATGCATTTTGTGTATTGTTATTATAAATTACTATATAATAATTTCCCGAGGATAAAAATATACTTTGATTTATATAATTTGTATATGTCTGATTAATTGGTTTAAAATTACTACCATTTTGAAAATTTTGATAATTTTGTTGATTCATTATATAAAAAGATAAAGGAACTGTTGAATTAAAATATATATTTAAATATTGATTTGATGAATTTATTGGATAAGAAAAATAATATCCCGAATATAAAATATAAAAATCACCATAAGATCCCTGTCCTAAATTGTATAGATTTAATTGATTTATATTTATTGGATTTATTGGAATATTAAACAATGTTGATGAATAATTTTGTGAGTATATATTAAAAAAATTAAATATTAAAATTAATAATGCAAATAGCTTTAATTTATTCATAAGATTTTATTATTATTCATTTTTTTATAAGATTTTATTTGAATATTTGATTATGAGAATATTCATTTTTTATTCAAATACAATAAGAACTGATGGAAATTTTAAAAACATATATTATTCTGGAAGATTGGATATAGCAATTAATTCAATTATACATGCTTTCTTTGTATCTAATGGATTAAGAAAAAATATTAGATTTGATTTATGCTTAAATGGAAAACCAGTTCCTCCTAGATTGATAAGAATAGAATCAGATATAAATACACCTTGGTCAAAAAAGGATATATCTACATTATTATCAATATCATTGAAAAAATATAATAAAAAGAATATTAAAAATCCATTCCCAGGTATATATGTTGATAAAGTTGATTTTTTCGATTTATTGGATGAATATAAAAATAATGGAAAAAATATATATTTATTGGATAAAGATGGGGAATTTATTGAAAATATAAAAATTGAAAATCCTGTATTTATTATTGGAGATTTTTTGGGAATACCAAAAGATATAAAGAAAAAGATAGAAAATGATGTAATAAAGATTTCTCTGGGAGATATTAATTATTTTTCATCACAGGTTATTGTAATATTAAACTATTATTTAGATAAAATGAATTTTGAAAAGGATATATATGATACTTCATATAAATTTATTTATAAGGAATGATACTTGGTTTAGATCTATCTGCAAAGGAAAATAATAGAACTGGATATTTTTACTTTAATAAAGAACCAATATTTGGGATATTACATAAAAATGAGGAAATATTAAATTTAATAGAAAGTGAAAAATTTAAATATATATTTATTGATGCTCCTTTAAGTTATGAATATCCATATAGAGAAGAAGAAAGATTATTATATAAACATGGATTCAAACCATTGCCATTATCTTTAAAATCAATGAAATTATTATATGAAAGAGCCAACTTATTAAAAATTAAAATAATGGAAATTAATAATGATATGGAAGTATATGAAACATTTCCGAGAGCTGTGGAAAAAATATTAAAATTAAAATATCAGTATTTTTCAAGAATATTTAAATATAAAGATATTTATGACGCTTATTTAGCCTATTTAGCTGGCTTATTTTTTAAATTGAATAAATATGAAAAATTTGGAAATTTAATACTACCAAAGATATAATATATATAGGACCCGTAGTTCAGCATGGATAGAATTCTCGGTTGCGGTCCGAGAGGTCCGGGGTTCGAATCCCCGCGGGTCCATATATAAATTTTTGTTACTAAAAGATAACAATAAAAGTATTTTTCAATATTATAATAAAATGTATGAAAGTTATGATATACCTCTCGAGACAATAGTCTATGAAATAAGAAGAGGAGAAAACAATCTAGATGAAATATTAGCATATCAAGAAGATCCAAAAAATCAAGAAAAAAATTATATATTTTATACTTTTCAAACAACAAGAGAAATACCAGAAGTATTAGAAATTTATAGAGAAGGTGTGGATAAACCTTATCCTCCAGCATTTATAGTACCTTCGCCATCACCCGAAATGAAAGGACAAACCCTTTCTTTTGATGGTAACTTTTTCTTATTTGTAGGATATACAAGAAAAATACCACCTAATTTATCACTGTATAATTTACTCCTTACATGTGATATAGAAATTTCAAAAAGAAAAGATAAATTAGAGATGCGTATAAATGGTTTTATTGGACTTGACATTTTACGTGTACTTGCTATTTCACAGAAGTATGAAAATCCAAAAGAATATATTTCATCTTTAAAAAAAGAATATATTTTACATTTAGAAAATGTTACTAATCTAGAAGATTTGAATAGTTTTCTCACATATAATAAAGAATATCTTGAAATTAATGGAGAAAATATAATACTTAGATGCAAGAAGGAATATCTTAGAAGTAATATAGAAAATAAAATAGAAAAATTCGGTTGGTTTATCCTTATTGATGATGATACTTCTAAAAATACTGAATTTACTCCTACTTATGTTAAGATATTTGATATATTCGTATAATACGAAAATAAAGTTTAGAATGTTATCTTAACTATACTATAGGGTCTTATAACATTACTTCATATTTTTCTATCAGATAATATCGAAAATTTAATCAATATAAATTGAAGTTATTAAGCTATTCAGAATAAAAATCTTACCTTGGACCAATACCAAATAATTGTTACATTTTTTCTGTATAATTATACTTTATCATACAAACTAAATCTCTTAAATTATAAATTCTATGGTTCGGTCCCATGAATATAAGATATTATCGTCTTCATCTTAAAAATTACATTTTGTCCATTTGGATTTATTAGACTAGGATCCATATATAAATTTTATGTTACTAAAATATGGTAACAAATAAAAATCTTTTTTACCATATAAAGTATAATGACATACTTAATAAACATACTTTTTCCATATAGAGAAGGAAAAAGTGAAAGGCCAAATCTCACTCTTGATAGTATACTTAATAGTTATAGTTCTGGAAATCCTGGAAATTATGAAAATAAAAATCCCAGTTATTCTCAAACACCACATTATTATGATATAATTGTTTTAGGAGGAGGTCCGGAACATACTGAATATAGACTTAAAAAAGCAATAGAATTATACAAACAAGGAATTGCAGATTACTTAATTGTAACTGTTGGTGAAACTGATGTTTCTATTGCTAAAAAAATATTAGAGAATGCTGGCATAGATAAAGATAAGTATATAGTTGATGATAGATCTAAAACTACATCACATAATGCTCTTCATGCTAAAGATATACTTTATAATTATTTACATGCACCAAAGGGTACACCAATAGCAATATTAACAGAAAGTCCTCATTGTCCTAGAGCTAGAGATACATTTGACCTAATCTTTAGAGGAAAATATGAAATAGATTCAATTTGTATTGAGCCTCTTCCAGATCCATATATGTGGGGTAAAGAAGAAAAAATAAAAAGTATAAGAAAGTACATTCATCCTTTATATCCTTCATTAATTATCTCCTTAACATATTTAGAAAAATATTTAAGTTATTTACCAGGAATGAATGAAGAAAAAGCAGAGAAAATAGTAGATAAATTTGTAAGATCTACATCAGATACTATCAGCTATTTATTTAATACATCCTTAAAATATGCTAATAATGTAAAAGAATATATCAAGAGAGTATTTGGAAGTTATAGATCACATGTAAATGCATCTCCAAGTAGCTAATAAATATAGTTAAATAAGATAATATGGATCTATTATAAATTCAAAATTAAAAATATAGAATTAAAGGAGAATAAATATTATGTATATGCAAATTTTCTCAGAAATCAATTATAACTTTTATATTCTTCAAAAATACTTAAAAAATCAAAAAATAGGAAATCAAAAATTAAAGATTATATACAAATAAATATATTTTTACATTTATTTCTTAAATAATACAAAAGACTCTTTCTAAAAATCCTTTCAGTAAGTATTACTTTTTAAAACATCTTTATATATAAATTTTATGTTACTAAATAATAGTAATAAAAACTTTTTCATAATATTATGATAAAATGCCTTCGTATATAACGCTTAAAGCAAGAGTATATTATATAACTAGAGATGGAGGTTTGTACAATATACATGCATATATTAAATACAGCGAAAAAAGATATAAATTCTTTACTTTGCAAACAGAAAAGGAAATTCCAAAAATAATATTTGAAAAATATAGAAAGATAAAAGATGAAGATAAATATTATTTTCCTAAGGTATTTATAGTACCAACTCCATCAATAAGAATAAGAAAAAATAAAAAAACCATTCCTAATAAAACAGCTATTCCTTTTGATGAGAAGTTTAAGTTAGTTATAGTATATGCAAAAGACCCGCCCTATCGTATACGTTTAGATAAATTAATTAAGGTATCTAACATGGAAATTTACGTAAGAAAGGATAAACTAAGAAGGATGTATGTTGAAGGTTTTTGTGAACCTGACGCTTTAGACGCTTTAATAAATAATAATAATTTAGAGTCAAGATCTTATAATATAGATTTAAGAGAAGCCAATTTAGATGATCTACTCAGGTTTATTAGATATGATGTTAAATACAATTCTAAAAATAATCAAAATAATAGGAAAGAAAAAATGGAAAAAACTGGTCCATATATTTTTATTGGTAAAGGTCGGG
>Ga0081534_100684_pt1 | contig 10632 bp, 9 predicted proteins | sample MonGeyMetagenome_FD_71019 | JGI IMG/M metagenome (GOLD analysis project Ga0081534, IMG submission 71019) | Hypoxic/sulfidic aquatic microbial communities from Monarch Geyser, Yellowstone National Park, USA - MG (SPAdes) v1 (version 2) | ecosystem: Environmental > Aquatic > Thermal springs > Hot...
CAATGTACTTTTGGGATAGCTGCCTCACTGATTCATCACCCTTCCTAAGTCCTGATATGGCCTCCACCGGCCTACCACTGGTTATAGCCGACCCCCTCACCAGGATGTTAATGGAGGTTCCCTCGAACTCCCCAATCTCCCTTAGGACGTCGCCTATGGTTACCCCCTCCTTATCCATATCAACCACGTCAACCACGTTCACCCTAATGTCGCCGCAACGTGACAAAATGGTCAAGTCTCGCCCTTTAGGGCGGGGTCGTGAGATTCCACGGAGATAGGTTTATAAACACAGCCCCACTGGGTTGTTTAATAACCCCGCAATAGGCGGGGTAACTGTCGAGACCCCCAGAGTGAAACCCCACCCATCAAGGCGGGGAGGGGGTCATTGTTGGGTAACTGGGTCTGAGTTAAGTGTGACCGCGTACCTAGGACTCCCCCTGGCTGCGTAAAGCGCCCTGGCCAGTGTCATGGTTGTGCTGTAGGTCATGGCTGGCATGTAGTTTACGCCATGCGTGATGTCTAGGATTACGGCGTCTGGTTCATAACCCCTCAGCTCATCGTAAAGCTCCCTCATCAGCGTGAACCTGGCATTCTCAAGCGTGCTCTCAAACCTATAACCACTGTAGTACCCAGACCCAGGCAGCACCACGATGCTCAACCTGGAGTCGACGTCATCGCCTAGTAAAACCCTCGCATAACGCCCCAATACACCCCTAACCTGCTCCACCAACTTCATGTAATCCACCGATCCAGAGCCCTTAATCTCCTCGAAGAGCTTCTTATTACCGCTGCAGTACTCATCATCAACCTCCCTCTTCCTAGCCTCATTGCACTCACTTGAGCATTGACCCTGCCCCTGGGGCCCAGCCCTACCTTGACTACCCTGACGGCCAGCGCCCTCCTGGCACCCGGCCACCAATGTGTCCTGGCTGATAACCAAAACCCTCACATCCCAGCCTCCCCTCCTCAACTCATCGTAGATGACGGATGTTGAAGAGAAGGAGTACTTACCCTGCTGATCATACCCACAGTCAATAGGCCTCCTACACAGCTCACCAGTCTCAAGCCTGGGTGGTATGTACCTGACGCAGCTCCAGGTTAACGGTAAACCCCAGGTTGCCACTAATAATGCCTTTTTTTACCAACAGTACTCATTATACCTCATAATTAGTAAAGTATAAAAGTATTGTGCCTCTAGAATTAAGTGGTAATGAAAGTTTACCTAGCCTCATGGGGAAACCCACTTGAGTGGGGTAACGCCAAGTACCGCCATGGGCCAGTGGGTGTCGCGTACTACTCCTACACGACACTACCCTTCATGGTTAGGGAGTACGGTGTCGATAAGGCAATAATCATAGCACTGGATAGCGTGATTACGGCGAGGGGTCGAGCACCGAGTAAGGAGGTCCTGGGTTGTGCCGAGCAGGTCGGCCTAGTGGTTAGTAACAACTCGATTAGGCCCGGCGAAGTCAGGGACTACAGCGAGTGGGTGGGGAGGGCTAGTAAGTACATAGAGTGCGTGGCCGCGAGGTCTGTAGGCAACGATTTAGCAGGCAGGTTGAGCGTGGTTATTGCGCCCTACGTGGGCTTAAGGGAGGGTGTGGCGTACGGCGTTGGTAGTGGCGTGAGGCCAGATGTCTACTTAACACACGCCCTAGTGAGGGTCCTTGATGTGCTCGGCGGATCCCTGAGGGATGTTGGGGAGTTGATTGTGGATATCACGCACGGCATAAACTACACGCCATACCTAACCATCGAGTTGGGTAAGATGCTGGCATCGCTAGTACTGGCGTTAAATGGTTCCAGGCCCAACTATGCCGTGGGTATTCGCATATTCAATGCCGTGGAGGTTGGGCTAGAAGGTGATGTCAGGGTGTATGATGTGCACAACATAGGTGAGTTAAGGATGGATAGGTATTACCTAGACCCAATAATCACAGCCGTGTACACGAACGCAAAATCCCTCGACCCCGACGAACTAGCCGTCATCGGCTCACTCATGATGAATGCACCGGTTGCCCTAATACAATCATGCAAGGACCTACTCAAGCAGGAAGCAGGGACCTTACTGCCGGAGGATCTATCCTACAGCAAGTTGCTGGGGACTGTGAGTGTCGAGAGGTCGGGTAGTGATTACGTGATCAAGCATTCAAAGTACGTAAGGCCGGTTGTGGTGTATGCAAAGGCGTTCACGAGGGCCCTATGCACATCACTAATGAACCAATTAAGTACTAAGAACCTGCTGCAGAACTACGTGCCTGCCGTGGAGCTTAAGGATGCTGTTGCGCCGTACTTCGAGAAGGTATCCAAGGCCTCGGAAGTCATTGTGAGGAACGCCCTAGACACACTACGCGAGTTACTAGAGGAGAAGGCACCAGTACAACTCCAAGCCACCCCAACCTCGATAGCGTGCAATAGGATCGTGCTTAGGAACTTCATAGCACACGCCGGATTCTACATAAAGAAGGCGAGGGGTATATCGTGGATTGACATGAAGATAGAGGGCAACGACGTCAAGGTCGGGCACTACAGGAACTGGGACTCGGTCAAGAAATTCATAATAGACTGCCTAACAAAACAACTAACACCAAAAACTCAACAATAAACACACCACCCCAACTCTTCCATTCATTATAACAGCCCATAAATTACTAAACAAAACGACGCCTCGGCCTATATCAATCTCTCCTATTAGATTCTTACTTATATCATCATCGCGCTCCTACCCGAAGTTGCTGAGAGCTTCAATTCTTCTGTAGTAGATTCGACGGTGTATGAGGTTGCCGAAGACCTGGTTCAATACTTTATTAATAATGCTTCAATTCTTCTGTATTAGATTCCGAACCGTGAATTTATTTACCTCTTTATAAGTTTTTCCCTACCCCGTTCACGGGTTCTCGTCAGAGGGGCTATCCACTCCCCATGCCTACGGTTCGTAAAGCCTCTGACGATCTCACGACTACGATGCACGAAAAACTCCGACGAACAATTCAACCCCTCAATATCGTGAAGACTCTGACGGTGGAGATGGGGGTGATTCCTTTGCTTTGTGTTTACTATGTTGGTGTTTCGTTGCTTGTTGCTCTAGGTCTATGGGTCTCGGTGCGTACTTGGCATCCACGGTAACCCTACCCTAACCCAAATCACGGCCTCCCTAGGCTGAATGCCGTGTTTAGGTATGTAGTCGTGCCTCGGTTTGTTCGTCGTGTAATTAAAGGATTTTCTACGTGGGCGTTGTTTGTTGTTTTTCGAGTAATTGCCTGTATAGGTTGATCCTAGCCACGACAACGCCTAGGTCGTTGAGTAATCCATCCAATGCCTTTAGCGCCTCTTGTTGGTTGCCCTGGCTCCTCAATATGGGTGCTAAAGTACTCGCTATGTTGCTTGGGTGTAGGTTCCTGGGTAGCTCGTTGAGTATGCCCTGTGCATTCCTGCTGTTCCTGTTTATGAGGTAGACGTAGTTAATCACTTCACGTACCAGGTCGCGCCTCAATTCATTGAGCCTAGTAAGGTCTTTGCTTCCCCTCTCATCCCTCAACACCCCCCTCATTTCCCACAGTAGGTCGTACATTCTTGTTAGGTGGGTCGTCACCTTATACATCAATGTCCTACTTGCCTCATCCACCTCGCCCTCTAACTCGCCTGCCCATGTGTGTCTTTGCTCGATGTAGCTAACCACGTCCCTGACCCTGTCGATGTTTAGTATCACTGGTGACTTGCCTGTGTTTAGTAGGTACACTAGTGATTCGTCCCTACCCATATCCTTAGCCCCGTTAAGCCTCTCCTCGGTGTCGTGCCAAACCAGGTATATTGGTAGCTTCGCGTCGTGAACCATGGCGCCGCTTGCCACGTTTATCCCGAATTCATTAGCCCTCCTAACTATCCTAACCAGGTAATCAAGCGCGTAGTGGTTTCCGACGACGACCAGGTCATCGCCACCGCTGTACACGACGAAGACGCTGTCACTGTAGTTAGGCGTGTTCATGTAGAGCATTGCACCATACGCGTCAAATATCGTTATGAGCAATTGACTGAAGAGTACGTACTGGGCGGCGCCTAGTTTCGAGGCCTTATTCTTTAGTTCACCCATTTTGTTGGCGTCGGACTTTACGGTTACGGCTACGCTGCCCAAATCCTCAAAGCTCTTCAATTCGCCGAATTCGTCGGTTGGCATTCGCGTATTTAGGAAGAACAGCGCATGCCCCGCATTGATCGCGCTACTAATGCTTAGCCTATCGAGGTCGTAGATTATCCACGGCGCAGTCCCGAGCCTAACGCCTTCGAGGCAAACCACGTAGTTGATCCCAAGTATACTCATTGATTCGCACCCGGGTTGGTTAACCGGGCTCGCAACCTCGGCGAGCGTGCCCAACCTCCTACTCACCCCACCTATTCTGTGGGCTATGGCGCAGAATGGGCATAGTGTTTGGTTGTCCACGTGGCTTGGTCTCTCGGTTGGCATGTGGCACATGTCGCATAGGTCCTTGCCGTTGATTATGAACTTCTTCCACCTACCATACCTCCTATTATCACGTTCGCCCTGGGCCTCCCTAAGGATGTCGCCGAAGTTGTCGCCAATACTGTGCACCCTGGAGTGGGCCACCACAACCCTAACCCTACCCTCGAACTTCCTCGCAACATCATCCTCTAATTCCTCAATGACTCCGTTGAGTACGTCCTCGTCAATCGCTGGGATGAGCATCACGACCTCACCGCCTGTGTTGAGGAGTACGTTAACCGGGCTTAATGCGTCAACCCCCAGTTTCCTATTTATGTCCCTGATGAGTCTCGTTGCTACGGTGTGCTGTAGTAGGTTTATGAGTATTGACCTACCCTTCAACTGCCTCATTGCCTTCTCAGTCCTGTTTATCCTACTGATTATGTCCTGAATACCGACTATGTCTGCAACGACTATGGCGTATTTATCCTTCGAAAACGCGGTGGATGCGTAGGCGGCTGCCGCGTGCGCAACCGCGTAGGCTGAGTAGGTGTTACCATCGCCACAGGTTGAGTAGGGGACGTAGGCCAGCGTTGATTTTGCGATCGATATTAGCGTCGTAATTAACAACTCCCAATCAAGCCTAAGTCCCCCAAGGCTCTCCACGTACCTGTCCAGCTCATTCACTATTGTGCCGTAGTCATCCCTAGCCCTAGCACCGTTAATCACAACATTCATCAGCAATGCCGGCCCAACGCTAACCTCCCTCCTGATGAACGGTATTCTCAATGGCTTATTAACATCGCACTCACCCTGATCAACAACAGACCCACCGATGGCAACCCCAATGTACCTAGGCACCTCCTGAGACTCCAATAGGTTGCTTACCTGGCTCGGGTCAACGCCAGCAGACCTCAGCGTGTTGCCTAGAATCTCGATATAATGCTTGGCATTACTTATCGGGTCACCGCCGCGCGCCCTCGACCTAACCCTACCCATTACGTAAAGTATTACCGATACCACGAGGGATTTAGCACTCATGGAATCACCCCAACACAAACCCAACCCACTGGTTCATTATTGGCGAGCCTAATTGTTGAGTCACCCCACACCCTACCTAGCTTTGACGATACGTAGTTAGTGACGTCCCTAAAGAGCGCGGGGTCCAAGGATTCCAGGAGGTTGAGCACGGTCTTCCACCTCCTACCAACACCATAACCAACCCTAATGGGTAAACCATCCCCACACCCAGGGGCTCTAACGCCCCTCCTGGACTCAAACGCCACTAGGTCCGTGCTGAACTCGCGGAGGGCCTTGACTAGGTCTTGCTTGAGGTATTCGCGCCTCTTGTCGATGATTAACTCATACCTAATAACAGTACCAGGCCTCAGCCCCAGTGCACGTATTGAGAACCTGCCCTCGTGATCCCTGATACAGTAGACGCCGTATTTGGTAGGATCTGGCCTGGTTACTTGCTTAATGATTACCTTGTTCATCACGCTATACGTCACCTCCTTCACCTCCTCCTCGTAAAGAACCTTATCGCTCACAGCCAAGACCGCATCCTCAGCATCTGTCGAGACCCTATTCAAGGCAACACCCTCACTGATTCTCTCCCTAACAATGCCCAGGAACCTGGTCCTCCTGTCAGCATCGTTTTTAAGCAACCAGTATAGGTACGCAGTCCTCAGGAAACCCTTAACCTCACTGGCCGGTATCCCCTCAGGGTTGTGATCAAGGACCTCGCCCGAACCGCACTGCTCCTCAACCCTGTAGGTGCGGCTTGAGTACTTCCCGGGGTCCCTCATCACGAAATCCCTAATGAGTGAGTCGAGACTAGCCCTCGGGTTCCTAATGACTTGGTCTATCGGCAACTTATTGAGGTCCAGTACGTATAGGTTATTATTGAGTACTACGAAATCAACACCCTCCATCAACCTACCTCCACCCAGCACGAAGGTTGGGGTCTTAATTGTGAGCTCCAGCATCATAGGGCAACCACAGCGGGCTTAGGTTCTTTATGCATGGTGGGTATTTAAGCACCTCAAAGTCCACGTAGCCCCTCGGGATAACACTACCGTCAGTGATCACATGCATTGGACCAATGACGTAGTATGGCGAACAGACCCAACCCCTAACGGCGGTGTTTAGGTAGCCTTCCACGGAATCAGCCCTTGGTAGTGCCGTACCGAGTACTAGGGCGTAACCGCCAGACCCCGCGTAATCAATTACGCCAGACTCAACAACCCTGAAGTGCCCAATACCCACACTCCTCTCCCCACCAATACCCAACTCACCAACCATCGAGAACACCCTCCCACCCTCATCAGCATCAACAACGCCCTGGGACTGCGTGTAGTAAATGATGTACCTCACCCACGGCATGAATGCCACAACCCTAAACGTGTCCGCGCCCTCAACAACCCTATCAATAACATTCCTTTGAATACCCACAAACTCCCCAAACTCCCCATACCCAAACTCCTCATCACCGCACACAATCCTAAAGCCATCCCCATAAACCCTATAGCCGATTTTCGTTACAAGGCACTTCATGGGTAAGTAATTAACACGCTTAACCTGCTTAGTAAACTCGGGCCTTTCGGCGCTAACCCTCTTAATGAGGCTTTGCTTGACGTTCATCGGTGTTGGTACCGTACCATAATCACCAATTGACCTATGACTAAAGTCTACGTAGATTAGTGGGTAGGCTGAGGAAACTGTCGTTACCCCGTGGTTAAAACCCATGAACCTCAAGTAATCAAGTGCGGAATATATGGTGTCCGAGGGAACATAATCAAGCGCGTCCAAAAGCCCCGACCTACCAACCCTAAACGCTCCCTCGAACTCGATTATTACGTACCCGATTTGCATGCTGCATCACGTAACTCATCAAATACGGCTATACCATCAATAGCCCTCCTAATACTAACCAATTCATTAGCCTCTGCAACCTTCCTCAACCCAACCTCACCCTTAGCCAGGTTTTGGAACTTAAGTGAGATGTTCTTGAACTCAATGTTCCCATAACCCCTAGTCCCCGAACCACCTATGTATGTTTCCTCAACAAGTATTAGCGAATCAATGAGGCTGGCTAGGTAGTACCTAGCTGGGTAATCCCTGATTAAGTCACTGAACTTACTATGCTCATCACACTCCCTACGCCTACACACATCAACATCAAATATCAGGAATGTTATTGAACCCTCAAACTCGACATCAGGCCTAACCCTAAGTATTCTCGTCCTCGGGTCGGCAGCCGAGGTGACCCTATCAATCCTATTCTCACTCTTCTCCTCAATGAAATCATCAAAACCAACACCCTCACAACCATCCTTAGCATTGCACAACTGCTCAATGAACCTCTGCGATGGGAATATGTCCCTAAAAATAGCCCTAGTCGGAGCCCAGCACTTCTCGATAAACCACGAGTACGGGCTAGCCCCCTCCTCACTGGGTTGAAAGGCCTGTGGTTGAACAGACATGGAACCGAAGACGTTGTCAACGGGGCAGTACGGGTCATCATGAACAATAGTGTTGCTCCTCGAAACCCTCATGTGGTAGTAAATCTTCCCATCAGTTGTGTGTAGGTCAAGGCCGAGAGCAACCTCGAGGAGCGACCTAGCCCTACCCTTGAGGGAACTACCTGGTATGTACGGCACCCTAATCCTATACTGTCTGTTATTAACTATGTAGGTCTTAGTTATTGAGATAGGCTCAACATCAGCCGCACCCATGACCTCCTTAGCCTTACCGCTCCTAATCAAGATGCCGCTCTTTGCCGTCAACGTGAAGCCCAGCTCCGCAATACCCACAAGCCTAATCCTAGGCACCAAGTAGCTAGAACTCATACTCCTCACCACCCTTCTTCCCGTAAATCACGTATGCAAGGAACGAATCTAATGAATCCCTGAGCGCTATCGCAAGCTCTCTCGCGCGGGCGAGATTACTTGGTTGTTGCAGGCTTGCCCTTACCTCATCAAGTGCCTGTTTAATACCATCAGCCAAATCTTCGTCAACAACCCCCCTTTTCTTCTGATACTCAAGCAGTATATTCAACCTCACGAGAGATCTAACGAGAGATCTAACCAACTGGTCCTGAACACCTGCTTTATCCTGCGCTGAGCTCTCGATAATCCTATCAAGAACCGTGACTAATTGACTATATATCTTCCTAAAAGACGTCGGGGAGGTCTTGTTTATTCTATAATTGTTGAGGCCTTTGAAACCATCATCGTACTTACCATCCCTAAAGTTTTGGTATATCATCGAATAAAACCTGGGAGCATATGGCATTAGGGCAGTAGTTAAGAATAGTTTTTAAATTTTATCTCCATAGTCTATGTAAATAGGTAGGAATCATGAGGATTCAGGGAACAATACCCTACGGCAATAAAGAGGTGGCGGTGAACATTAACATAGATTATGGTAAACCAATGACCATACTAATAGGGCCAAACCTCACAGGCAAGTCCATAACCCTAATGTGCATAGCCAATATGTACAGCAGGAAGCAATTCATGAGGGGCTACGTTAAAAGTAAAATTAATTCCCTGAAGCAATTCGTAAGGTGTGAGGGTGGTGAGAGGTTTGATTACACGGTCTTCGTTGATGCTTATAGGGTCACTGCACAACCAATAGAATACATTAGCGAAGACCTGGAGGAGATCCGGAAGAATGTTGATGAATTAATTAGGGGCGAAGAGAAGGTGCCCCCTGCGTTAGAAAGAATAAAGAGTCGCGTGAAGAGAATCGAGGAATTACTTTACGAGAGGTCAATAATCCTGGAACTAAAGAATTACGCATCAACACATAGGCTCTCAATGGCATATAGGGAGTTCGAGGGGGTTAGGGATGGGTTCAAAAAACTCATTGAGGAAATAGCGAGTAAGATAGGCAGTGAAGAGGTGAACATATTTAAGGCAGACCTCATCCACTTCTCACAATTATTCATTGACATAACCAGTGACGGGTGGTTATGGAAAGACTTAGAAATTGAGACTGAGGGCTCCAATATTGAGGTATTGTCAAGCGTCTTCGCCCCATCACTCGTAATTCTCTATGCAGTACTGACGTACGCAATGCAAGGCTCAAAGGCCCTCCTCATTGAGGAGCCTGAGACGCATGCCCACCCCTCTATGGCAATGTTCCTCGGTTACCTATTGACTAAATTAGCAATGAGTGACAATACTATGCGGGTTATAGCCGCAACACATAACTTCGATTTCCTACGAGGCGCGTTAATGGTTGGTGGAAAGTCCGTGGGCGTTTACGTGTTTGATAGGAGGATGGACGAAAGGGGTGTCTACACGTTAATTGCCGAGCCGTGGAATTATACGGCGGCTGTGCCCGGGTTTACTGAGACGGGTGTTTTATCTATTTTGGCAGGGAGTCATCGTAGGGAGGTGGGTTAATGATTATTGGCATCAACGTCGTTGATTTATGCTATGCTAAAGAGAAGTGGTTTAATGAACAAAGTAACTCTGCGAGTTATGGTAAAATTATGGAATATTTATTAAAAAATATCGATATTTATAAAAACGAAATTTGCGTATTATCTGAGAAAGGAATTGAACGATATGTGAATAAGTGTGGAGAAGAATTAGGAGTGTTCCACGTCTCTTCTGAATGTGAATGTGACTATAAGAAGTTTATGAACAATGATGAGTGCAGGAACTGTGTATGTTATGATAAGCACGAGTCCCATCTCGGCACGTGCTGTGTTGGTAAAGGCTTTGATGTCGTACTCATGATAGAGTGTGATTGTGACGGTTTTAAGGAGGGGGTTAAGCACGAGTGTCTCAATAATTTTGGGTGCGAGGATATTGGCGGTTGCTGGGTCCTATGTACCGGGTTAAAGCACTAGTGATTTATCGTTAATCCTCACCTTGATCACTATTGGTAACCCCATCGAGAACCTGGTAATATCGAGCAAGGCTAAATCACCCCTGAACTGGCATGTTCCATGCCTGCACCTTAACCGTGTTGTGAAGCCTATTAACTGCTTAATCACCCTCAAGTCCCCTATCATTAGTGTTGCCTCGCTCAAGTCATCAATCCTCACAATCAGTCTCGGCCTTAGTTCCCTATCGATTACGTACCTAGCAATACCAGGCACATGGAGCATGGGCATTACACCGCACTCACTGAAGATCGCCAACAACTCAACCAACACATCGGCGTTATTAACGGGT
>Ga0081534_100685_pt1 | contig 10629 bp, 11 predicted proteins | sample MonGeyMetagenome_FD_71019 | JGI IMG/M metagenome (GOLD analysis project Ga0081534, IMG submission 71019) | Hypoxic/sulfidic aquatic microbial communities from Monarch Geyser, Yellowstone National Park, USA - MG (SPAdes) v1 (version 2) | ecosystem: Environmental > Aquatic > Thermal springs > Hot...
TAGAAAAATTTTTAAATATATCGTTAACATCTACTATAATATAATAATTACATTAAAATATTCTGCATATTTTAGTATTCTAAATTAAAAATATAAATAATGAAATTAAAAAATAAACTTATCGTCAATCCAAGAGGGAAAGAAAAATTATAAAAAACATACCAAAAAAGACAAAAAGATAAATATAGATGTAAAAATTTAAAAGAATCTAAAAAGAACTTAGGGATATTAAAGAACTTTAAAAACAACTAAAAATAGTCTACATGAATTGATGGAAATATATAGAATCTTTAAAGAATTTGTACGGAACTAATTTAAATAGTGTTTATCCAGAAATTATTCAATTAGAAAAACATATAAAGAATCTTTATAGGATATTGGAAGAGATCAAAAAGGAGAACCGTCAATGAATCTTAAAGGAGAATATCATAACATATTAGATGGAATACATAAACTTTGAAAAATTCATAAGAATAAAATTTCAAAGATGTAATTTTTTATAAAAATTTTATTTAATTATAAAAACTTTAAACTTATGGTTGAGGTAACGTTGCCTGAACAGATACACCATTATATATAAATGTAAATAAATAATAATAAAGTCTGGAATTCCAATTATTAGTTAAACCACTAGGATTACATGATAAAGTTATTGTACTTTGTTGATTTGAAGCAATTATACTCGATGATGCTGAACAAGTATATGTAGTACCATCGTATGTATTGTTCGAAGCATAATATTCTTGGGCTGTTATAGTTAGGTTATTAGTATTAATTGGTACATTTCCATTATTGTATACTATTGCATATATATTACCATTAGAAACATATATCTGAGATACACTAAAAGATGTTACTTGTATAATCTGCTTAAGCTGATTTGATGTAGATTGCGTTAAAGGATTAAACAACCCCATCATCCATGAATACGTTAATCCTGCTATTGCTACTGTCATCACAATTAATAGTATTGTTGCAATAATTGGAGATATACCCTTCATAAATAATCTAATAGAATATTGATATTTATAAATTTTTGACTTAAGAGGTTTGATTTACTATAATCAAAATTTAATAAAAGAATAATTAAATTAAATTAGAAAAGGACCCGTAGCTCAGCATGGATAGAGCGACGGCCTCCTAAGCCGTAGGTCGGGGGTTCGAATCCCCCCGGGTCCGCTTAATTAGTTTTAACATTAATTTCTTTTTTATAATATCTTAATCCCAATAAAAATAGAGAAGAAACTACATATACATAAACCATTGGCATAAAATCTGTAATATAATATGTAAATATTGTTGTATTACCTAAAAAATATACTAAGAAAAATCCTAAATAAATTGATAATGGATATAAATAAGAAACTGTAACTTTTTTATCTTTTAATATAAATATTAAAGGTGTTAAAATTAGCCATAGTATCATAATATAATTGTTTACAGATGCATAAAAATTATTTAAATAAAGATTATTTCCAGAATATGTTCCTAAATAAAATGGACGAATATTTAATAACCATTGCCATGGTAAAGAAATTTGATTTGGGGCATTTACAATATGTCCTGATGTTATATCCCATTCTAATGCACCTAAAAAACTTTGATTAAACCAGCTAGAAAATCCAAAATATATAATTAATGGAAGATTTAAAGATAAATATATTATTAATGGTAATATAACTACATAAAGAAACCTTTTTATTCTACTTATATTAATTCCCTTAATATAATATAAAAGAGGAAATATTAATAAAGCTCCTGGGAATTTTGAAGAAAATGCTAATCCAAAAGATATAGATGATTTTGGTATATCATCTTTTATTAAATAATACAAAGATAATAAAGAAAAGAATGCTGCATATATATCTAACATGGCTATACCATGCATTACCCATATATTTGGATCAGAAATAATTAAAACTGAAGTAATTATTCCTGCAATATTTCCAAATATATTATTACCAACTATTTTTCTGGTTATTAAAAACGATAAAATTATTATTAGATCTCCCAATATCCAGCTAGGAATTCTCCAAACCCAATAATTATATCCTAAAAAATATATAAAAATACCAATTATATATTTTGCTAAGGGAGGTTGTTCAAGATTAAAATAATTTGTTAAATCTTTTCCAGAAGGAAATGGAACAGTTTGATTTATATTTAAGTGAAATATTTTTGTCATAATATTATATGAAGCTGGAGCATACCATACTTCGTCTGAAATATATGAATTTATAGGATAAAATAATGAAACTGTCTGATAAGTATAAATTAATAACAAAATACCTAAAATTATATAAAAAGGATATTTTTTTATGAACTCATACAATTTGGTCATTATCTTGTTTTTCTTTAAAATATCAATAATCTTAAATAAATTTTTCATTATTGATCTATATTAAAAAAATTTAAAAAGCTAGATTATTTATGATAAACTTTCTATATAAACTTCAGGCATAATTCCATCTGGCGGATATGTTCTTCCAACAACCCAATATATAGATTGTGAAGATGTTGATTGGGGACCGCTTCCAGAATTAATGGAAAAGTAATCTCCTGATAAAATGTTTCTATCAATTCCTATTTTTAAAGTTTGATTGGTATTTTCTAAGGTTCCTAATAGAGAAATTGGTGGGGTATTATTCAATGCAAGATATCCGGCCTGTATATATGTATTATTGCAAAAATTAACTAAAAAGTATGAATAAACATATGACTGATTTTTATTTATAAATGATCCTTCATATAATTGTACAGGAAGTATTTGATTGGCATATGAAATATATATTGCAGGTTGTAAATTATAATATTCATATTGTACAAATATAGAATTTAATAATGTTGGTGTATATCCTCCAAACCCATTTACTCCTGCAGCATATGTAACCGATTTTTCACCATACATTGAAATTACATTTGCATCAGCTTCCCCATTGTAATACCATCCTTCCTCTATAATTATTGGTATATTTGGAATATTTCCATCATTTGGAGGTTCTATATAAGATCCTTGAGATAATGAATAATTTATCATTTCAATTCCATTAATAGTTGGTGTTGGGAAATAATTTCCATGTTCAACATTTAAGATCCAATTATCTTTTGTATCATAAAACCAACCATAAAAATCAAAGACAAGTTGTCCATTATCATAAATACTTAAAGGTCCCCAACCATAATTATTATATACATAAGATGAAATGCCAACATAAGGAGAGTATTCTTCGTAATAATTTTCTCCTGCAGGTCCTATATACATGTATATTGTAATATTAGAATATGGAAGAATTGAACTTGGCAATCTTATCCACCAAACAGAATAATTATTATAGTATCCTGCAAACCAGGAATATAAAATTGATCCTGTAATATTATCTAAATTTGTAAAGAAGAAAACATTTGATCCGTTTTCATTTATTCCATATTCTCTCATTATAGAACTGTTTATATATATTTCTTGTTGAAATGGTGAAAAAACAGTACAATTTGTTGGATTATATATTATTAATTTTAATATATTTCCATTACTATATGTTTTACTTTGATAACTTAAATAATGCATTATTCCAAAAATTATTAAAATAATTATTAATACTGCAAGTATATTTCTTATGTTCATAAACTAATAATTATAATAATTTTTTTAAACAATTTGTTATTTTATATTAATAGTAACAGGGCTAACCTTCCACTAAAATTACTAAAGATGGTGAAGAAGATTCTGGTTCAACATTAAACTGATAGTTTGCATATCCTATATATTGCCCATTTACATAAACTTTTATATCTACATCAGTTAAACCTGGAGATAATATTAGCATATTAAATGGTATTATTAATGAACTGTTTGGTTGTAAAGGAGAAGATATAGTAACATTATTTAAAGTCGTTACAGGTAAATTATTATATGATAAAACTACACTATTTCCTATAACTGAAAAAGATAAGGTTATATTATTAATTGTTGCATTACCAGAATTTGTTATATTTAAATAAAATATTGCATTTCCAGGCTGCATAGGTAAAGTAATTGATCTATAGAAAGTTTGATTAATAGAATTAATATTCAAAATACCTTGTAAATATATGCTAGAATTATATATAGGAGTAGTAGTTGTCGTAGTAGCCGTCGTAGTAGTTACATAATTTGTAATAGTAGAAGTGGTTGTAACTGTTGATGTTGTATACTGAGTATTAGTTACAGTTGAATAAATTGTTGATGTAGTTGTACTTGTTAAAGTTTCAGTATATGTTTGTTCATTAACAATTGTTGAAGTTGAAGTTATTGTAGATGTAACTGTTGATGTAGAAACTGTTGAAGTGACTATTTGGATATTAGTTACCGTTGCATATACTGTTGATGTTGATGTATAAATAGTAGACGTAGCTGTATTTGTAATTGCTGATGTAGTGGTTGTTGTAGATACTGTACTAATAACTGTTGCTGTGTTAGTAACTGTTGTATAGTCTGTATATGTGTCTGTCGTAAATATAGTACTAGTAACTGTAGATGTGACCGTTTGTGTAACAGTAGTAGTAGTATAGACTATATTAACTGATGTATATGTACATTCCTCTAAACATTCTCCCCCAGCATTACAATAAGTACATGGACCACCACAATATGTACATGCACCAACAGTAGAACAGCTATAGGCGACATTAAATATTTTTATAAATAATATTAAAATTAACATATATTTTAGAATCTTTTTTATCTTAGTATTAATCCCCATCTTATGATTGTATTGTAGTATAATAAGTTTGATTGGCCGTAACAATTAAAGTTATAGTAGATGTTGTAGTTGTATAGACAGTTGATGTGGTAGTAACTGTACTAGTAGTTGTTACAGTAGTTGGAATTGTTATATATACTGTACTCAACACAGTAGTTGTGAAGGTTGTTGTCGTATTAACTGTAGTCGAAACAACTGACGTAGTAGTTATCGTAGTTGTAGCCGTTACTGAAACAGTTGACGTTGATGTGGTAGTTAATGTACTAGTTGTAGTTGATATATCATATACAGTTTGCGTTACTGTATCTATTACATAGACTGTACTTGTCGCTGTTGTATAAGCTGTATTAGTAACTGTTGCTATGTTAGTAACTGTTGTACAGGCTGCAATAGTGTATGTCGTATATACAGTACTAGTAGTTGTAGATTTATAAGTAGCTGTAACTGTAGATGTAACAGTCTGTGTGATAGTGGTGGAGTCGCTCTCAACTGTATAACATAGTGGATTATATGTCATGAGAGAATATACTGAAGATAAGTAAGCAAAAGCAATTATAAACATAACTAAAACTTTATATAGTTTGTGCAGTATAATTCTTTTACTTTTGTTACTACCAAACATCATAAGATATTTATATCCGAAATATTTATAAAATTTTATATTATTTTTATAAGAAAATAAGTAACTAAAAATAATTTATAAAATTTTTATTATTTTCGCATAAGCAAATAAATAACTAAACCAGCAACTATTACTAAAACTATTAAAACTTTTATTTCTGTATTATAATTAGAATAGGAACTTGTTGTTTGATTTGTTAAATAATATGTATAGCATATATTTGAAAGATATGTCAGTCCATTTATTTCTTTTTGATATGTTAAGTTAAGACATAAATCTTCTCCATTTATCATTGGAACATTATCATAAATATAAATATATTCGGTAGAGTTATACAGTAAATTACCTATATTAATTGAATCTTGAAAATTTATATTATCAGAATATATTGTTAGTCCTGCATTATATAAATTATGATTATTATTATCATTTGGATATGTAGATAAAATTACCAACAAAGTTCCATTATTATTTAAATATATTCCATCAAAAAATAATGCCTCTCCATAAACATAATAAGGTATAATGTATAGATCTTGTAATAGATTATCGGAATATACTTCAATTAAAATATAATATATTCCAGGATATAGATTTGATACATTAATACTATCATAAACATAATTATATCCTTTATTTAATTCTACATTAAGAGAATTATTGTATATCGCCCCATATAATAGAGCATCCCACTCAGCAAGTTTAATATTTATTGTTGCATCTGTATTATATAATGAATATAAACTCAAGTTTAAATTTAATATTCCATTATTATTTGTAAGTTCTGTCTGATTTCTTACAATAGCAATCCATGGATAATTACCAATATTTGGGTTACTTATATAAATATTCTCATATATTGGTGTAGAAAAGTTGTTTGGATTACCAATTATATGTTTTGTAGCAGTATATAAATAAAATAATATTTCATAATTTCCTGAAGATATGTTTTCTGGAATTTGGTATGAAAAATTTACTGTATAATTTTCATATGGAAATAAATTTGATATCATCTTTAATTCTGCAAATAATACTTGATTACCAAATGAAGAATTTTTATTAACTAACATTATTCCCAAAAATATTTGAGGATAATAATATGGATCGTTATTTTGTACCAAAACATATCCAGTAATATTTTGTCCAGCTAAAAATTCTTGATTATATAAATATGGAGTAATTGATATATTTGGAACATAACTTTGATTATTATAATAAATTTGATAAGAGAAAATATTTCTACTTAATAAAAATATAAAGAGAGATACTAAAATTAATAATATCTTCTTATTCATATATTATCCTTAAAGAAAATATTTATAAAAATTTTATATCCAATTATTTCTCTTTAATTTTAATAAAAAAGACAATGCTTTAGCAGCTTCTTCTGGAGATTCAAATACTGGTAAATATTCTTCAACATATGTTTTTATTTGTTCTGTAAATCCTCCTCCATATATTAAAAATACTAAGGGAACTTTTTTATTAATTATTTTTGATAATTTTTCAGGAAATTTTTCTGTAAAAGAAGGTAATTGAGGTAATAATATCGCAATTATACCTTCAGTTCTCGGATCATTTAATAAAATCTTCAATCCCTCTATATATTGATCTTCACTTGCCTGGGCTGTAGTATCTATTGGATTATGAAATGATGCAAAAGAAGGTAAAATACTTTTTAATTTTTCTTTAACATCTTCCGGTGTTTCTTCTATTTTAATATTATTTTCTTCTAAGGCATCTGTCGTTAAAACACCTTCACCTCCTCCATTTGTATATATATAAATTACCATAATTATAAATAAAATGCCAGAGTTTTTAAATAGATCATAAAATCTCCCATACTTTTTGCTTCAATTATATTATATTGCTTAAATAAATTTCTATATACTTCATAATCTCCAGCCATGGATGCTGTATGAGAAGAAACTGCAACAGAACCTCTCTTTGTTTTTCCAGATTTTAATACTATTACCGGTCTATTTAATTGACTTGCAACTTCTAAAAATTCTCTACCCCTTCCCTCTCTTAATCCTTCCATATATATAAATATTGCCTTAGAATTTTGATCATCCTTTAATTCTTTTAATATTTCAACTTCATCTAAATCAATTTTATTCCCATAAGAAATTATCTTTGATACACCAATATTTTTACTTGATAACCATTCCATAAATGCCAAAGCAATTGCACCAGATTGTGATAATAAAACAATTTTTCCTTTCTTTGGTCTTATTAACCTTTTATCATCAACAAAAAAAGTATCTATACCATTATATGGATCATATACACCCATACCATTTGGTCCCAATATTCTTATCCCATACTTTTTTGAATATTCTAATATTTTTTCTTCAAGATCTTTTCTTCCAACTTCAGAAAACCCGGCAGAAACTATTATTGCCAATTTTACTCCCTTTTCTCCAGCTTGTTTTACAACTTCAGGAACGCCTTCCGCAGGTATTGCTATTATAACAGCATCTATATCTTCATTTATTTCAAGAATATTCTTATAACATTTTAAATTATATAAATTATCATAATTTGGATTTACAGGATATATTTTTCCAGGAAATCTTTTAATAAAGTTTTTTAATATTATATTTCCAACTTTTCCCTCTTTATTACTTGCCCCTACAATTGCAACAGATTTTATATCAAATATACTCATACTTTAATATAGCATTTTACATATTTATATCTTTTTTCACATAATTGGCATAGCATAGATTGTAAATCTATTAATTTAATATTTTTATCTTTTTTTAATGATTCTGCCATTTTAATTAATATAATTTTATCTTCTTCATCAAATTCAAAATAAGATTTACCTCTTATACCCTTTAAATATTGGGAAACTGCAGATTGAGTTATTGATAATTTATCCGCAATTTCTTCTTGAGACATTTTATAATTATCATACAATATTTTTGATAATTCCTTTCTAATTGAAGGAAGCAGTTCTTTTACAAATAGCTCACATCTCAGTGTCATATAATGATGTTATATAACAAAATTTAAAAATAACTAAATAACATCAAGTATGAAAATAATGAAGTATTAAGAAAAGATTATAAAAATATAATTAATAAATGAATTCTTAAGAATAAAATAGCCTCAGAAATTTATATAATTTATATTTTAGGAACTTTAAAAAATTTATTATTTTAAATTCAAACCGATTGCAATACTCCTAAAAATTCCTAATAATATTATAAGGATTATATCTCTTTTATTATCCATTATCAATCCTACTACAGCCAATTTTATAAAAATGATCAAACTCTAATAAATTAAAATAATTTTCTAACATTCAAAGATTGAATTAATTAGGCCCGCCGGGATTTGAACCCGGGACCTCCGGATAGTGAGTCCGGCATCATACCCCTAGACTACGGGCCTTAAAATATTTTTACAAAAAATATTTTTTATGATATTAGAAAAAATTACCTCAAAATATATTAATTATATAACTGTAAGAAATTATGATAAAAGCAAAAAATATATTGGACAAGATTGTATTGTAAAATATCTATTAAATAGAAAAAAATTGTATAAAGATGATGGAGAAACAATATATAGAAATTTTGTTGAGGTAAAATATAATAAAGATGCAAAAGAAGAAATAGATATACCAAAAGAAAAAATATTAGAAGATATAAAAAATGAAAAGAAATTTTTAATAGATAATTCATTATATAATTTATTACCAAATAAGGGAAAAATTAGTTTAAAAATACAAATTTCCCAATCATTAAAAGTTATAAGAGAATATTTGTTTGATAGTAATTTAATATTAATTGGAGATATTGATTATTCATTTTTAGGTAAAAATCTTGTAAATATATATAAAAAACAGGAAGATTTTGATTTTTATAAATACAAAGCAATAATATTAGATCCTTATGGAGATGAAATATTAAATGATAATGATTTAGAGAAATATGACTTATTTATTTTAGGAGGAATTGTTGATATTGATCTAAATTGGCAATATGCAACACAATATTTATTTAAAAATATTGATTTACCACATAAAAGAATAGAATTATATGGATCTATAAAAAATGTTCCAGATAGAATAAATATATTAATAAAGATTTTATTAGATTCTATTTATTTAAATATGTCATTAGAAAAATCAATAATAATTAATTCTCCCAAAAAGTTTATCAAATATGTTATTTAAACTTTCATAAATAGAACCTGGATGTTCTTTAAGATATTTATGCCAATTCTTTATTATCTTTGTATATTCATCTCCAAATAAAGATCTTAAATTATTAATATCTCTTTCGCTAAATCCTTTATTTATTATTTCCTCTATTTTATCTCTATACTTTTCATATTCTTCTAAATCTTTTATATCCTTCTCTTTATACCTAAAAAATTTGTAAATTATAGAAAATAATCCGAAATTTTCAAAATATAATGTACGTTCCAAACCAGATTTTCTAATAAGAATATTTCCCTCAGTATCAATAACTATATATAATGTTCTATTATTTGGTAGTTTTACTTCTATATAAAAGTATATTCCATATAAATTTGGAATTCTTAATTCTTCTCCATCTAAATTTAATTTATATCCATAAATATTATTTGGTAGAAATCTATATTCATATCCTCTCATTTCAGAATATTTTATTATTTTATCTTTTTGCTCTATAGTTCTATTTTCATCTCTACATACTATATCAATTACATTACTTACGGACTTTTTAGGATCATTTAATATACTTGCTATTTTTATATTCCCAATTAGAGAACACTCTTCATTAATTATCTCATGTGGAGGTAGATATTCTTTTATTTCTCTAAAAGGTATCCTTTCCCTCTTTATTCCTTCATAAAACTTTGCATTAGATTGAGAAAGTATATCTGGAAACTCTGAAAGTTTTGGAAGATAATCTTCCAAATTTGATAAATTATTAGCATTATCAATTATATATTCAGCATTTCTTAATATTGATTCAAGATTTTTGGTCATTAAAAATATCTTTAAATAATTATCTTTATAAAAATAGCCCCGCGGGGATTCGAACCCCGGTCTCAGGGACCAGAGCCCTGAATCCTAGGCCACTAGACGACGGGGCTTTCCCAAATATAAATTTTTAAAGATAAAAATATATAGATTTATTCATAAATGAACAAGGAATATAAAAAAATATCTGTCAAGGATGTAAAGAGATTAATAGCAATAGTAAAAATAAATAAAAATGAAAATTTTATAGATATTATTAAAGAATTTTCTAATGATTTTGCAAA
>Ga0081534_100187_pt3 | contig 10624 bp, 11 predicted proteins | sample MonGeyMetagenome_FD_71019 | JGI IMG/M metagenome (GOLD analysis project Ga0081534, IMG submission 71019) | Hypoxic/sulfidic aquatic microbial communities from Monarch Geyser, Yellowstone National Park, USA - MG (SPAdes) v1 (version 2) | ecosystem: Environmental > Aquatic > Thermal springs > Hot...
AAAGTTAAAACCTTTTAAACTTGTTCTAATCTAATCTCCCGATGCCTCCTTTCGGTAAGGTGCTGGTCGCCAACAGGGGAGAGATCGCCGTCAGGGTCATGAAGGCCATGAAGGAAATGGGGATTAAGACGGTCGCCGTTTACTCCGAGGCCGACAAGTACGCTTTGCACGTCAAGTACGCTGACGAGGCCTATTACATCGGCCCTGCCCCCGCGATTCAGAGCTACCTGAACATCGACGCTATAGTCGACGCGGCCCTCAAGGCGCACGCGGACGCGGTCCACCCGGGCTACGGTTTCCTCTCGGAGAACGCCGACTTCGCTGAGGCCGTCGAGAAGGCCGGCCTGACCTTCATCGGTCCTTCGGCGGAGGTCATGAATAAGATAAAGTCGAAGCTGGACGGGAAGCGTTACGCCAAGATGGCGGGCGTCCCCATCTCACCTGGCTCCGACGGCCCCGTCGAGAGCCTCGACGAGGCGCTCAAGATAGCGGAGAGGATCGGCTACCCGATAATGGTGAAGGCCGCTTTCGGAGGCGGAGGGACGGGGATAACCAAGGTCAACTCTCCCGAGGAGCTCCAGGAAGTCTGGGAGAGGAACAAGAGGCTCGCCCAGCAAGCCTTCGGTAAGAGCGACCTCTATATAGAGAAAGCCGCCGTGGAACCCAGGCACATAGAGTTCCAGCTGATAGGCGACAGGTACGGCAACTACGTGGTGGCCTGGGAGAGGGAGTGTACGATCCAGAGGAGGAACCAGAAGCTGATCGAGGAGGCCCCGTCCGTAACCCTCTCAATGGAGGAGAGGAGGTCGATGTTCGAGCCCATCATCAAGTTCGGCCAGCTCATGGGCTACTTCACCCTCGGCACGTTCGAGACCGTCTTCAGCGACAAGACCAGGGAGTTCTACTTCCTTGAGTTGAACAAGAGGCTCCAGGTGGAGCACACGGTGACCGAGCTGATCTTCAGGATAGACCTGGTGAAGCTTCAGACGAGGTTGGCCGCGGGGGAGCACCTGCCCTTCACTCAGGAGGAGTTAGACAAGCGTTACAGGGGTCACGCGATCCAGTACAGGATCAACGCCGAGGACCCCCTGAACAACTTCACCGGCAGCTCGGGCTTCATAACCTATTACAGGGAGCCCTCCGGCCCGGGAGTTAGGGTCGACACGGGTTACGTTGAGGGTAATTGGGTCCCGCCCTACTACGACTCCCTAATAGCCAAGCTGATAGTCTACGCCGAGAACAGGGCTGAGGCCATAAGGGTGGGCCTGAGGGCCTTAAACGACTATAAGATAGGCGGGGTCAAGACCATCATTGACTTGCACAAGTGGATAAGCATGGACGAGGACTTCCAGAAGGGGAAGTTCACGACAGCCTACATCGCGGAAAAGACCCCCCAGTTCCTCAGGGACTTGAAGAGGTGGGAAGAGGAGAGGGCGGCGATAGCCCTAGTGGCTTACAACAAGGGGCTGCTCAAGAAGAGGGTAGAGGCCCAGGCCGGAGGTAAGGGAGTGGAGAACGCCTGGAAGACCCAAGGGAAGCTGATGCAGATGGCCCCGAGGGTGATGTGGTGATGCCCAAGGTCTACAGGCTCTACAACGACGTGGGCGACCTCTTCACCTTGGCCGTGGAGACCAAAGGGGACAAGTACGAGATAAAGACGGAGAGCAACACGTACGAGGTGGAGTTCAAGGGCAGGGGCACTAAGGAGTGGGAGTCCATAGTAATGGTTAACGGGAGGCCGAGAAGGGTCGAGGTGGACCAGGGCTACATAATAATCGACGGGAGCGAGGTATTCAGGATAGACAGGCTCAGCGAGGAGGCCCCGAAGGAGGGCGCAGCCCTGGAGGAGTTGCTCAAGGGCAAGGAGGGCGAAGTGGTTTCGCCCTTACAGGGCAGGGTCGTTCAGATAAGGGTTAAGGAGGGCGACGCGGTCAACAAGGGTCAGCCCTTGCTGTCCATAGAGGCCATGAAGTCGGAGACCGTGATATCGGCACCGAAGGCCGGGATAGTGAAGAAGGTAAACGTCAAACCTGGCCAGGGAGTCAGGAAGGGAGACGTCCTGCTGATTATAGAATAAAAATTAACTAAAATCAATTATTTGATATTCAATTAATTATAGCAAAGTTTTTCATTTAAATCCTAAGGTTTATACTTTTAAAACTTTTTAAACCCTCTACGTCTATTAAGCCCCGTGAGCTCGCTTTACGAGAAGCCCCCAGTTGAGAAACTGGTCGAAGAATTGAGGCAACTTAAGGCCAAGGCCTATCAGGGAGGGGGAGAGGAGAGGATAAAGTTCCAACACAGCAAGGGCAAGCTCACAGCTAGGGAGAGGCTCGCGCTCCTCTTCGACGAAAACACCTTTATGGAGATCGGGACTTTCGCCACCACCAGGGCCACTGAATTCGGCCTCGACAAGCAGAGGTTTTACGGTGACGGAGTAGTCACGGGCTGGGGTAAGGTCGACGGTAGGGTGGTGTTCGCTTACGCTCAGGACTTCACGGTTCTGGGAGGCTCGTTAGGCGAGACCCACGCGAGCAAGATAGCCAAGGTGTACGAGCTCGCTTTGAAGGTCGGCGCACCGGTGGTAGGCATCAACGACTCAGGAGGCGCCAGGATCCAGGAAGGAGCTATGGCCTTAGAGGGCTACGGAATGGTGTTCAGGAGCAACGTGATGGCCTCGGGAGTGGTGCCGCAGATAACCATCATGGCGGGCCCCGCCGCGGGAGGGGCCGTTTACTCCCCCGCCCTCACGGACTTCATTATCATGATCAAGGGCGACGCCTACTACATGTTCGTCACTGGGCCGGAGATCACCAGGGTCTCGCTGGGCGAGGAAGTCTCTTATCAGGACTTGGGAGGAGCGGTGGTCCACGCCACCAAGTCCGGAGTGGTTCACTTCATGGTCGAGAACGAGGAGGAGGCCATCAACCTGACCAAGCGGCTCCTGTCCTACTTGCCCTCCAACAACATGGAGGATCCGCCCTACATGGAGACGGGAGACCCCGCTGACAGGGACGTCCAGGGCGTGGAGCAAATAATGCCCAACGACGCGGCCAAGCCCTACAACATCAGGGAGATAATAACGAGAATAGTCGACAACGGTGAGTTCCTCGAGGTCCACAGGCACTGGGCCACCAACATAATCGTGGGCTTCGCCAGGGTGGCTGGTCACGTGGTGGGCATCGTGGCCAACAACCCTGAGGAGTTCGGCGGGGCAATCGACGTCGATGCCGCGGACAAGGCCGCGAGGTTCATAAGGTTCTGCGACGCCTTCAACATACCCCTGATTAGCCTGACCGACACCCCAGGTTACGTCCCCGGCACCGAACAAGAGTACAAGGGCATAATAAGGCACGGGGCCAAAATGCTCTACGCCTTCGCCGAGGCCACGGTGCCTAAGATAAACGTAATCCTGAGGAAGGCCTACGGAGGCGCCCACATAGCGATGGACATCCACAGCCTCGGCGCGGACCTGGTCTACGCCTGGCCGACCGCGGAGATAGCCGTGACGGGCCCTGAGGGGGCCGTGAGGATACTCTTCAGGAGGGAGATCCAGGCGTCCCAGAACCCCGATGAGTTCATCAAGCAGAAGATAGCTGAGTACAGGAAGCTCTTCGCCAACCCGTATTGGGCGGCCGAGAAGGGGATAATAGACGACGTCATAGAGCCGAAGGACACCAGGAGGGTCATAGTGAGGGCCTTAGAGATGCTGAAGAACAAGAGGGAGTTCAGGTACCCGAAGAAGCACGGGAACATACCTCTGTGAGCCTAAACTCTCTTCTTTTCCTCCTTGCTTATCCTGTCAGCCTCCTTCAGGATCCTCGGGTAACCCCTTTTCGCCAAATCTATACAGTCCTGTAGGTCCGTGAGGTTCCCGGGGGAGTAGTAGTACTTCCCCCACTTCACCCCCCTTCTCTCGCCGTCTATCACCACGTACTCTATCCCGTCCTCTCTCACGATTTCCCCCGAGAGCCTCGACTTGGCCACGCCTATGGTGGGCACCTGGAGGAGGACTCCTATTACCGTGGCTATCCCGCTCTTCCTCGGGTGGGCCAGGCCGTGGCCGTCCACCAATATCAGGTCGCAGGAGAGGTCGTCGAGGGCCTCGAGCATCAAGGGGGCCTCCCTCATGAAGAGGAATCCCGGGATGTAGGGGAACTCAACCCTTCCCACGAACTTCCTGACCTCCAGCTTCCCTCCCTCCTCCCTTACCGCGACTGCTACGCCCAAGTCGCCCTTGTAGGCTACGTCGAGGGCGCAGAGGCTCCTTACGTTCTCCAACCCCAAGTGGGACTCCCTGTAGTTCCTCGCCACCAGGTGCTGGACGAGTTCGAGGAACCTCAGGGTGTGGGTCTCGACCAAGACCCCTCAAGCTCAAGGAGTAGCTTGAACTGGTTAAGGGTTTGTACCGCCCCTGGCCTGTACTTCCTGACCTCCTCGACCGCCTGCTGGGCGTTGAGGCTCTCCGTAAGCATTAGGTAACCCGCTATTACGGTGCCCGTCCTGCCCATCCCGCCGACGCAGTGTACGAGGTTCCCCTTCCCCCTACCTAGCCACCTGAAGATCTCGAAGAACTGCTCTCTCTTTGGGGCGTGGCCGTCGGGGACAGGGGAGTGGAGGTACTCGAAACCCTTTTCCTTGAGCAACGAGAAGTAGTACTCGGCGTTCCCCCAGGCCTCCTCGATCTCCCAATCTTCGGCCAGCACTAACACCCTCCTGACCCCTTCGGACTTCCAGAGGTCGAGCTCGTCGACGCTGTAGGGCATTTGAGAACCACCGATGATCCCCTTCCTCACCCAGTACAAGCTCTTCACCTCTCAGCAGATCCGCTGCTCCTCACCGTTCAGCCTTAGCCTACTTTACAACTCGCCACTTATAGGCTGTTGCGCCGTGAGGAACGCTAACCTCGACTAAAAAACCCCCCTCAAGAGTTCTTGACTGCCGAAGCGGTCTTCGTTTGAGCGCTCTGGGCTCCCTGGTCGCCCTGATAGGCTCTATAATTCTTAGGGTCCCTCTCGCATATGCTCGCGAAGGGACAGATCCTGCAGTTCCACGACATTTCCGGGTTGAGCTTGGCCTCCGGCTCCGGCAAACTCTTATTCTTCAAGGCGTAGTGTAACGTCTTCGCCCTATCCAAGGTCTCCTTGAAGAGCTGAGGGTCGTAGTTGACCTCGAACTCCTCCATCTCGAAGTCGCTCCTGTCAACGTAGAGCAGGATCCCTTTGGCGTTGGGGAAAGCCCTTAAGTACACGTTCAGTTGTGCCACGTGTTCCTTCTTCGGTACCCATCCCCTCTTCAAAGCGTTCTCCAAGTCGTCGATGGTTTTGACCTCCACCACGTACCTCTGCCTCCCCACCTCCAGCACTATCACGTCGTCGGCCCTACCCGAGAGGACTATCCCCTCGTCCTCGGGATGGGGAATCCTTATGGGGACCTCGGAGAGCACCTTCGCCCCCTCGATCTCCTTCAGCAGGTCAGCGATGTAGTCGTGGATCACCGTGCCCAGCACTAGCCCGCCGAACCTCATCACGTTGAGGTGAGGTATCGTTCTCTCGTAGTACTGCTGCCTGAGACACTTCCAGAGCTGAGACGGGTAGTACTCGCCCTCGAAGGGAGGGTAGTAATCGGCCACCTCGTCGAGAAGCCTCCTGGTAATGATTTCCTTAAGCACCATAATGTAGAAGGAATAATATTCCGAATATCTACTTTTCCGTCCATGGAAGCGGTAGTAACAGGCGGGGCTGGCTACATCGGCGGCCACCTGGTGGACGAACTCATATCGAGAGGCTATAGGGCGATCGTCTACGACGATTTCTCCTCCGGGAGCTACGTGAACCCGAAGGCTCTCTACAGCAAGGTTGACCTGAGGAATTCCGAAGGCCTGATCTTTCCGAAAGGGTCGATCGTCTTCCACCTGGCGGCCAACCCGGACGTCAGGACCTCCATGTACAACACCAAAGAGCACTTCGAGAGGGACGTAGTGGTTACCTTCAACGTGCTTGAGGCAGCTAGGAGGAGCGACGCCTCCTTCTTCCTCTTCGCCTCCTCCTCCACGGTCTACGGGGAGGCGGACAAGCTCCCCACTCCAGAGGATTACCCCAAAAGGCCGATATCCTTCTACGGCCTGTTCAAGCAGGTAGGGGAGGAGATGGTGGAGTTCTACTCGAGGAACTACGGCATTAGGGCCGTTTCCCTGAGGTTCGCCAACATAACCGGGGGCAGGGTGAGCCACGGAGTGGTCATAGACTTCGTCAGGAAGCTCATGAGGAATAGGGAGGAGTTGGAGATCCTTGGGAACGGGAAGCAAAAGAAGAGCTATTTGTACATCACGGACCTAATCGAGGCCATATTCGTTCTCCTAGAGAGGTTCAGGGGAGTTTACGACGCGTTCAACGTGGGTAACCTGGACTGGATAACTGTGGACGAGATAGCGAGGGTAGTGGAGGAAGAGATGGGCCTGAAGCCCAGGCACGTTTATAAGGACTTCGGGGAGGGCAGGGGTTGGGCGGGGGACGTGAGGTTTATGCTTCTCGACATCAATAAGATAACGAATCTGGGGTGGAGGCCCAGGTACGGCTCTGCCGAGGCCGTTAGGCTGGCCGTCAGGGACGTGCTCAGGTCTTTAAGTGTCGAACTACTGCATTAACGTTTTTATGCCTAGCGGATAAGAGGAGAATTGCGGGGGTGCCCGAGCTAGGTCAAAGGGGGCGGACTGAGGCTCCGCTGGCGTAGGCCTGCGTGGGTTCAAGTCCCACCCCCCGCATTGGGGGCTCAGCCCCCAAAGCATAATCGAAGTCGAGGCTCCGGACCGCTTAAATGGGTAACGACCTCGAGTTACCTCGATTCACTCTTTGACAGGTAAACTAGCAGGTGGAGGTCTTAGAGTTCCGAGCGACGTCATGAGTTCGGCCTTAAGCTCAGCCGATCAGCCTCACCATCGGTTACTAACAACTTTCGTTTCCTAAAGGTCTCACGTCGTGAGATTCAATAAATCAAAGTATAAATAATTCCTCATCACAAATTTAATCCGGAGGTGAAAGAGGAACGTTCTCCATGAGTCCTGGCGACCTCGCGGTTTTGATCATAGTGGCGCTTATACTGTTCTTCGGGACCAGCAAGCTTCCCGAGCTGTTCAGGTCTATGGGGAGGGCAATAGGAGAGTTCAAGAAGGGCAGGATGGAGGCCGAGTTGGAATTGCAGCAGATGCAGCAGGCCTCGCAGCAGGGTCAACAGGCTCCAAATCCCCAGGTCTCAACCCAGCCCTCAAAGGAGGCCGAGTTAGAACAGAAGATAAGGGAGCTGCAGGCCGAGCTTGAGAGGCTGAAGGCCCAGAAGAGCCAGTGACAGGAGGACTAAGGGAAGATGGGTTATGATATCCAACTTAGAAGACACTTTGGTCATTCTTTTGGTCGCCTTACTCCTGTTTGGGGGTGACAAGAAGGCCGTAGAGTCGGTAAAGAACCTGGGCAAGATGTGGGGGGAATTCAGGAGGAGGCAGGAGGAGCTCAAGAGGGAGTTGATAAGGGAACTAAACGAGGCAAGCGAGCCGATGAGGCAAGTGGGGAGCGAGGTCTCTAAAGGAGTCTCGGAGGCTGGTCAATCTTACTACGTAAGGCCTTACTCCAACTTTACGCCTAGCAACGGTGAAGAAAGGATAAGGAAATTGGAGGAGGAGATAAGGAGGTTACAGGCCGAGCTTGAGAGGCTGAAAGCCGTTGAGCGAAAGGACGGCAAGAACTGAGCAGGTCAAGGACGTAGAGAGGCCCTTATTAGATCACGTCTTAGAGCTAGCTAGGAGAGTAAGGAGGGTCCTCGTATTCCTCGTATCGTTTTTCCTCTTCTTCTTCGCCTTCGGCTACACCACAATTCAGGTCGGGAACTACGTTATACCTGTCCCCTACCCAAGCCTCTTCGACAGCTTTTCGGTCATCATGGTCAGGTGGATAATCTACCACGTCCTCCCTCCAGGACTGAAGCTCATCAACCTGAACCCCTTAGACCCTATGATAGCCTCGGCCTACTTCTCGTTCTTCTTGGCGGTGTTCTTTTCCATACCCGTGATAATTAGGGAGGCTTGGGCCTTCATTTCGCCCGGGCTTTACGAGCACGAGAGGAGGCTCTTCAAGAGGGTCATAGTGCCCGCCCTTCTGCTCTACGCGGGAGGGGCCGCCTTCGCTTATTTCGTCATAATCCCGCTCATGATGAAGTTCGTTCTAATATTCACTAACGAGTTAGGAGTGGAGCCCACTTTGAGCCTGAGGGCTTTCGCGAGTACGGTCATCACCATGATGACGGTCACGGGCTTAGCCTTCGAGTACCCCTTAGCTATGGCTATAGCCACATACTTGGGCCTAGTGAAGGCGAAGACGTGGTTCGAGAACTGGAGGTGGGGCGTAATGGGGGCCTTCATAATAGCCTGGGCTATATCCCCTGGAACCACCGGCGGAGTTATCGAGACTACCATAGGGTTGATACTTTCGGTGCTTTATTTCGTGGGGGCTTACGCGGCCAAGGCCGTAGAGAGGAGGAAAGGGAGGGAAAATAGACAACTGAAACGTTGACTTCTCTTTTGGAGACGGAATCGTTTAGGGAACTGAGAAATCGCGGGAACCCCCACGTAAGCGAGCGTATCGGCATCGGGCGGCCGTCAGTGACGTTATAGCCGTCAATGATACGCTTCTTCCTAAAACGTCGATGTACATCAATTCGCTTAGTTCTGAAGACTACCGAGGCAGTCATTATCAAACGTTTTCTTCACGGTGAGGACCAGATATAACAAAGCCCACCCAACCTTGCGAAATATTAAAAAAGGGGAAACATAATTAGTTCGCGATGGTGTGAAGAATGGCTAAGATAGGTAGATTAGTTGTGGCACTAGCTTTTTCAATAGCGATCCTGCTTTCAGCCTTCGGACTTCCAGTTGCGGCTAACGGGTCTCAGAACAGCGGTCAGAGTAATCCATCAGTGATAGATGGGGCGAATAATACCGTCATCGCAAATATCACCGTTGAATCAGAGCCGTGGGGGGTTGCCTACGACCCATCCAACGGTTACATTTACGTCGTCAATTGTGGCTCGTGGACTATTTCGGTGATTAATGGGACAACTGTTATCGCAACCATCCCCTTAAAAAGCTCATTGTATCAGGTATGGCCAAAGGGAATTGCCTACGACCCATCCAACGGTTACATTTACGTTGCCGAGTGGGGTTGTCTTGGTGTTGGGGTGATATATACTGCAACCAACACTGAAGTTGCATTCATCGCCTTTGGAGATAACTCATTGCCAACTGGAGTAGCGTACGACCCATCCAACGGCTACATTTACGTCACCGATTGTGGTTCAAACACCGTTTCTGTGATAGATGGGACAACCGTTATCGCAACCATCCCCGTCGGATCAAATCCAGAGTGCATAGCGTACGACCCATCCAACGGTTACATTTACGTCACCAATGCTGGTTCGGGCACAGTTTCGGTGATCAATGGGACAACCGTTATCGCAACCATCCCCGTTGGAGAACGGCCAGCTGGAGTGGCGTACGACCCATCCAACGGTTACATTTACGTTGCCAATCTCGCTTCGAACACAGTTTCGGTGATTAATGGTAAAACCAACACTGTTATCGCAAATATCCCCGTCGGACCATCGCCATGGGGGGTGGCGTACGACCCATCCAACGGTTACATTTACGTCACCAATTTCGGTTCACACACCGTTTCGGTGATTAATGGTAAAACCAACACTGTTATCGCAAATATCCCCGTCGGACTAGGGCCAAAAGGGATTGTCTACGACCCATCCAACGGTTACATTTACGTTGCCAATTACTATTCGGGCACCGTTAGTGTAATCTCTACAAGCGCCTCGACTAACAGTACCTCAATCAGCTCTGTTACCACGCCCACCACGACAAGCACCTCTGCGTCGAGCACATCGACATCGACAAGCGCCTCGACCAGTACTTCCTCAATCAGCTCTGTTACCACGCCCACTACGTCGACATCGACGATGCCCACACCCAGTGTAGTGCCTACCCTGGTTGTTGTAGCGGCTGTGGTTGTGGTTGCGGCGGTGTTGGTCGTCGCGTTATTAATGATCAAACTCAGAAAGCCATAGCCCTAAACGGCGGCACCCCTTTACCCAAAATCAAAACCATACCGAGTCTCACTCAGTGCCACTTTTTTCCAAACGCCTTAATCGAATTTCTGGGTTAGAAGATCAATAAATAGGCTATGTGCGCTTATCAAGAGCCTGAAGCTTATATAAAACGGTTCGTTGGGCGTGCTTTATCTTGAGGAGGTGAGGGTTCCTCACGTACGCCTTGAGGCTAATTACAGCGTTGAGAGCATCGCTATCGAGGCCTGCACTCGATCATGAATGAATATAAAACGATTTAAATGAGAGTGTAGGGACTAACGGTTACCAAGAGCTAGGTGTCGCTGTGAACCACCGAAATTGTATGATGGTTCTGGGACTGTAGGCCAAATGAGGCGGTGGCGTTCTTTCGACTCCAGCTCGGCGGGCCTAACTGGTCTTCCAGCTAGCTCTGGGAAGTCCTCAGCGTACCAATTGACGATCGCAGGCCACGCGGGTCAACCCTTTATTAGTTACGCTTCCGAAA
>Ga0081534_100276_pt1 | contig 10617 bp, 14 predicted proteins | sample MonGeyMetagenome_FD_71019 | JGI IMG/M metagenome (GOLD analysis project Ga0081534, IMG submission 71019) | Hypoxic/sulfidic aquatic microbial communities from Monarch Geyser, Yellowstone National Park, USA - MG (SPAdes) v1 (version 2) | ecosystem: Environmental > Aquatic > Thermal springs > Hot...
CGAATTAACCAAGAAATACGTCGTAGGCGTGATAGATTAGATCGATTTCGTTTCTTCGAAGAACGTAGTCGAGTTGTTAAAGTTCGACGACCTGATGAAACACTTTTACATTTTGATCTGATCGAAACGTTGAATTAGAGAGCTAGCTTGAAAGTTTGAAATTCACAAGGAACCTTCGAATCTATCCCCTCATTAAAGGGAGGGCCGTCTTCAAAGGAACTTTCATTCCGAAGACGACCTTTAACATAAGGATAACCAGAAGCGCCTAAAAGGCGCTGGGAGAGTTAACGAACGATTTGGGTATTTCTGAATAAACTGTAATACAAGGTTAAAAACGCTATTGTGTAGTAAATTGAAAATTAATCGGTTAAGGAACTCAAAATTCTGAGTCCTATCATAAATATTCCTAGAAACAATAGAGACAGTCTCCCTGCCCTAGCTAGAACTCCGAAATTAGCTTTAGTTACGTTGACTAGACCTTTGTGTATCAATAAAACGACTACGGACTGGGCCATCCACGAGCCTATTCCGAACAACAGCCCGATCAAGAAGGTGAGGTTAACGCTGACGAGCGTGCTCAGGGCGACGGTTAGCAGCAACACCACTATGAAATCCCCTCCGAAGGCCGCGGCCAGGCCGTGGATCCAGATCAGCTTGTAATCCGGGTTATCGCCTTTATCCGCTACTTTGCCCTTGTCTTTAAAGAGGAAAACCGCGGCCACTCCTATCATCGTCAGCCCTACTATAACGTCCACTATTGGAACCAGGTCGTAGTCCTGAAAGAACGAGGGGAGTTGCCCAGTCAGCGCGCTCAAACTGGTCCAGACTAGCGTCAGCGCCCCCCGCGAAGACGCCCGTAGAGGCCATCGCGCCTTTCACGTTCCTCTGCATTATCCAGTATGATACGGTAATCGGCCACGTGTGCTCGTCGGGTTTGAGTCCGTGAACTATACCAATTATGAAAACAGCTAAAGGCCAATAAACGCCCAGGATAAGTAATATTTCACGCGCTATCGGCTCCAGTAAATCTGGTAGCGACAATATCGCAATTGCGATGCTAAGAGATATAGAAAGCGCGATTATGAGTTCTTTCCCTCTCATAGAATGTTAGGGTAACCCTAAAATATATAAATTTTTCTGTCAATAACAGAGGAAAAGTGGAAAACACGTCAAAAAGGAACTTTTACCTTCTTCTAACGCCGCGGCTTACTACTTCAACTAACAGTATCATTCTAATCGCTGTATATATGTCATAGTGTTTAATGACGAAACGGCATAGTGCTTGTTCCCAAGGCATGCATAAAGTAACTGCAGTATTAGGTAAACTGGAGATTTAACCGTGAAAGATCGTTTTGATTTGATAAACTATCGTTTCACCGAATCGGAGAGCAAGGCTGTTCAGAGGAAATCCAACGTTGTATAAAAGAATAATATGCATATACAGGAGGTACGAATATGGTCTCACAAAACGCAAAGGAGGAAACCGCAAAGAAGCTAACCGCAAAGGAGCCTGTCCTCCGAGTCCTAGAATTGTTGGGTATTATAGTCCCAGAAAACGCGAAGAAGCTTGTCCTCTTAGTCCTAGAATTGGCCGGTGGACGTATAATCACAGATACAAGGATGCAGAAGCTCGCTTTCTTAGTGAACCAAGAGGTCTTTAACTGGGTAAAATTTGAAGCAAACGATTATGGTCCATATTCTGAGGAGCTTATGAAGGCTGTGTACGAACTAGAGAAAGAGAAAAAGCTTATCTACGTCTGGGATAACGACGGTTTATCTAAGTATTATTTAACAGAAAAAGGTAAACAAGACGCGGAGAATTTGTTGAAGGAGTTAAAACGTGAGGATGAGGATAAACTGAAGAGAGCCATGGAAATCATCCAAAGACATAAGGATGACCCAATCCCGTATTTAATTTTAATAGCATACGTTTATAAGTATTATTCAGATTACGCTAAAAAGAGTAAGATCAAAGATAAGGTTAAAAAGCTGATCAGGTATTGTCGTCCTTAACCTTGCATTCTTCCACTCTGTATACACGGTCATAGGGGATACCAACTAGGATTCCGCCCTTATCTCTAATTAGTACACTATAGGTGATTCCCTCCAGACTCCCACAGTGCTTGTTTCCTTTATCATCCACTATGCATAAACAAAGAGAAGGTACCTTTATGATATTGAACAACCTGGATTCAATCTCGTCGCTAGTATCAAAGAAGGAAACTTTCAGTCTCTTATCGTTTGATCCTAGAACACTTACACGCGCAAAACTCGCTACTTCTAACGAAAAAATAAATGATGATATTAAAGAACTCCCGATTAGTACGGCATCCTGAACCGTTAAGCCCTTGTATAAATAAAATAAGGTTAAAGTTGTAGAGAATACTGCGATAAATATCAAAAAGAAGTACTGTTCTGCTAAGACTAGAGTCCCCCAATATAATGCCTTCCACCTTAGGGTTAGGCTATCTATATCTACCATGATATAAGCAGAAATCTCATCTATGATCTCCCTTATTTTTCGGTCTTTTTTAATCCAGAGATTAAAAAGAAAGTAGTATATAAATATCCCCAATATAATTGAGATAACAAAGACTATCTTTATGAGGTAGCCTGAATTACTACTAAAGAAGAAGAATAAAAATAACTGAAGAGCGAAGAGAAACACGGATGCTACTATACCTATTATATGTGAGTACCCTACTACTAGTATCCCCAATATAATTAAGATAGCAAAGAATATATATATGAGATAGCCTGAATTACTACTAAAGAAGTATAGAATTAATGGAAGAGTGAAGAGAAACACGGATGTCAAAAATAACACATTAGCTACTATACCTATGTACCTTACTATTAGGAAGTAACGCAAGGGACCGTAAACTGTTCCTATTAATCTTAACGTATTATTTTTCTTGGTCCTCGGTTGGATAAAGGTTGTGTACAAATAGGTCAGAAAAGAACCTAATAAGGTTCCAGCGGCTGACGTGATTTCCGTGGTGCTTGGTTGGATAAGGGTTGTGAGCATATAGACCAGAAATGAACCTATTGAGGTTCCAAGGTCCGACGTGATTTCCGTGGAAAATGCCGACATCAACTAAACGTTTAGCAAAGAGATTTAAACCGTATGGAGAATTTCCAAATAAACTCTCATTTCAATGAGAAAAATTCAACTAGTATGTGTAACTACTATTAAGTACGTAAAATGAAAAACAGAGGAGTGAAAGCTTAGGCCCAGAGCGTTACGCTACTTTTATTGAGTAAATCTCTCTATTTTTCACTCATAGTAGAGCAGTATAACTTGACGCCAGAACGAGATTATCTTACTTGCTCCTCAAGCGGTCATGAGTAAAGAGGACTTCCGCGTGCTGTTAACTATCTTGTTTTTGCAAGATAATATTACTACTGTTCAATCTTATTTAGGCGAACTATTCTATCTAATTCTTAGTTTCCTATAGTTAATTTAAGTATAATGAACATACGGCCTACGGAAAACGCTAATTTGATTAAAAGAGCCAATTAAAAATCGAATAAATATGTTGGTCAAAGAAATAGGATGACAGCTAACACTACGCCAATCATAGAAATCATCATGCCGGCTACGACTCTTTTCGTTTCCAACTTGTGAGGGTTGTTGAAGAAGTCGAAACTAATACCAGCGTACATGAAACCTAAAACGGCGGTAACGGTTATAACGCTTAACGCCGCCGCTAAAGAAACGTATAATGGCGCAATCTGGTGAAAAACGTACTTATAAACGAGAAGTCCCAGGGAGCCTAATGCGACCCCTTCGCCGTAATATCCTACAATGACCTTCCTTACCCTCCTTTTTACATCCTCCTTTTTTACCATAGGATAAACAGTAAGGAATCCGAGAATTACTGCAAACGTAAATGGTATAGTATTAAAAGCTAAATAATAATAGAAATTTGGGTCACTAATAAACATTTTCAACACCTCTTAACAATTAGTATTTAGTATATGCATAACCCCCGCTAGTTAACAGAAGCAGTTAACCTTAATAAACACTACTATAAAATTTTTAAGGATTTAGGAAAATTTTAACTAAATTTTAAATGGATGAAATTACTGCCGTACTCTTCTACCTGTTAGATAGCTATAAAACTTGGGAGGGGGTAAGTTACTTACCAGGGGGTAAGTAAAGTGTTATTCGACCCGAGACCGAAGGACAATTTGAAGGACTTATTCGACAGAGAATCGGAAATCTCATTGCTCAAAAGTTCACTGGACTCACCTTTAATTGTCGTAGTTGGACTTAGAAGAACAGGGAAGACGTCATTAATAAAATCAGTTTTAAACGATACTAAGTCAACCTATATTTTTTTAGATATGAGAAGGTTTGAAAATAAAGATTATATTGTGTATAAAGATTTCGTTAAATCTCTGGAAAGGGAAATAAACGAGATCACCAGAAAAAATAGGGATCTCCTGTCTTATCTTCGCCACGTACAGGGAGTTCAGGTTATGGGGTTTTCAGTGAGTTTCAGTTGGGGAAAAGAAAAAGTCGAGTTATCCGATTTGTTTTCGGAACTGAACGATTGGGCAAGTGAAAAGGGAGAAACTATGCATATCGTAATTGACGAGGCGCAGGAGTTAATGAAGCTCAGAGGATACAGTATTTTACCTTCCATCGCTTATGCTTACGACAACCTGAAGAATTTGAGTTTCATAATAACTGGTTCAGAAGTCAGAGTTAGAGATAAATTTTTAAAATTGGAAGACGAAGATTCCCCCCTCTTCGGAAGGACACATGTAGAAATTAATTTGCGGCCCTTTAGCAGGGAGACAGCAATTAGGTTCTTAGAGGAGGGATTCAGAGAACAAGGAATAAATTTCCCTGATTCTGAGAAAATCTTTGATGTTCTAGGAGGAAATCCAGGCTGGCTAACTTACTTCGGTTATATCTACATAAAGCACGGGAGAGACGAAGAAAAGGCTATTTTAGAGACGAAGAGATACGCAAAAAGGTTGCTCTCCAGGGAATTCTGCAACTTCATAAGGGAAGGGAACAGAGACAAGAGGAGGTATTTGAAGGTAATAGAAACTTGCAGGAAAGGATGCAGCTGGAAGGACGTTAAAAACTCTCTAGAAGCTTTGGAAGGGAGAGAGATAAACGACGGAACCGTGGGCGACATAATAAACAACTTATTAGAGTACTCTTTCTTAGAGAAAGAGGATAGAAAATATATGATTACAGATAAGTTATTAGAAGAAATAATTGACGTAAGATGCTAATGCCAGTTTCAGAATAGTAATTCTTGTCGAAGCCTATCCTCCCCGCCATGGAAGTGTCGAGGGTTCTCCTCTCTGTAAACTGGGGAGTTTACTGAATTTTTCTAACGAGATTAGAAAGCCGGGATCCATACATGCACTTACACTGCTTACTTAACAGTTTTTCAAAATTGAATGAGAAGAAAGTCTATGAGCCACATTATTTTAATAACCTCTGTGAGAAGTTCATACATATGAGAATTGTCGAGGACGAGTACGGTAATAGGTTTCTAGAGATCGAGAATAAGGAAGATTTTAGGAAATTTAAGGAGGATTTATTAAGGAGGGCTAAGGAAAAGGCTAACGCCCGTAAACCTTCTTATGAGACCCAACCTCCCAAATGAAAACTATGCAATTTTTTGAATCGACGCTATAAAGTATTCTCATATCCCCAGTTACTTCTATGGAAAACATAGTATTTCCGTATATATCTTTTCCCAGCTTCTCCCTGGAGTATTTGAAAGGGTTCTCTTGCAATAACTCCAATTTCTCTGAAATCAGCATGAGCAATTTATCATTGAATTCATCAGTAGCGAATTCTATGAATTCCTCATAGCTCTTAGCCTTCTTCAGCTGAAACCTTAGCTTCCACTCTCTGCAAACCACGATAAAAGATATAGAGAACTTACTTTAAAAAATCTATTTCTATCTCTTTTGGTATATTATCTCGCTAGAAATAATAGTTGTAATAATGGTAATTATGTAGTTGTGTTGCTGCAAACAGCATTAGTATCCCCATGAGAACAGTTATTTGACTTGTTACTAAGCAATGTCTCGAATTCCTTTACGTCCTCCTCGCTAACGATATAGGTGTTAGGGTAGTCCTCAGGTAGTCCCCCATATATTGGTAAGGAAGCGTCAGGAAGAAGTTGCGGAACCCTTCGTCCCTCAAAGCCTTTGTCAAGACGCTCAGCGCGATGGTCGGATTCACGTCTACGGTCCTAAAGCCGTAAAGCACGTCGCTCAGCTCCACCAAATCGAGCGCTTCCGCAGCTGCTGCCATCACGTTATCTGGGACTTTCCTCACCTTGCCCGAAACGTACCTATATAGGGTGCTCCTATCCACGCCCAGCTCTCGTGCAACATAGCTCAGCCCGTATTTCTCTATAACTTTTTTCAAAATTCGGATTTTTTGTTCGTCACTGAGCTTATTTACGTCGACCCTTGCCATAGTATCGTGTTCCATTATTAGGCAGTGACGCTGTTGCAAGAATGTCCTTCGCCGTTGCAAATCCCTTATATATCTAGAGAACGTTCCTTCATTTCCTTTAAGGGAAAACTGGTGCCGCGGCCGGGATTTGAACCCGGGTCTCGGGCTCGAAAGGCCCGAATCCTCTCGGCCCGCCTCCGTTGACCGGGCTAGACGACCGCGGCGAGTTAATTGCCTCCCCAACGGATTTAAAATTTAGACGCTACTGTGTGGCGAATAACTGCAAGGCCTTCCTTTTGTGAGGGTCGTTGGTCCGCTCTCATCACTCGATGCTTTCTCGATACGTTAATTACGTTACGTTACGACGGCAATTGAAAATACTGAAAATAAGCACGAAAGGTTAAAAAGCCCTTCAACAACGTAAAAGTAATTACAATAGCACGGAGGGGAGACAGATGATAACGCTCAGTAGGAACCCGGTGAAGGTCAGTGAACGTTCGTATTTTTAGCCTAAAAAAGCTGGGGGGAGTGATTGGAGGGGTTTAAATTGAACATCGATGTTAAGTACTGGGAGACTGCCATCGAGAGGCCCAGGACGGCGGGGGATGGGATGAGCGATCCGAGATCCGTCATTACGATGCTGAGGCAGATGGGTTACAAGAACGAAATCCTGCTGAACTTGAGCATGTTCTCCGATCCGGCCAAGTTCATTCTTCTAGCGGCCCCTCCGGGGACGAAGCATGTAGCTCTCTTGTATAACGAAGTCCTTGAAGGGAAAGTAGACCAGATAGTCCAGAGGATGAAGTCGCTTAGGCCGGACATAGACGTCATGAGGTTTGTGGATAACGAGTTAGACCCCGACAGGATACTCGTGGCGTTTAGGACTGAGTAGGCCTACCGTCGTTGGTCTCGTAAACTACCCTCCCCTTTTCTTTGACCTCCCTCACTAGGCCCAACTTAACCAGCTTCTTAACCCTCCTATAGGCTGTCGTCTTCGGGAGCCCCGTGGCCCTGACTATGTCCGACAGCGTCTTGTTGCCTGCCCTAATCGCCTCGAGCACCCGTTTGTCCCTCTCGTTGAGCTCCGACTCCTCCAACGAGACGGCCTCCTCGTTATCGTCTTCTACCCTCTCGACTGGAGGGAGCCGTTCGGGTGAGCCCGAAACCGGTTCCGCCTTCCTCGTCGTCTTTATCTCCCTCCACAGCTTGTACACCAGGTAAGCTAGGGCCGAGTTCGTGACGATCAGAGCGGCTATGAGGTAAAAGGTACTAGCGGGGTCGTGGGGAAACGCTTAATGTCAACTCCTCAAAGCTTTCGTAAGGAAGTGGGGAGACGTTGAAGGTCGCAATGCTCACCCCCCTGTTCCTGCCCGTCCGCGGGGGGACCGAGGTCCACGTTTACAACTTGGCGAAGAGGCTGATCGGGCTAGGGGTTCAGGTGGAAGTCCACACCAGTAGGGACACCTACACCGAGAGGGGAGTCCTGCCTCCCGAGGAGGAGATCGACGGTATAAGGGTGGTGAGACACTCCAGGGGTTGGGAGCTGAAGGGGGACTTCGACCTGGCTCACTTCCACAACATGCACAGGATGTTCACTTCGTGGAATGCGAGGACCGTCGCCTTCTTCCTGTCATCTAGCCGAAGGAAGGTGTTCACCCCCCACCACTCCATGATAACCGAGCGCCCTCCTCCGGTCAGGTGGCTACAGTGGCTGATGATAAGTAGGGCGGACAAATGGATCGCGGTCTCCGAATGGGAGAGGAAAGAGATGGCCAAAAGGGGGTTCAGGGTCGACAACTCCGTGGTCATCAACAACGGGGTTGAGGACGAGGCCTTCGAGTTGCCCAGGCAGGACCCCGTGATTGAGGGCGATTACCTCCTCTTTTTGGCCAGGATCTCCCCTGAGAAGAACCAGCTCTTCGCCATAGAGTGCCTGAGCCGTTCGGGCCTGAACCTTAAGCTCGTTTTGGCAGGAGAGGTCAGGGATAGGGCGTACTTCGAGAGGATCTCACCGCTACTGAGCGATAAGGTGATCTACTTGGGAAAGGTCGATCAGAGGACCAAGTACTCCCTGATAGACAACGCTCTGGCTTTGGTCCTCACCTCCCTCATGGAGGCGGAACCAATAGTCGTGAAGGAGGCGTTCGTCAGGGGAACCCCTGCCATAGTCAAGGACACCGCGGGAGGCGCCGTGGAGCTGGTCAAGGACGGCCTTAACGGCTTCGTTGTGAGGGACTGTGAGTCCTTCGAGAGGGCGGTGAGGGAGGTTATGAGGAACAGGGAGGAGCTGTCCAAGAACGCGAGGGAGGGAACCGAGACCTTCAGGTGGGAGTACGTCGCTAAGAGGACTCTGGAGGTCTATAACGAAGTGGTTAAGGGGTCGTAGATCCAGGGCCACTCCTCATCCATCCGCCATGGGTTCGCCACTCATCCCCTCAAGTTACCTTATGGGCTCTAAGCTAAGTTAAATAAAAGAACGGGGAAAAAGCTTGGGGTTACTTCATTGCGGCCATCAGCTTGTTCCTCACGCTCTCCTCTAAGCCCGCGATGGCCTCTTGGGCAATCCTGTTTAACCTGTCCGCCTTCTCCTTGGGGAGCCTGGACAACGCCTTCGACCTGATCTGAAGAACTGCTTTGATCGTAGGGATGTCGAAGGAGCTTAGTATCCTCAACATGCTGTCGCACCAGCCCCTGTACTCATTGTCGGTAGCCCTCGTGGCCAGCGCGTCCGCTATCTGGTAGATCACGTTCTCGGCTTCCTCCGGTTTCATGCTCAGGAGCATTGGGAGAATCTGCATGAGGGTTTGGTTCCGCTGGGTGTAGGGCATCCTGGCGATCTCAACCGGGTCAGGCAGGCCAGACATAGCTATCAACGAATTGTATCTTGTACTGGTTAAAAAGCCTGTTTATTTTCGATTTGACTATTCAATTATAAATTTTTCTAATTCATGAAATTAAATTAGCTTTCCTTCCGACCTGATCGTTCATATCAGGAAAGGCCGCGTTTCTATGAATTTGGGATTTAGAACTTTTTATTCGTCTGTACGTGAATAAGAGCTGTGAATAAGGTTCTAGTCACGATCGGAGTAGCCCTCATATTGGTCGCTATGGCCTACTTCGCTTACAATTACCTATCTTCCGGCCAGGTGAACGTTTACATCCAGGATCCTGGGGGCAATCAGGCGGCGTCGAACTCCTCCTACGTGAGGATATACCTAACTATAACCTCGATCATGCTCCACAAGGAGAACGCCACGGGGAACCCGTGGGTGACCATATCCAACGGCACCGAAACGGTTCTCCTCTCTGGGAGCCCCACCTTCCTGGCCTCAGCCAAGATACCCACAGGGACCTACAACGAGGTGAGGCTAGTGGTGAGCTCCGCTAAGGTAGAGATAGGCGGAGTGAACGTATCCGCCGCTCTGCCCAGTTCCGTGCTCAAGATCCCCATCGTCGGTTCCCTTAAGCTGAGCGGCGGTTCCAACGTTAACCTGATTATAGAGCTTCCGGGGGTGCACTACGCCGACGGGGAGATAATAATCAACCCCACCGCTGTGGCTTACGTGCAGAGCTGAAAAACTCCTCAGTTACTTAGCGGGGTCACGGTTACCGCTGTGGACTTGTAGAGTGGAATCCTCGTTTCGGGATCCAGAACGTCGCAAACGACGTAATTGACCGAGTCCAGGGAGTTGGGCATGAAGGCGAATCCCCTCTTCAGACCCTCCATTTTCCTGGCCTTGACCCTAGCCTCCCCGCACCGGCTCCTCACCAGGACCTCCTGGCCCTCCCTTATCCCAAGCTCCCTCATGTCCTCAGGGTTAAGGTAGATCGCCTCCTCTATATCTCCCATATACCTCGAGAGGGAGTCCGTGTTGTAATGCGTCACTACCCTTCCTGTGATGAGGACCAGACCCTTGCCCCTCCTATCTATTTCCCTGTACTCGACGGGAACGAAGTGCGCGAAACCGTCCTTCGTCAGGAACTTCTCCGAGTACAACACGAGCTCACCGTTGGGATACCTGCTGTTCTTGGAGTGATCCATCACGTCCGCTAAACTGAGCTTGGAGTAAAGCGGTACTACCTCCTTCATCTCCTCGAAGACCTCCTTAGGATCCCTACTGGTCCTCAATCCGAGCCTCTCGCCCAAGTCCGCGAGGACGTAGAGAGTTTGCCTC
>Ga0081534_100687_pt1 | contig 10609 bp, 9 predicted proteins | sample MonGeyMetagenome_FD_71019 | JGI IMG/M metagenome (GOLD analysis project Ga0081534, IMG submission 71019) | Hypoxic/sulfidic aquatic microbial communities from Monarch Geyser, Yellowstone National Park, USA - MG (SPAdes) v1 (version 2) | ecosystem: Environmental > Aquatic > Thermal springs > Hot...
TAGAAAAAGCTGCAAATATTGCTCCTAATAATGCATATATAAACCAGGTTGGTATTGAAACCATATTCTATTTAAATCTTTAGAAATTTAAAAATAAGTTCTAATTAAAAATAGTTAATAAATGTTGAATGTACACTTCTAATAATTTTATTAATAATAATTTTGCATTGTAGTTTTGTCAGCTTATTGATAAAAATTAAGTAGTGAAGATTAGATAAAACTTTTTATATAGGTCCTTAGTATTAGAAGTATAACTTCTAATGATTTATAAATGTATTAGAAGTATCAATTCTAATATGAATGATGGATTACTATACTAGATTACACATTATTTAAAGAAAAACAAATAAATTGAAGAAAAGAAAGAAAATTTTTATATGAATTTATTTTTGGTAAAATCTTTGAGTATATGGGCTAATACAGAATATTTAGAAAGTGCATTATATGAATGGATGTGCAATCGCATTTAAAAAGAGGATTTGGAGAAGTATATTATTATAGAAATAGTTATGAGATAGATGTTATTTTAGGTAATTTAAAAATAGAAATTAAATCTAAAAGAGCACATAAGAATTATCCAAGAGATATAATAATTTTAGATGAAAAATAATTTACCGCTATTTTTAGTTATTATATAAATTTATTAAATTTGATAAAAAGGAGTTTTAAATGATAAGAATTTAAGAATTATAAATTTTTTTATTACTGTATATTAATGACAGCAGATAATTATAGTTTGGACTTAGATGATATTATAAGAAAATCTCATAAAGAATTTAAAGAGTATCTTAAAAAGGCTGGTATAGAAATTGAAGGCATAAGACTGAGGGTATTAGAATCTCCAAATTTATTAAAGGAATTATATCATATGATAAAAACATCTGATGATAAAAATAAATTAAAGCAAGAGCTTAATACAATTGATAAAAGTTTATTGGAGCAAATATCTGATGATGATATATATATAATAAAGAAAGAAAATCTTGGAGAATTTTATATACATGAGATGTATTTATTAGGACAAATATTTAATATAGATAATATAAATGAATTAAATAATAAGATACTTAAATATATTGTAAATCGTATTGTATATCATACTGAAAATAACGAACTTGTTGATGGAATAAGTGTACCAGAAACAAAAGAAATTTACATTATAAAAGATCGATTAGAAAAGCGTATAAATGAAACATCAAATAGATTGGGTTCTATAAATATAAATGGACCATCTATTATTAGATTGAAATTGCCATTATCCGATGTTATATATATTCCCTTATATACAGAAGGAAAAAATATAAAAGAAGATGTAGCAAAAGCTTATGCTGGTAATATTATAGCTCATGAAGGAGGACATCATATTGTTGATAGAAAGAAGCGGGATGATGGAGAATTCTCAGCTTCTACTTTGCAATATATAATGTATATTGATATGCATGATTTATTAAAACATTCAGAAACATATGAAATCATAAAAGAAAACATAATAAAATGTAAAGAATATGTTGGGACGTTAGCAATGTTGGGATATCATACAGCTATTGGAGATTTTCAAGAAGACTTGTTAAAATATGTTGTTAATGTACTTAAAAGAGCTCCTTATGAGTTGGGAGAATGTTATGCAAATATTATTATAGATAGAAATAAAAATTTAAATATAAAAGATGTTGTAGAAGAAGTTAAAAATTTATCTCCATTAAATGTTATAAATAAAATTATATTTTATTAGCTTAGAAGATAATGAAATATATTTTTTGAATGTACTAAATTTTTGAAATAACGAAAATTTATAAACTTCTGATACTATTATATAGCAATGTCAGAAAATAAATACGATTTAGATATTTTTATAAAAAATAGCTTTGAGGAGACTATAGAATATCTTAAAAAGAATAATATAGAGATTGAAGGAAAATTATCCTTGATAACTCTAGAATCATATGAAGAATATCAACAAAAATATGGAACAAACCCTAGAATTCATGTTGGAGAGTATGATCGAATGAGAAACGAAGTTCATATTATAAAGAACAGATTAAAGGAAGTTATAGATGAGGATATAAGACATTTTAATAAAAATTTTATTGGTAATTTATTTACTGTATCTCATAATGGAATATTATGGCCAGTATATAAAAATGATAATGATATAGAGAAAGTTATAGCAAAATCTGATGCAGATTCAATAGTAACTCATGAAATTGGACATGCTGTACTTCATTTTATAGGTGGTAATAGTGAATGGAGTGCTTCTTTTTTTGAATTTTTAATATATTTCTATAAAAATGAATTATACAAATATCCCGAGGTGTATAAAATTATGGAAGAAAATATAGAAATATGTGATGAATATATAAAGAAAAAAGATCCATCATCACCTTATTCGTTAGGATCGCCTCTAGCACCTTATGCTTTAGGATCATGTTTTGCAAATGATCTTATATATGTTTATGAAAATGCATTAAATAAAAATAATGAATTACCAAAATTAAATATAAAAGATATAATAGAAAAACTTAAACATTTCTCTAAAGATTATTATGTAGAAATAACCAAAACATTCAATATGATACTTAACGATTATATAACCGTAGCTAAAACACTTAATGCGAAATATGCTATGTTAAATTGGATAGTAAATTGTTTATTAGAGAAACCACCCAATATGACAGATAATATATAATTTATTAAAAAGCTACTTATATATTGGATAATTTTTTTGTATTTTTAATTATGCAATTATATTGCTATTCTATCTAATGAGCTTCCAATAATAATTAAGAGGAATATCTTATGAATAAAGTATACATATTTATTGATAGAAGAATAATAGGTTATACTAATTCTCTAAAAAGATACTGATGTTCATGACTTAAGGAATTTCGATAAGAGAGATACAAAGTTTACTTTAGATAATGGAAATACGAAGAAATTAGAGAAATTTAATATCTATATGGTTTATAACCAATTAAAATAAATAAATATAATACAAAATATATTAGCTAAAATTTCTGTTTTTATAATAAATATTTTTAATTAAAAAATATGTGTATATGGTGGAAATTACTTTCTATTTAACAATATTTTGATATTATAAAAATGTTTTTCTTATAATTATTTTTTATTATTTATTGTAAGTTATCTATTATAATTTTAAAAAATTCTCTAATGCTTGTTCAGGATTCTCAGCAATATCTTTAGTATGCTCTTCGTTATATGGGTCATAATAGACTATTCTGTCCTCATCTATCAGATAGGCTTTTAATATAAGTCTTTTATAAGTATTATACCCAAGAGATAAGATTACCCTTGGTATTGGTACCTGAATTCCATATCTTTCTAATGTAAGAAATGTGTAAATATTTGAAGAGTCCTCATGAGCTAATTTATATAATAAATTATCTAGTAAATATTTTTTACTTACTGCCCAAATTTGAGGATGACCATGATCTTCTGCAGATCTCCAATTTGAATCATCAATTTTAGGATGATCCTTTTTTTCACCATAGAAATCTATAGAATATCGAACATAGATATCTTTTGCTATATACATTCTATTTAATAATACATTACCATTATTATCATGACGTAAATTTGGTTCTACATGAATTCCATGTGCTTTAAAAATATTCAAGAGTTCTTTATAACCAGATATAAAATGAAAAGATATATAAAAAGTAACCTGTTTATGGCTAGGATCTTTAAAAATTTTAAATCCATCTATTTCTCCATGCATCATCATCTGTTGAAAACGTTGATCTATTAAAACATTGTATATTTTATCCGAAAGTGGTGTATGTACTTTTATTCCTGGCCATGGATGTGGGCCATATCTTGCCATAACCTGGAAACCTTCACTTTTTTGGCGATACTGAAGATGATGTGTAGAGGAGAAACCTCTATAAAAGTTTAATAAATAATCATAATAATTGCTTTTATTATCCTTACCAAATATGTTAAATATGTTAAATATACTCATTATAAAACAATGTGTTGAGAGATTTTTAAATTTTTTTAATAATTTTAAAATCCTACATAGAGTATAATAAAGTATAAATTTTATTTTTAAAGTTAAAGTTCTTTAGGTAAAAAAATTTTCAAAAATTTCAAATATTATGTTTGAAGACTTTTATAATAGAGAATATAATAAGCTTTATAAAAGTATATATTCTTTAGCTAAAAATATAAATATACAGAATTTTTATATTTTATAGAATGAGTAATCTAGAATTATTATCAGTAATTCTTGGGTTTAGAATCTCACAGGTAGTCATGATTCTTGTATTGGGATGGATTATAGGTTCGATACCTATTTATTTTGTTGCTAAATATTTTAATAAAAATGTATCATTTGAGAAGGCTTTAGGTTCTACTATACTTTCAGAAATAGTACTTCCTGTAATAATAGGAATATTATACTTTTTTCTCTTTATCTTAATTTCAATAATAGCTCCAATAATAATGACATATAAAAATTATATATTAAATTATTACATATTAATTTTTACTAGTGTATTTTTTTGGATAATTGGATTAATTGGATTAATTTTGGATTTTTTAGCGGTTGTATATATCTATAAAACTGCATTTAATGTAAGTTGGAGAATAGCTCTTGTTATATCTATTGTAGCTATCATATTAGAGATTATCTTAATATTAATAGTATATGCAGTAGCTGGGGGAATATCCACAGTAAATACACCAGTAGGACAATTAAATATATATATTAATGGAATAATGATATCTTTTATGTTAGGATTGCTTTTATCTATAATACTTATTTATTTGGTTGCTAAACGTCTTAATATAAATATATCTTTTTTAGCAACTTCGATAGTTAATTTACTTCCAGGAATAGTATCTTTTATAATAATTATAATTTCTGTCTTATTATTTATATTAGCAGAAAACACTAATGTGGCATTCTTTATAGGAGCAGGTATAATTTTCATAGTAGTTTCAATTTCCTATAAATATATACTTAATATAAGTTGGAGAAAAGCTATTCTTATGTCAATTATATTTAGTGTATTGTGGCCCATTATTGGTCTATTTACAGGGCTTATTTCTTTCAGTTTTCCGATTTGTTGCTAATATTTTTTAAATCTATTTTTACAAATATATGGTATAATTTTTGTGTCGGATAACTAACGTTATACGACATATAAACCAATATTATTTGAAAAATAATAGAAAATTATATAGATTAACCTAGATTTTACAATATCTAAAATTTATTAAATAATTAAGACTTCTAAGATAGTAATTATTTTTTCCAAGGTTCATCTTCTTTAAAGAATTTATCATTTATCTAATAACTTTTGGATGAATATTTCCTATTGAGTTTAAAAGAATTTTTGTCATAAGCTTATATAATTATGCTAATTAACATTTTATGAGTATAATAGATAAGCTATTAATAAACTTTTTAGGCATTAGTAATAAGAGTAATTTATGAAAATATTGTTCGCATCAATTACTACTGGACTGACTGGTGGGGTTAGATATATGTTTGAAGTAGCTAATGGGTTAAAGGAGAGAGGCCATGATGTAAAAATAGTTGCTTTAACTGGAGATCATAGTTGGTTCAAAAATTTAAAGGTAGATATTATTTATAAGCCATTAAACTTAAACATGTTTCGTTCAACAATATATAGTTTATATAAGTTTTATAGTCATATAGCTCTACAAAATGTTAAAAGAACTCCTTATGGTTTTTTTCGTTCAATATCGTCTAAGCTGCTGGGTATAAGACCAGATAGTATTATCGAATTGGCTGAGTTAATTAAAGATTTTGATGCAGATGTTACTATTGCTACTTATTATTTGACAGCTTTCTCTGTTTGGTTTTCGCAAAATAAAAATCCATTTTATTTGATGCAAGATTTTCCGGAATTGGTTGAAATATATGAAGGGAAAGTTGGATTAAATATATTTAAACTATCTCTAAAGCTTCCTTTCTCCTTTGTTGCAGTTTCTTCTTATATTAAGCAATTAATACTTGATAATAATCCTACTGCTAGAGTCACCATAGCCAATCCTGGCGTTAACTTAGAAATTTTTAGACCGAAAAGCAAGACAAAAGAAAGTAATAAGAAGAAAGTTATGGTAATATTGAGGGGATCTAAATATAAAGGTGATGAATTAGCATTAAAAGTTCTGAAAAATGTTAATAAAAAAATACCTATTCATGTAATTTTTGTTGGAAATAGAAGACTTGTTAGTTATTATTCGAAGACTATGAAGTTGGACTTTAAATATACAGTGTTTTCTAATGTTTCAGATGATGTCCTTGCCGAACTTTATTCATCATCAGATGCTTTTCTTTATACATCTTATGTTGAAGGATTTGGTTTGCCTCCATTAGAGGCTATGGCTTGTGGAACTCCTGTAGTTATGACTGATAATAAAGGTTCTAGAGATTATGCGGTGAATGGTTTTAATGCATTAATCTCTCAACCTGGCGATGTTAAATCCTTAGTAGATAATTTATTGAAAGTTCTTCAAGATGATAAACTAAGAGATAAATTAATAGAAAATGGTCTAGAGACAGCAAAAAAATTCACATGGGAAAAAACAGTAGAAAATTTTGAGAAAGCATTAAAAGAAATAAATTGAGTTATAAAGTGATATAATAAAATTATATTATTTAGCTATTTGCTATAGTAGATATATAAGTTTTAATAGATTTTCATTTATAATTTAAAAATATATTCCTTCTACTTTTGATTGATAGCTAGGTAACTATTTGATTAGTATCATATAGATAAGGATAGCCTGTCTTTAGATCACGATATATGTGTCAATATAATGTTTAAAATATTGTTATAGTGATTTAATAATCAATTAAATGAAATAATAGATATCTTTTTGGGAATCATATATTGTAAAAATTTTAAGACTTAAAAATATCTTATAAGGAATAACTAAATTTATTATATTTTTGTTTTTCATAAAAATAGACTATTTCCAAGGTTCATCTTCTTTAAAGAATTTATCATTTATTAATGGCTTCCACCACCATTCATTTTTAACATACCACTCATAAGTTTTCTTTAATCCTTCTTTTAATGGTGTTACTTCATAAGATAAAGAAGAATTCATACAATATCTTCTATCATGGCCAGGTCTATCAGATACAAATTTTATTTTTATTTCTTTTCCTATTACTTCTTCTAATAATTTAATCAATTCTAAATTTGTAACTCTTTGTTTTCCAGTTATATTATATATTTCTCCTTTCCAATTTGCTTTAGAAATTATATCAAAAATAATTCTTGCAGTATCTTCTACATATATCCAATCTCTTTCTTGTTTACCATCTCCATATATTGGAACTTCTAATCCCATTAAAGTTCTTATTATTGTCTTTGGTATGAATTTCTCTGGAAATTGTCTTGGACCATAATTATTACAAGGTCTAATAATTATTGCATTAATACCATAAGTTCTTACATATGCTTTAATAAATAAGTCTGCAGAAGCTTTTGATGCGCTATAAGGTGATGAAGGATTTAAAGGTGAATTTTCATCTGCACAATTTTCTTCATATAAATCTCCATATACTTCATCTGTAGAAATGTGCACATATTTAAAGTTAAATTTCCTAGCAGCTTCTAAAATATTTATTGTACCTAAAACATTTGTAGTTACAAAATCTTGAGGTTTGTAAATAGATCTATCAACATGAGTTTCGGCAGCAAAATTAACTACTATATCAACATTTTGTAACAATTCCTGAGTTGAAGGATCTCTAATATCTGCTTTTATAAATTCATGTTCTGTATCTTTTAAATTTTCTAATCTTCCAGCATATGTTAATAAATCTATTACAATAGGTTTAATTCTCCTTTTATTTAATTCTCTTACAAAAGCAGATCCTATGAATCCAGCACCTCCCAAAACTGCTATCTTCATATTTCTATTTGTGAATTTTCTCCTATTATTAGTTTACTCCTTTTCTTTCCCTTTTTTATATTTGAATTATTTCCAATTAAAGAATCCATTATAGATATTTCATCTACCTTAACATTATCTAATATTACGCTATATTCTATTTCGCTATTAGATATCTCACAATTTTCTCCAATCGAAGTAAATGGACCTATATATGAATTTGTTATTATACTTCCTTTTCCTATAAAAGCTGGTCCTCTAATTGTAGAATTTTTAATTATTGCTCCCTTTTCAATATATACCCTTCCGTCTATATTTGATTCTATAACTTCTCCCTCTATTTTTCTTTCAATATACATATCTAAAAGGAAAGAATTTGCTTCTAAAATATCATCAGGAGTTCCTGTATCTTTCCACCAACTATCAATTATTTTGTATTCGACATCTTTTCCATTATCTATTAAACCCTGTATAGCATCTGTTATTTCTAATTCTCCTCTCCAGGATGGTTTTAAAGTTTCTATTATATCAAATATATCTCTTGTAAATGCATAAACACCTACTAATGCTAAATCTGATATTGGTTCTTTTGGCTTTTCTATTAATTTTATAACTTTTTCATCTTTTATTATAGCTACACCAAATCTACTTGGATTTGGAACCCTTGCTAGAAGTATTGATGCAGAACCTTTAAAAGAAATGAAAGAAGAAAGATCATGATAAGGTATTATATTATCACCTAAATAAACAATAAATCTATCCTCAACCAAATCTTTTACTCTATATACGGCATCTGCTAATCCTCTGGCTTTTCCTTGGTATACATATGTAATATTTACTCCAAATTGGGAGCCATCGCCATAATATTCAATTACTCTATTTGGATTATTATTACCTAAAATAATTATTATATCTTTTATTCCAGAATCTCTTAATTGTTCTAGAACCCATTGAGATACAGGTTTTCCAGCAACCTTTATTAATTGTTTGGGTCCTGTATGTGTTAATGGTCTTAATCTAGTTCCTTGGCCTCCATGCAATATTACTGCTTGCATAAATAGTTCATTTAAATTATTTTTAAAAATTTATTTACTAAATTATTTAATGCCGTTTGAATTTGAAAAATTAGATTTGGGATTAATCTTAATTAAACCAAAAGTATTTCCAGATAATAGAGGATACTTTAAAGAAATATTTAAGGAATCTGATTTTCAAAAGATAGGAATTCCAAAGCCTTTACAAGTTAATATATCTTATTCTAAAAAAGGAGTAATTAGAGGTTTACATTATCAAATACCTCCAAAAGAACAGGGAAAAATAGTAACAGTAATAAAAGGTAAAATATTAGATGTTGCGTTAGATATAAGGAAAAATTCTAAAACATTTGGAAAATATGTTTCTGTAGAATTAAGTGAAGAAAATCATTATATGTTATGGATACCACCAGGTTTTGCTCATGGATTTCAAGCTCTTGAAGATTCAATAGTATTATATTTTGTAACAAATAATGAATATTCTCCACAACATGAAAGATGTATACATTATTCAATAATAGACTGGCCTATAAAAGATATAATAGTTAGTGAAAAAGATTCTAAGTGTCCTATATTAGATAAAGCAGAGGTTTTTGAATTGTAAGAAAAATTTTATATTTTTAATTTTAAACAATTTAACATGAAAATATTAATATTTGGTGCTTCTGGACAATTGGGTTTGGAACTTTCTAAGATTTTACAGGGAGATTTAATTAAAGTTTATAACTCAAATGAGATAGAAGATGGATATAAGTTAGATTTAACAGATTTTTCTATGGTTGAAGATTTTATATTAAAGAAAAAGCCAGATATTATAATTAATGCTGCTGCTATTACAGATGTTGACAAATGTGAAACTGAAAAAGATATTGCATATAAAGTTAACGCAGAAGCAGTAAAACATATAGTAAGAGCTGCAAGAGTTATAGAAGCATATTTTATACAAATAAGTACAGATTATGTGTTTGATGGACAAAAAGGTTTATATAAAGAGGAAGATTTACCTAATCCAATAAATTATTATGGACTTACAAAATTATTGGGAGATATTTATGCTTTATCATATGATGATAGTTTAGTTATAAGAACTTCTGGAATCTTTAGAAATAAAGGTTTTCCTATCTATGTTTATAAAACATTAAAAGAAAATAAAGAAGTTAATGCATTCAAAGGTTATTATTCTCCAATATCTGCAAGAAAACTTGCTGAAGCTATTAATGAAATAATTCAATATAGAAAGACTGGAATAATTAATATTGCTGGTGAAAGAGTTTCTAGATATGAATTAGCTTTAAAAATTAAAGAAAAATATAATCTTGATGGAATAGTTAAAGAAGTAGATAATGTAAAAAGTTGGATTGCAAAAAGACCTTTTGATTCCTCTCTTGATATTTCAAAAGCTAAAAAATTATTATCTGTTGACTTCTATTCATTAGATGAAAATTTAAATTATATGGTAATATAATTTAATTTATAAATTATTTAAATCTTCTTTTTATATTTTTCTTTATGAAAGCTTCAGTAATAGTTATTGATTATAAAAGAAAGAAATATATTCTAGATGCATTACAAAGTATTAAAAATCAAAAAGGAATAGATTTAAATGATATTGAAGTAATTGTTGTAAAATATTATCAAGATGAAAAAATAGATAATTATATTAAAGAAAATTTTCC
>Ga0081534_100688_pt1 | contig 10602 bp, 15 predicted proteins | sample MonGeyMetagenome_FD_71019 | JGI IMG/M metagenome (GOLD analysis project Ga0081534, IMG submission 71019) | Hypoxic/sulfidic aquatic microbial communities from Monarch Geyser, Yellowstone National Park, USA - MG (SPAdes) v1 (version 2) | ecosystem: Environmental > Aquatic > Thermal springs > Hot...
CTGGGCACGACTGGCAGAACAGACAGTTAGGGGGCCTGCCCTAACGCAGTAGACTGAAGTCCTGCGGGCAAGCTCTTTGGAGGGGATAATGTATAGGCCTGCCACCATCAGGACAGGCTTACATTTGCCGTTAGGGAACCGCAGGAAGGCAATAGGGAACTGGGCAAAGTCTGCGATGGGGGGGATAGTTCCCTGACTGATGGCCATCACCGCACGGTGCCACTGAATATATCTTTGCTCTGCGGTACGCCATTCTGGCAGGGTTTCCCTAACCCACTGCCGTGCGTAAACACGCCTTCCCGCACGGTGCGGAACACGCCTGGCAATGAGTTCTGCCTTTTCAACATCAACCTCAAAGAGGTCATTGTCCTTAGACTTTATGAGGCCATAACGCATTAGCCTGCGGATGGCCTGATATATGGCCTCTTTGTTACGCAGGGCAAGGGCAAGCTCCAAGTCCTTACGTGTGAACCTAGTTAGGCCATGAGCTAACAGGTAATTGGCAAAGAGCCACACGGTAAGTGGCACGACAATTTGCTCTTTGAAGACCTCAAGGCCCTGCCCCCCAGGGGCAGGGGGGTGGGGGGTGCCCCCCCTGTATATATAATAATAATGCGTGCGGTCTATGATTCTGGAGGGTGAGTCAGAAATTGTTTCTAATTGTAAGGTACGTGAGCTTAAGGACTGTGGCCTTTCACTTTCGTAAGGTTTAAAGGTGCCCTGTGGCCTCTTATTTATGGAGGTCGTAGAGCATCACCTCCAAGGGGCAGACTGGGTGTTGAAGGTGCCACGCCGTGGGGCCCAGTCTGCCCCTGTCCCCTCATACTTATCCTAATGGGCTATTGCCTGCCCAGTCCTATATATGTTAGCCAATTGTTAAGTTACCACTAACTGGTGGTGAATGACATAGCGGGATTGTCATTTACCACTGGCCAGTGGTGAATGTCATAGGCTATATAGTCTACAATAAGGGGTTAATGGCCTATATAGCTTTAGAGCTTTTTGTGGCAGTTATAGACGGTTAATAACCGTCAGGAACAAATAAAGTGAGTGAGGGGCAAATGTCTGACAACCCAGGCAAATATGTGCGTGAAATTGAGGACAACAACCCCTTCAAGTATGTAAGCCAAGTTGAGCAAAACACTGCCTACGTTCACCCAATGACCTACGTAACTGGCCCTGTGAGGCAGGTAAGGGTTAGGGGCAGGGGCTACGCCATAGCCGTAAAGGTGCCAAAGCCCCTGGGGGATGTACTGAGGGCTAACCCAGTTTCCGTGGCAAGCCTGACCTTCCTGGGCAAGGTAGGGGTGGCAGGCTCTACTACGGTTGTGCGTGGGATAAGGGCACCTAAGGGCAAGATGTACGTGGCACCAGTACCTGAGGCCTACAGTGCGGTGGCCCAGGTAGTCAATAAGGCCATAGAGCTCACTAACGGTGGCGTGCCTTGGAGTGCGGTAATGTACGGTTACCGTGTGGCCAGGGGTGGGCAGTATAGGCCTGTCCTACTACTGCCCAAGTCCCTCCAATACGTTCAAGAAAAACGCAGTTCTAAGGGTGGCAGTGTGATGCGGGTGAACAAAGTCAGGATATTCCTCTATCAGGACTTAGTGCCAGGCTTTGACGTGGGTGAAACCTATCAGTTCTACCTTGAACTAGTGCGGGCCACTGCGTGGCTCTAGGAGTCTGACTTTCTAATTATGTTGTGGCTTGGGGTGTCGTGGCCTGCGTTATCCCTAAGGGACGGATATATCCCAGATAAAGCATCAAGTAAGTCATCTAATGACCTATATAAGCGGGCAAGGACTACTAAGGCAAAGTGAACCCGTTCTTCCTCACTGAGCTTTACGCCCGCATTTGAGGCAGGCTCTGCCTCTGCCACTACAATGCTCTTAGCCTCTATACAGGGCCTTTGTTTATAACTTGTGCGTAGGTGAACATAGCCAAGCTTTAGTAGTTCCTTGAAGGACTCAGGGGGTTTAGGAAGGGGCAGGTAAAAGCTAATCTCATTCCTCTTTCTCAATCTCCTGCCCTTAGCATCATAGCCAACTGTCAGCTTTTTGCCCACCTCTATTTCACCTAATGACTCATAGGATGTGATAAAGTCCCCAAGCCTCACTGGGCCCTTAGACTCAGTTAGCTTACTTTGACCGTTTTCCTTAACAAATAGGGTGTATTGGACGTAGATGTCAATGGGCTTGGGCTCAATATACGGTAGGGATATGGGCTTAGCCTTACCTAAGAGCCAATTCATAGAGTTGTCAATGTCAAAGTCCCAGAACAGGCCATATAGATGTGCGAACTCATTAGTTGTAACGCTCAGGCCGTAGAGGCCCGCAAGGCAAGGTATTACATGTGCCAGTACTGAGTCAATGTCAGGAAACATAGTTTCAGGCCAGATGTGTGGCTTGGGCTTTATCACTACGGTAGGCCACCTAAACGGGTTAAAGTCAGTAGATGTTATGAAAACTTCCCAGTCATTGAGGCACATATCCCTTAGCCCGCTAAAGAGGTACGCAAGGAACGGCTTACCTGAAAGTGGCCACATTATATCAGGGGGTGCCCCAAAGTGAACATTGGGCACCAGTAGGCCACCGAATAGCGTGGGGGGCTTATAGACTACGGTAATTGCCTCAACCTTATCCCACCCCCAGGGGCCAGTCTCAGGCCCCACATCCCTATCTGAGCCCACGCCCATCACCCCTAAGGCCAGGGGCCTATGCTGACTACCGTGTAGTCTGGCCTCAGTTGAACAATGGTTATATTCCCAAAGGCCCACGCACGTAGATAATGCTTAGGCAGGGGGTGGCCCGTAGGTATTACAATGAACGCAGGCCTGTGGGCTAAGTGATATAGCCCCACGGCCAGTAGGGCAAGGAAGATAAGGAACAATAGAGCCTTCAAGGCCTGCCACCTTCCTGTTGTGCCTGCCTGTTGTGCCATTTGTACCATGACAACCAGACTTCCCAGGGGATGGGGGGCAGTCCCTCAGACTTACGCACCTCATTCTCATAACGCCACATGTCTATAAGGAACTTGTCAATGTCCTGTCCCTGCCCCTGTGGCTTAGGCCTTTCCTTACGCCTGAGAATCACGGCCATCACCCCCTAGTAGAGCCAATTGTCTTCCTCAGTTGTGTACTCGTGAACCTTGAAGTAAAGCCGTTCTATGCGGTCTAAGAGGCGTAGAGCATCTGCCTTTCTGAGGGTGCCATCCTCTATCCGCTCTAATATCAACTGGGCAACAAAGTCAAAGAGTTCTACCTCTTTGCCCTCACTACAGGCCACCAGGGTGCGTTCCTTGGGGCACTTCACTGCCCATCACCCCCTGCCACGGGCAGAACCCTAACGGGTGAAACCCGCAGTACCGTTACCTCAGGCAGGCCTTCCCCTAACTCTACGCTTAGCCTTACGTCTAACCCACGGCAGTAGGCTATGAACTCTAGGAAGTGCCTTAGCCTGAGGGCAATTAGGTCAGTGAGCCACGGCCTGACGTTCCCAGTAAAGTTGATGGTGCCACCGTGTAAGAGCGTAACAACATCTTCAACTATCCGCTCTAGGCCCTTAAGGTAGGTCTGTAGTAGGTCTGGGCACCTGCCTGCGTACGGCCTGCCCGCTATTAGGTGCGTGTAGATTGAGCCAAGGGCGTTAAGGGCAAGTGGCAGGTAGATGTCCTTACCTGCCATCTCATAGACGTAGGCAAAGAGCTTACCGTAGTAGTCCCTGAGGGGCCCAGTGAGCCCTGCCCCCTGCCAAGCATCTGGGCGTAGCCCTGCCCCCTGGCACATGTCAATAAGGTCAGCAAAGCGGACTAACCTCACTGCCACCATGTCAGTAAGCTGACTATAAATGTCCTCACTGGGCTTATCACTGCCTATGAGGCCTAAGACTAAGGACAGGACATAGCTTAACGCATCTACCTGGGCCTGATAGTCCTGCGGGCAGGCAGGTGATAGGAGTGGGGCCACCGTGTGATATACGGCCAGTGTGGCTAACGCATGTACTGCCAGTGGCACCCTTTCCTGCGGGAAGGCCTTCCCCTGTAGGTTGTCCAATGACCTTTTGAACGCCTCTAACGCACTTCCCTGCGGGATGGACTTACGGGTTATGTACTCTATGAGGGTTATGGCGTGGCCCCTGAGCCTATTCCCTGGGGCCTGTGCCAGGCCTTCAAGCTCCAAGTCCTCTTTCATAAGCCTGTCCTTAATGACTCCAAGCCTCTTTTCCATGACCTCACGCACTATGTCCTCTATTGGCCTTACATCGCTCACTGCCCACCACCCCCTGCCCTGGCCTTTGATTCCTCAACTGCCCTTTGTTGTGCGTACTGCCTTAGCCTATCGGTAAGCCCCTGGCACCTGTCTGCCAGTTGTTGAGCCGTATGGGCAGACATCTGCCCCTTAGCCATCCTGTCCTCTATGGCCTTAGCAATGTCCTCTAGGTAGTCAATAATGAGTGGCCTGCCCTCTACAACTTCCTGTATTGGGCCCCTGACTTGAACGCCTAGTTTCCCTTGAATCACATTAGCGTAGATGTACTTATCGGGGCCAAGGTAACACTTTCTGGCCACGTTCCTATATAAGATTTCACCGTTAGGCCCCCTGGCAAAGTGCCAAGCATAGAAATAAACACGTTCGTGTACCTGGCCATCCCTGCCCTTCCTTCTGACAACCCTACGCTCTAGGTAGTCAATGGGTTGTCCGCACTTAGGACAGACATAGTGAGCGGTACCGCTCACTGGCCATCACCCCCCATCCTGGCCTTAGCCTCCTCTACCTCTTCCCTGGCCTTCTCCTCAATGTACTGCCTCATTGGCTCTAAGAGGCCTGCCAGTTCCTCTACTGCCTGGGCTATGGCCCGTGCCTGAACGGATGGCAGGGTGCGGTTAGCCATGGCGTTCCGCAGGTTACTGGCCATCCTACTAAGGTAGTTAGCGTACCTGGGGATGTCCTCCAGGTCTGCCACCATTCCCTGTAGCTCTACGCCAATGTTCTGGTGCGTAACCCTGCCGTGCCTATACTTCCTGGGGCCAAGGTAACACTTCTTTACCTTCCTTTGTCCCTCAGGGCCCCTGATGTAGTGCCAAGCTATGTAGTAGACCTGGCCTGTCTTAGTCTTCCTACGCTCCAAAAAATCAATAGGTAACCCGCACCTGGGGCACGGTTTCCCAGGCCCTAACTCACTTCCCATAGGCCCCCACCCAGGGCCCCCATGTGCCAGTGCCCGTGGGGGCTTATAAGCTTTTCTAAAATTTTTGAGCATAGTCGTTAAGGCGTGGCAGGTGCGGGTGCCGTGGCAGGAAGAACGCAAGAAAAAGGGGGCGTACGCCTGTCCTGAGGGCCGTGTGTTTCAGTGCCCTTGGGGCCTTTTATTCCTCTTTGTCCCGCTCAAAGTAAGCATCACCTGGCACAACCTGTATTCCCGTACACCTTGACATCATTAGGATTACCGCACCCTCAAGCTCTACTAACTTATCGTGTAGCTCACGGGCCCTGTCTATGTCCTGCGGGCTTTGCTGTAGGTGTTCAATAACCCACTTGAACAGAACCCTGGCGTTACCTAGGGCAAGTTGTACGTTACGCTCGCACTTTTTGGCCAGTAGGAAGGTGGCACCCCTGACTATCCCGTAGGCAGTGAGGGCCTCAACTATGAGCCAATTGTTGATGCGGGTGGCCATGTCTTCCTGCCCGTTAGACATCCTGCGGTTGAGGTAGAGCTCAATGTCGTGTTGTTGTAGGGTTAGGCCAAAGAGCATCCTGCCAGTGGCAGGCGTGAGGATTCTTTCCTCAAAGTTGTACTCACTGGCCATCAGCATCACCCCCTTCCTCAGGTGGGGCCCTGACAATAGCGGGCAGTCCCGCACATCCCGTTATGAGCATCATAACGCCCACCTTCAACTTAAAGAGGCCATCCATAAGGTCTTGGAGTAGGTCAGGGTTGTCAATGTTCCCAAAGACGTAATCAAGGCCTTCCTCAAAGAGGTCTTTATAGACATCTATGGCCTTATGTACCTCTTTCTCGCACTTACTGCCAAAGATTACGCCCAGTGCCTGCGTTAGGCCGTAGAGTTCCGCAAGCCTGAATATCAGGACTGGGATGTCCTCTTTGTCATAGCCTGCCCGCATGGCCACGTAGGCCGTAAGACTGCCGTACATAGAGGCCAAGCGGTCTAAGAGTGAGTCAATGCTCTTAGGAACCTCAAAGTTCACTGCCTCACTTGCCACTGCCATCACCCCCTCAGTCCTCAGGCGTGGCCTCAACTTCCGCACTGAGGTCTGCCAAGTCCTCAGGGCCTGCGTGAACGCAGGCAAGTGCGAAGGTGTACATGGCAATCTCCATCTTGAATAGCATCCCATCAACGTGAAGGACTACGTCCTTCTGGGACTCAGGCTCACCCTGCCAAAGGTAGTGGGATATTTCCTCAATGACATCCCTGAAGTCCCCTATCAGCTTAGCCACCTGCCTGGGGCACTTAGAGCCCAGTGTTGTGCCTATGAGCTGTAGGGCACCGTATATCTCCAAGACGTGGCTAACTAAAACACCGCTAAGGTCATTGGGGCCCCTATTGGCCTTCCTGTCCTCCCAGGCCATTATCACGCCTACGTAGTGCGAGATGTCCTCCAAAAAGTCATTAACTTCCCTGGGCACCTCAAAACTGAGGGCCTCACGCCCAGGCCCAGACATAGGCCTCACGCTCACTAACATGGGGCACCTTAAAAAGTGGGCCCCTGCGGAAGTGGCACAATTCACCACGGGTGGGTGGTGGGTGCCCCCTGTGCGGTGTATTCCTAGTATAGGAACTACTGCGGGTGGCCCCTGCGTGCGGTGCGGTGGCGTGGGGGTGCCGTGCCAGGCAGGCTATTCAAAAATTTTTGAGCCTAGTCGTGAGGCAGTGGCGTGCGGGTGTTGTGAGGCAAGGAAGTGTTAGGCCCCCAGGCAGTGAGCCCAGGGGCCTGGGCGTGATAGGGCACGGCTCGGTTCAGGCGTGAGGCCCTCAGGTCTGGGCCTGGGTGGGGCCTATGGCCCCTGAGGTGGCCCCCCTATGGTGCCCCCCTATGGGTTCCTGGCCCCAGGAGGTGGGGGGTCATAGGCCCTTCCACCCTGTGCCCCCTGTCTGCGTATTGGCAGGCGTGGCAGTATTGGCTAACGTAGTGTACTGGCAGTATTGGCGTGTGGGGCTACCTGCCATGCTACGTAGGGTGGCCGTGGCACATAAAGCTTAGCAAGATATCTTTCCCTGTCTTTCCTGTAAAAAGAGGGGCTTACAGGTCTGCCTCACTTTACCTTAAGTAAGATGTCCTCAGCGGTCTTTGTCTCAGTGTAGTGTAGGATGTGGCTAAGGTTACGGTGGCCAGTAATCTTAGCTATGAAACTGGGGCTCACGCCTTTGCTCAGTAGGTACGTGATGTAGGCGTACCTCAGGCTATGGGTGTTGAAGCCGTAGGTAGTACGGCAGTACTCCTTTACGGCACTCTTAGGGTTCCTGACCTTTGTCAGGCGTAGGCAGGCCTGGGCAAGGTAGTCCCTTCCCTGCCTGTCCCGCAGTTCCTCAGGCAAGACCATTAAGCGGGTGTCATTGCCTTTGTGTTTCTCAACCCTAACCCTCACGGTAGTGGCCTTTGACTCGCAGAACTGCCTGGTGGCCTCTACGGCCTCTCCAATGCGTGAGCCGTTCCTAAGCTGAATTAGCAAAATGACATCCCAGGGGTGGCCTGTCTTATAGAGGTGGCCCAATATCTGGGCGTAGGCCTTACGGTAGTCTACGCAGGAATCCCACCCCTGCCTAACGCATTCCTCAGGCACCGTGGGGCACCTTCAACCTGACCTTACGTGAGGCCTGCCTATAAAAGGTTAGGTGCGGGCAGTGGGGGCAGTGCGTGGCACTATGACATGGCCCTGACCTTATGTGCGTAAGGGCAGGCAGGGAATGAGGTAGGGGTGGCCCACGTGATTCACCACTGGGGGGTGGTGAACGCCATAGGGCTATGACATTGCGGGACTGTCGCACTTATTACTAATAATAGGATAGTAGAGGGTGGGGGCCTGCCTATGGCAAGTGAGGCCCAGGCTCAGGCCACGCCTGAGGAAGGAAGTGAGGGCAAGCCTGAATCACTTTGGGCACTAAAGGAACTAGGTGAGGTACTCAAAGCCATTGACTTATCAAAGTGCCCCCCTGAGATAAGGAATATTGGCACCCTGGGAATGATATTAGGGCTTACCGAGGCACTTCAAGCCATTAGGAAGGGCCTAAGCATTGCGAGTACTCACGGATGTAACGCAGACATCTGCCAGTTCATGATGGGGCTCATAGATAAAGACCTAGAGCGGATTATCCCGCTAATAGGCACGATTGAAGACTACATTAAAGAGGGCAAAATGAGTACTGAGGTGAAAGAGCTAGTTTATATGGAGGAATCAGTGATAATGTATGATGTGGCCCACTTCTATCCTATGCTCATTGACCTACTGGCACGGTACGGCAAGGGCAGGGCAAGCGTATAGGCTCAGGAAGGCGTTCCAAAATTTTTGAGCATAGTCGTTAGGCCGTGGCCTCCAAGGGGGCCTGCGGTGCCACCCTGGCGTAGAGTGCCCTGTAGGTTTCACCCAGTGGCCTGCGTAAGAGGGCAAGGACTGCCACGGCAAGGCCAAGACTGTCATAGTAGCTAAGCCCCAGTTTCTCTAGGACTTCCTGCCTGACTATTGCCCCTGCCTTAATCACGTTATAGCGTGGGGGATAGACGTACTTATCTACGGTGCGGGCAGTGTAATCGGGATAGACAGTGATGTAGCCAAGCCCAAGTAGTTCCTGTAGCCCTGCGGGTTCCCTGAGCGGGACAATGAACTGGGTGAACGGTATGACCTTACGGAAGTACCTCCAAGAACTGCCAGTTAGCTTTGAGGCCATCACGGGCTCAGTGAGGCCACGCTCTACCTTTGACTTCCTGCCTGGGGGCTTTGCTATGGTGGCACCCCAAAGGTAGATGTCAGTGGGTGGCTCACTGGCGTGGGCACCCGTAACGGCAGACCTGGCAAGCTCTAAGAACATGTCAGCTATTTCCTCTACGGTCTTGCCGTAGAGCCTGGGATAGAGGGACTTAGCCTTATCGGTGGCAAGTAAGGCAGGCAGGTCATTGACGGCAGAATACTGTAGGTCAGTGAGCCACTGTAGGCACCGCAGGACTTCAATAAGCATGGCCTTATACTCCAAGTAGAGCTGAGCGTAGAGGTAATAGGTTAGCCAATTGAAGTTAATGACTACCGCAGGCCACCCAAAGGGGTTGTCCTCAGTAACGGCAATGGTGTAGCGGTAGAGGCACCCGTGGGAACTGGTGTTGAAGACCATAACGGGAACATATGAGCCACTGTCCTTATCCCCCCACCGTTCCGCTATGTCCCTTAGCCATATCCTATACTTATCACGCAGGGGCACCCTGGCCACCTTGCCGTGCCCTATCACGCCAGTCTACGCATAACCTGCGAGTTTCTTAAAGCTTGAAAATACGGGCAGGGGCACGCCATCAGCGAGGACATTCCAAAATTTTTGAGCCTAGTCGTTAGGGGCAGGCCGTGGCGTGGGTTGGCGTGTGAGCATGACAACCTTGATGGCCGTGGCTATGTGATGGGCCTTAGCGTAGAGGTGCGTAAGGATGTCCTGGGGGCCAAGCCTAGAGGTTACGCCACCCAGTGGCCTGGCCTCTAACCTAACGGTGCCCTGCCTGTCCTTCCGCTCATTGTGATAAATAAAGTCGTAATCTAGGGACATGTCCCTTGAAAGTGAGCCATCACGGTCTGGCAGGGAAACCCAGACCTCAAAGTAGGTAACCCTAACCCTACGCAGTGAGGCAGTACGCAGTAGGTGGGCACGGATGTCCTCACAGGTAAGCCATTCCGTGGGCTTCCTTTGTAGCTCTTTCGCTAAGAGCCTTGACTTCCCCCACCCACGGCCCTCCCTTTCCTGATAGTACACGCTACGCAGGAAGACCTGGGGTGGGCCAGGGGATGGCGTTACGTCAGGCCTACGCTTACGGCCCTCAAAGGCCCTGGCAAAGAGCTCCAAGGACTTAGCGGTAAGGCCCGCAGTAGTGAGGCCAGTCTTAGACCTGCCGTAGCCCGCAAGCTTAGAGTAGAGGGACAGGAGGTAGGTAAGGACATAGTCAGTAAAGGCCTCTACGCCCTGGCAGAACTGATAGATGTCAGCTCCAAGGTGATTCCTGACAAAGGAAGACCTGGGGATAATACGCAGGTGAGGGGGATGGCCACCACGCCTACTGACCTCTACGCTAAAGAGGTCATAGGGGACAGGGGACTTGAAGGCCACGGCAGGCTCATAACGCCTGGCAGTGTGCGGAAGGTCTGACAGGGGGATAAGGGTGCCCTTGAAGTCCGCCACCAGGCCATCTACCTCAGGCTCACAGGGGGTGGGATAGGGGACTACTGGGGGGCAGACTGGGCTACGACAGGGTGGGGACAGGTAGGAAAGTAGCTGGGCACGACTGGCAGAACAGACAGTTAGGGGGCCTGCCCTAACGCAGTAGACTGAAGTCCTGCGGGCAAGCTCTTTGGAGGGGATAATGTATAGGCCTGCCACCATCAGGACAGGCTTACA
>Ga0081534_100689_pt1 | contig 10601 bp, 12 predicted proteins | sample MonGeyMetagenome_FD_71019 | JGI IMG/M metagenome (GOLD analysis project Ga0081534, IMG submission 71019) | Hypoxic/sulfidic aquatic microbial communities from Monarch Geyser, Yellowstone National Park, USA - MG (SPAdes) v1 (version 2) | ecosystem: Environmental > Aquatic > Thermal springs > Hot...
AACACCCTCAAGAGCCTTAAGAGCCGCCGCAGCGTTACCCTTATCATCAAGCGCACCCCTACCATACGCAACATCACCAGCAATAGTCAACCTAAGTGGGTCAAATCTCCACTCATCACGAACAAAAGGAACAACATCAAGATGAGCCAAGAGCAGGACACGAGGCTCTTTCCCAGAGCCTAAAATGCCGATCACATTCTTGTAATTTGATGACTCCAAAACCTTTGTGTTAACGCCAAGGTCATTAAGTATGCTCGAAACATAATCTACCACTTCAAGGTCAGGATACTTACCCTCGGCTGGGTTATTTACGGTATCAATACTTACCAACTTTTCTAATATACTTAGTATTTCATCTATAGCGCATCACCCTATGGCCATCAAATCTATGCCCTTTGTCTCCTTGTATAACACTGCAGTTAGTATCAATGCTATGAGTATGAGTGGGAATAACCAGTATATTGGCGCTAATGGTGTGTGTAGGGCTGATATTAAGTATGTCACTATAAATGGGGTGAAGCCACCTAGAATGGCAACACCAAGGTTGTACGAGAATGCCACACCAGTGTATCTAGATACTGTCGGAAATATCTCCGCAAGCATCTGGCCATATGCACCATTGTATACCGCATGAAGTGTCTCCTCAATTATGTAGAATGTAAGTACGATGCTAAAGAGTGGGTATTTCACTATATAGAAATAGAATGGAAACACCAGAATCACTTCACCGAGTAGGCCGGCAAGTACTATGGGTTTTCTGCCATAGATGTCTGTTAGGTATGCGAAGGGTAGTGTGAGTAAGAAGTACACGGCTGATGCTATGAAGGTTATGAAGGTCGCTTGGGAATATGCAAAGTGCGCGTAACGTGTTAGGTACGTTACGCCATAGACAATGTAGGTATACGATAGAGGTACACCAGCTAAAAATAGAGCCATCAGTAGCATCAGTATATAACGTGACCTTGTAAAAATAGGAGCTACTGGAACCCTTAATGTCTTTTTCTGTCTCTTAAGCTCTTCGAATTCTGGAGTCTCGGTTAATCTCACCCTTATATAGAACCCTATAACTGCTATTATGACACCAATTATGAAGAGTATCCTCCAGCCATACGATACAAAGGCCTGCTTACTCATGGTACTTGAAAACAGTGTTAACAACCCTGTTGTTAACAAACCACTCTGCGCCATTTGAACAATACCGACGAAGTAGCCCCTTCTCTCCTTCGGCGCCAGCTCCGCAACCATCGTTATACCGCCACCCCACTCCCCACCTAACGAGAATCCCTGAACAAGCCTTAATGTTACTAATAGTGCTGGTGCCCACACACCAACCTCCTGGTACGTAGGTAACAGACCCATAAATAGTGATGCTAATGCCATGAGTAATATGGGTATCATGAAAGTATTCCTCCTACCCCACACATCGCCAAGCCAACCAAAGAATAATGCACCAATAGGTCTCATAACAAAACCAGTACCAAAAGTCGCAAAATAATAAAGTAGGGTAACAGTCATACTTTTACTTGGGAAGAACAGGGGCCCGATTATTGTAGCTAAATAACCAAACAACGTGAAATCATAAAACTCCAGGAAAGTACCAAAGAAGGAGGCTAACGAAGCCTCGTAGGCCAACCTAATAATTTTTCCCCTCTCCATCTTAAATTAAAACTATATGCGCTTTTTAAAGTTTATGCTCGTAGGGTTTGACACAGTTGAATAGACTATAGACTTCTGTATGAATACAAGTAATGCTGTTTAGATTAGAATAGCATTGGTATTATTTTTCCTTCACGTAATTTAACACATTTATTTCGTGGTTCATCATGACTATGTAAGCCCTATCTGGATCCCTACCCCTTATTGCTTGGTAGACCTCCTCATGTTCCCTAGCCTCATCAACCCTCCTCTGGTGGCTCGTAAATGTTGTTTACAAGTGGTCTTTGCGGCGTCATTACTGGGGGCTATTGGTGGCTTTGAGATGGCGCTTTGGGACGCCTTGGGTAGGTACTTGGGTAAGTCAATTAGTGATCTGCTCGGTGCCAGGGTTAGGGATAGGGTTCCTGTCTACGCGAGCTTCCCAAGGTACTCGAGTATTGACTATGTTGTTAGGGCTGTGGCCGCCGCCAACCCATTTAATCCTAGGCTTAGGGCTAGCAACTGGTGGATGCCCCTCATGGATAGGTTCGTACCGATCGAAGTACCACGGCCGAGTGTTGATGAAGTTATGGCATTCATGGGCAAAGTAGCAAATGCAGAAATGCCAGGTTGGGTCAGGGAACTGATTGAGAAGTACATTGACGTCATTACATTGAGGAAAGCCGAGCAGGCCGCCAAGTACATAGTAGCATCAATGAGGAGGGGAAGGGGTGAGGATGCGATTAAGACAAGGGCTGAGAGAATTTTGCAAACAACGAGGCGGTTAATAACGAGGGAGCGTGGGGAATGATGATTTTTACAAACGGTTTTAAAGACGGGCTCATCATTAATTAATCATTCATTCCTAACGTACCTGGCGATCCATTTCCTAGCCACTATAATCCCTATGCCCGTTGTGATCCAGAGGGCGACGCCCACGGCATTGATCGTTGATATGAACGCGTCGGGCAAGAACCTGAGGCCCACGATTATGAAGATTATGCCCAAGCCAACCACCCACCACTCCCTACTGCTCGGCATAGCACCACCAGGCATTGCATTGAGAAGCCGGGTTAAAAGGCTTTGGTTCAGATTAGTGGATCTCGTTTAGCGTACATCGCCATCAAGTAATGATTGCTCCAGCACCTTATTAGCCCAGTTATTACTTATTGTGTGGTGATGATAGGCCATTCCACCGATTCATGACGAGCCCAAGCATCACTGATTCGTGATTGACTAAGCAATCACTTATTCCAAGGCCCGAAACTGTGGTGCCTGAGCATGTCGTTAACCCCTCTTTTAAAGTCAATTAATAAATTATTTAGTAGAAGTGATGAGACCCTGAGGTACATCGCCTTGGGCTTGCCAAGGCGAATTCCTCGGGGTTGATCCACCGGCCGTGGGGCGGGTAGGAGGGATGCTGAAGACATTGAGAGGTTGATTGAGGATAAGGCCGTTGAGATTTACAATAGGCTTAGGGATGAGTTGAGGCGTGACTTCGAGAGGCTTGTTGATGAGTACTTGGGCAGGAGCAACGTTGATGAGAAGACGGTTAAGTCCATTGCTAGGGCTGTTGCTGGTCGGGAGTTTGCTAGGCTGCATGGTATTGTTATGGAGGAAATCTCGAGATTAAAGAGTGAGGTTGAGGAGTTAGGCAAGCAAGGCGTCGATGCCGAGTTGATTAGGAAACTAATCGATGAGGTCTACGGCAAGTTACTCGATGACATTAAGCAAATCATTGACCAGAGGATAATGCACCTCGTTGATGCGATGAACGAGGTGAGTAATGTAAACAAGTACGTCCTCGACCTGGTGAACGAGATACTGAAGGCGGAGGTTGAGTTCAGGGAGGAGTTCGAGAGGTTGAGGGGGATCCTCGATGAAGAACACCTTGAGGAGCTCCTCTACAGGGTGTTGATTAGGAGGGGCATCATAAGGAGGAGACATAGGAAGTGGGTTTTGCCGATAGCTGGCTTAGTCGTCTTGGGAGCGATAATTGCCGGTTTGATAATCAACCCAATACTCACGATTGTCATCATGGCGATAGCGATTGTAATCCTACTGAGGTGGTGATTGTGGAGCCTAGGGAGGATCAGAGGGAAGTTGTTGAGAGGGTAATCAATGCCTTGAGGGACAATGGCTTTGCAGCTTTGCAGGCACCGACCGGTTGGGGTAAGACCGTCACCGCCTTATTTACAATCAAGGAGCTTAATGCAAAGCCGTCATTATGGCTTGAGCCTAGATTGGCAACAGAGCTTCACGTGTTTCAGCACGCAATTAGCCTTGGCTTGAGGGCTTTAGCCACCGCCGGTAGGGAGAAGCTGTGCCTCAACAACTACACAACCATCGACTTCATGCGTGGCGTATGCCACTCATGCAAGTACAATCGTTTACTAACTCTCGATGAGCTTGGGGACTTCGGTGCCTTTGCCGACATGGACTTCGGTAGGTTGAGGGAAATAGCCGAGTCAATGGGCATCTGCCCATACAAGCTACAAAGCTTCCTAGAACGCTTCTACGGCTATGACCTGGTCATTGCCCACTTCGGTAGGGCGGGTAAGCTGGTTAGGGCTGTGAAGCCTAGGTTTATTGTTGTTGATGAGGCACACAACACCGTCTTGCCGACAATACATAGGGTGGACGCGAGGGCGTTCAGGCTCCTTTTGGAGAGGCTCGGCTTTGAGGAGGGTGAGGCGATTAGGCTCATCCGAAGCCCCGAATCGTTGAGGGCTATCCTCAGGGAGCTCATCGACACGCTCATTTATACTGTGAGTGAGGACAATGATGCGAGGCCGATTGTTGAGGATTTGCTGGCAATGCTTAATGCACAGATTTGGTTCTATGACGAGACCGAGGAGAGCTTGGTTGGGTTGGAGATACCTAGCATGGGCGCCAATGTTCCTACACTGTTTATGTCAGCCACATTGCCACCCAGCCTATTGCAAAACGCAATTGTCGTTAGGCGTGGCTGGAGTATTCCAGTGAGGGTTGATTATAGGTTTGCATTGACGCTTGATAGTATCGAGAGGAGGAAGGGCGAGATTGCCAAACATATCGAGAAGTACCTAACGAGTGGCACAGTCGTGTTCACAACACTCAGTAGGGAGGCGTTGTTGAGTGAGGACGTCATTTGGGAGGATGAGTTGGTCGAGAGGAACAAAACACCATGTGACTTCAGGGATAAGGTGGTTGTGTTGAAGAGCTTCGGTAGGTTCAACGAGGGCGTCGACCTAGACTGCTTCAGCAGGTTAGTAATCCTCGGCTTACCACTACTGCCACCAAACGTGATGCAGAGGCTGAGGAGTAGGGGCATTGAGGAAAGGGACTTCGTAGTCATGAAGACCGTCCAGCTCATTGGGAGAGTCATTAGGACCGCCGAAAGGCCAAGCCAAATGCCGGAAATAATCCTCGTAGATAGGAGATTCAACACAATAAGGGACGAATTGGCTAATTACGAGATAGAAATCATTGAATCAAAGCCACAAACCCCGGGCTGACCCGCCCCAGCCCGGCTTGGGTGGGGCTGGGCTGAGGGTGGGTAATAAGGCTTTCGTTTCCGTTGCTCAGCCGTCTAGGGCTTTTTAAAGTCAATAACTAAGATAGTGGGAAGGCGATGAGTCCCCGAGCAAACCACCCCGGTAAAGCCGGGGCGGAGGCTTGGGGATGATCCAAATGCCAACAACCCAACTCACACCTGTGGGTGTGGGTTGGGGAAACTACGTAATAGCATGGCTGTTGACGTACAGCGGCTCGGACTGCGGGCTGTGGCAATTAGTGTATCGGAAGTGTATGGAGAGCGAATTGTGTAGGAGGGTTTTGGAGCTTTTACCATCGATAGGGCTTGACGTTAGGAAGCATAAATGTTATGCCGAACTTGATACCGAAATAGTCGAAGCTGACCAAGCACCCAACCAACCCAAACACCCAAACCACCCAACTGCTCAAAATCACCCAAGCTCCTCAAAACGCTTAAGCCCTCGAAGCAAACACCTACTCAAACGCTCAAAAACAAAGCTCCTCAAAACTACTCAGCCACCTATGCCCGCGTCCTTCCCGTGAACCCTTCCCATCCTCCCAAGCCCACCCACCCAACCCCCCTCCTAATCACTGGTGGGGCCGCCCCAGATAGAGGGGCTTGGCCCGCTCTGGCGATGGGTGGCCAGGGCTCCAGAGCCTGTGGGCTGGGCCCCGTCAAAGGGGGGTCCCCACCGGCCGTGCCCGATGGGCTCCGGAACTCCAAGGGTACGGTCGATGGGGGTTTCCGCCGACCCACGGTCAATGGGCGCAGGAACTCCAAGACCGGGGGCACGGCGGAGGTGGGTGCCTTGGGAGGATTGGGGAGGGCAAGGAGGGCACGGGCAACGTCTAAGCAACAAAATGAACCAAAAACTAAAACAAAAACTCAAAACCACAAACGAGGAAGAAAACAAGAGCCAGCAAACCCTAGGCCAAAAGAAACAAAAACTAACCAGTAATTGAAATGCCACGGAGAACAATCGGCTAATCAACGAAACAAGGAATTAAACAAAGTTTTGATTCATTGCCCAACAAGCTGGATAAGAGTAACTCATCCCTAGGCGTGCTGGAACAATTGGCTAGGGAAGGACGGGAACGAAGGAGTTATAAGGATGAAGTGAGAAATAAGGCTTGCCCCGCCTTCGGGGCCGGGCGGGGCCATGCCCAACACCCCTGTGGGTCTCGGTGGGTGTTCCCCGCCGGGGCCCGCCAACCATCCTAACCCAATCCTCATCCTTGATTTTCGTTTTGGGTTGGGTGGTGGTATCGGGCTCCGGCGGGGAGTAGGGGGTGTACCTGGGTGTCCTCCCTTCGGGGAGGGCTACCGGGGCCACACCCCCGAAACCTGCCGGGGCCCGCAGGGGTGTCGGGCATGGAGGGCGTTAAATCTAAAATCGAGAATGTGGGGCTCCAGGGCTCCCTGCTCCAGGCCCCGGCAGGGGGTCCTGGGGTCGACTTGAAAAACGGCCATCCTGGGCGGGCCTGGAATGGGCCCGTGGGGCCTAATGGCGATGCAGCTGGGCTGCCTAGTGGCTTGGTTGTTAGGAGGTATAGAAGGTTTGTTGCGTATAGGGTGACTAGCTTCGACGGCGTGGTGAGGGTTGTTGCCGAGCTGCTGTTCAAGGTTTCGAGGGTTGGCAGGGGCTCTGTCGTTTATGTGAATGCTGGGAAGTTGGCTAGGTACCTGGGCCTAGGCGGCACAATACACCCAATCGACCTCTCAGTGATTTACAGCTTAATGGAGGAGCTTGGCTTCGAGGTTGTTGAGGCGAGTAAGGGCAAGGCAGTGATAATCAACACGAGGCACCCGCTTATCGAGAAAATCAAGGCCGCTAAAAACGTTGATGAGGTAGTCGAAATCATAAAGAGGTACTTGGGTGAGTAGCCATGGCCCCGCAGACCCACGGCCGGTGGGGCGGGTAGGGTTTTCTCGGTTGCTTGGCATTTCATGGGGATGCCTTGGAAGCCGTGTGATAGGGACGCACTTAGGGGCTTGATTGGTGTGATGCTTTTCGATAGGGGTAGGGTGTTTTGGGGTAGGTGCTATGAGTCGGGTGACTTGGTTAGGTATGGTAATTGGTTTATTGCTGCGAAGAGGCACGTATCACTTGTTGGTTACGAGGTTTGGTTGATTCTCGAGGATTACGTTGTGAGTGATGTTAGGTTTGTTAAGTCGTCAACGCAGGAGGTAGTCATTGTAGACCCATTCGATGCCGACTTTGTGAAGAAGATAATCGATGTTGCAGAGGTCATAAACAGCTACCGAGGAATGTTTGCATACCAGGTCGATGCCTTGTTCAATAGGTACGTGCTGAATGTCAATGTACCTCATGACAAGTTACCAAGCACCATAGAGTTCAGTAGGGATGGTAGGTGGGTTGAGACATATGTTAAGCTATCCAAGCCGGTCTGTGATAAAATCCGCGAGGTCTTCGGTAATGTCGAGATTAGGCTTGGGTACGGTGGTTCCTGTGCCTGAGAGGAATTTGCATGAAACAAACGAGGTTGCTTGGAGGCTTAATCGTTACATGTGGCTCCCTAGTTGTGGGGAGAGGCGTGGGCAGATTGGTGAGGTGCATGACGTAATGTACTTCAGGCTGCTTGGTGCCCCTGTCGTTTGTTACCAGGTTGATGGGGTTGAGGTTTACGAACCACCCCACAAGGCAGTCCTTGGTATATGGTATATAGCTACGAAGAGGCTCATTAAGGTGACGAGTTATAACGTGAGGTTTGAAGTCAGTGTCGTACAGAGGGAGCCCGTTCCCCTACTGAGGATTGAGGATGTTATACTCGAGAGTCCATCAATAAGCTACATCGGCATAACGGCACCGTTCAACCCAAGCGTGGTTAAGAGGATCATTAACTTCGCCGAGGAGGTGAACAGGATGCCGGGCTACACGGCTGACTTAATCACGGTAAACAAGGATGGATATGTGCTTCATGTGAGGAAAATGGAGAGAAGCGGTAAGAGGGCAATCGAGCGCTCGCTAAATCTCAATTTCGACGTAAGCGGCAAGTTGAAGATGAATGATGTAACGAACAAGTACGTCCTCAAAGCCATGGACCTACCAATAAGCCTATGGGTAAGGGGTGAGGAGGCATGACTATGCAGCCCACAGACAAGAAGAATAGACTCGAGGAGTGTGCAAGGCTCATAGAGAGTGCGAAGAAGTGCCTAGAAAACAACGACAAGGAATGCGTCATGAGACTTATCGAGGAGTTGGTTCGAAACCAATGCCACAACGGCTATGCAGTTGGCAGCGAAATTGTTAACAGGGTTAGGGAGTTAGTCCATGAGTTATGGTTAAGAAATAAAGATCATGGTTTTAGGTGTGGGCTACTAACGTTACTTAGAGACTTAGGACTAACAAAGAGGTGGACCCGGGATGCATTGAGAACGGGCGGGAGAAAACTCGATAGGTGGCTCATTAAGTGCGGGATTAACTGGGAGGGTAAAGCAACGAGGGGTAACCTAGTTAAGGAGATCGAGGGCCTGCTGAGGAGGTTGGGTTGGGATGAGGTCAAGATGTGTGAGGAGTTGTGGCGGTTAGTCGGTGTCGATGTTGATGAGTTTAGGAAATACAGCGTGGAGCCGTGCATTTGGCTTAAGGCTTAGAGTCGCTGTATGACTTGAGGAGGCCCTACTGGCTTGGATTAAGGGCTAGCGACTTAGTAATTAGATATATTAGATATAATGGAGAAATTAATGGAGAAATCGAATTAGCACTAGGTACTACGAACAGTGTTGATGCCGTATTCTTCCCAACATTGCTAAAAACGGTCAAGACGCCAAGCCCAAAGATTTGGTTGAAAAGGATGGCGTCACCGATGGTAAAATATATACTTAAATCTATTGTCTTGTCATTCTACGTAGACCTAGGCCCTAACGAGTGGCCATGGCCGATTGAGCTAAGCGCCGATGAGCTCAAGAGGGTACTCGATGGCTTCACCGATGAGGAGTTGAGTATGTTTTTAGCAGGCGAAATCGATGGGGATGGGGTAGTGTGGTATAATGATGTGGCTTTTGTAGCAATTACGGCTTGTAAAAATTGCCCGAAGAGGGCAATCCTCGACATACTAAAAGAGGTAGTTGCCAAGAGGTTTGGCGCCATTGGGAAGATTAAATCGTACGAAACAGCGGATGCATTAGTGTTCCATGACTATAACGCTATTAAGTTACTCAAGCGTATAGTGAAGTATATGCGCCATCCGCTCCGCCGACTAAGGGCAGAGTTGATTTTAGCGTATTATGAGGGTAGGGTAGACGACGAAGAGTTAGAGAGTCTCTACAACATGACGAAATACAAACAAGGTGCGCCAGACGTAAAACGCAACCACGCCCTGGAAGCCACCACCCGAGCAGCCCCACAAACCCACACCCACGGGGATGCGTGAATATATGGGCATGTTTACCGAAAGTAATTAAAGTACTCACTGAGAACTCTTCATAACGATGATAATATTAGTAACCAGCGGCCCTAGGAGCGGCACGGGGAAATCCACAATCTCACTGGGGCTATCGGCAATATTGTCAATGAGGGGGGTCAAGCATGAACTATACGACCTATCATGTGAATCAGGGGTCTGCACAGGGGTTTATTACTACCTTGGCGATTACGCCAATGATATTAATACGTTATCAAAGCTCGTTAAGCTACAACAAGGCAGGCCCCCTAAAGACTTCGGTGGCGTTGCAATTGTCGATGCTCCACCCATGGATTTGACACAACCCAACTACACAGACTTGTTAAGCAGAGTTGATGTTGTTGTGGTCGTTAACTCATACCAACCTAATGCCGTAATTTCAATAGATGAGATATCAAAAGCTATACCTAATAGGGACGTTAGGATCCTTGAAGTATGCAATAAAGCCGTTACAGAAAAATGCGAGCACTACCTAAAAATAACACCCGAAAATCCCTTCTTCGTCATTGGCGAACCAAGCAACTTCAGGGTATTTAATAAATTAATCGACGAACTAGGATTCAGAAACGCCACAAAAATCACCAGGATAAATCGCGAATTCACGGTTGACAAAATTAAATCAAAGATGGTGGTAGCATGGGATCCTTATGAGATTCTTGGGATTGAGGCTTTAAGTAAGTGGTATTATGCGTTATTACCTGCTGTGAGACCCGTTGAGGAGTTAATCAAGTTTGCTAGTAATATACTCAGTAACTACTTGATTAGCGTTTTCGGGACAGCTTCACCTTATAGGCTTTTGCCAAGAAATATCTCTACACATTGAGCGGGCCTCCAAAACCCTATCCGCAGAAGCAAACGGACGTAACCAGTGACACTGGGAGAGCCAGGCATATGGCTTGACCAGCAAGGGAAGGCATTTTAAGTGAGGCCGTGGGTTTTGGGTACGCATTAATGAGCTTCTGGCAGAGGCATTTGCATGCAAGGCTTGTGGAGGTGCTGGCGAGGTATGGGTATGGGGAACCAAC
>Ga0081534_100690_pt1 | contig 10600 bp, 10 predicted proteins | sample MonGeyMetagenome_FD_71019 | JGI IMG/M metagenome (GOLD analysis project Ga0081534, IMG submission 71019) | Hypoxic/sulfidic aquatic microbial communities from Monarch Geyser, Yellowstone National Park, USA - MG (SPAdes) v1 (version 2) | ecosystem: Environmental > Aquatic > Thermal springs > Hot...
CTCAACCGCGGCGGGGGAGCAAAGACGTCGAGGAGGCGCTCAAGAGGCTCGGCCTCGTCGAGGAGGGGCTCTGAACAAGCCGGAGGGGCGCGCGGGCGCGGAGACATATACCGCCTCGCCGAGGCGGGCCGCGGGACCGCGGAGAGGATAGCGGCGCCATAAGGGGCAAGGCGCCGTTTTGATCCCCAATCCGGCGAATCAGCCGGCTAACCGCCGTAGAGACGGCGGAAAGGCCGGCCCGGACAGCGCCCAACCCGAAGTCTGTCGGGCTCCCCTCATGCGCCGAAACGCCTCGATTCGGCCGGACAACGGCGCATCGAATCAATTTAACGGCAACCTCCGATAGAGACATGGAGAGATCTGTTGACGGGATAAGGCGCCGCCTTGAGCTGGCCTTGAGGCCTGCCGAGCCGCCGACCGTGGAGGAGGTTCTGGCGGCCGTGGGGAGGGACGGCAAGCTCCGGGGGCCGGCGGACTGGGTATTCCAGGCGTGGATGCTGTACGTCGAATACGCGACGCAGGAGATCATGAAGACGTTTCGGCTCTCGGAGGAAGAAAGGAGCCAGCTCCTTGACTTCCGCGACACAATGAAGCGGTTGTTGCTGGAGGCGTGGATGCAGACGAAAGAGAAGTTGACGACGCTGTACAAGGCCGTCGCCGAGGGTACGTATAAGCTGGAGGGCAACAGGCTGTACGCGCCGGACGGGACGTGGATTTACATAGGCGGAGCTACATCACGTCTCAAAATCCACGGCGTAAGCGCCTCGGTGCGTTTTCCCGACTTGCTGAAGCTTCCGCATGAGAGGCTTGAGCTACTCCAGTTGGGCTGGAGGGCGAGCGACGAAAGTGAGTTGGACGGCCGGCCCTTCATGCAAACTGCACAGCCCTGGCAAGTGTTTGCCTGGATTGCGACGAGATATGGAGTAGTTTACACATATATCGCTTCAGTAACGCTGACGCACCAAGGGGTGAGCATTCACGTATACAGTAAAGCGAGGAGCTGGAGGCAGAGGTGGAGCAAGAACGAGGCGATAAGTCTCGTTGCAGACTACCTCAGACGCGGGGAGTGGGCGCCTCTGTTCACCATGTGGTTGGGGGATGGGAAGGCTAGGTGGAATAAAATTCTATATGGAAAGTATGCGATATCGATTGCGGCTAAGGAGCCCTGGAGGTTGGGCTTAGTCGCAAGTACATACGAGGCTATAGTCGCCACTGGCAGAGAGGCGTTTAGGAAGCTTAGGGAGTCGGCCGGCGTATACGGCGAACTGCTCGATCTTCTGAAGGCGCATAAGTGGATCTACATAAAGCTAGCCACTGACGACACCCTCAGAGTAGACTACAAACTGAAGGCAAAGAACGGCAAAATCCATACGAAGTCTCATACTAAGGGGCCGAGTAGAACCTCTACCAAGCCGCGTTCTAGGGCGGACAAACCGGGCGCCGTAGCCGTGGCGGGGCTGATAATGCATCTGCGTCTCGTCAGCGGTAGGGGCGGCTCGCTCCTGGCTGAGCACTACACCCGCGACCCAGAAAAAGCGCTCGCCGCCGCCGATAAGCTCAAGGCGGCGGAGCTGAGGCCCAACATTGTGAGGTCCGGCCCAAACTACGTGGTGTACATCGCCACGGCAAACCTTCTAAAGCTTGCAGAGGAAGACGACGCGGTCAGAAGGGCCGTAGCGCTCTACCTCGCTGAAAAGGTAAAGAACGGCACGCCGAGGCAGAGAGAGATCGCCGAAAAAATCCTACAAAGACACCCTTTTTTAAACCTTGGTTTGCCGCTCCTTCAAAACCAATAATAGTGCCAAGCCACTACATAAAACCACCCCACGCCACCGGAAATCTGCATTAAAACTCCATAGAAGAAAAATGGTGGACCGGCCGGGATTTTTAGGCGGGTTCTCCCCCGAACCCGGGACCTCCCGCGCGCAAGGCATATACGGCGCCGGCATCCTGTTAGAGCTCGGCCCGGCGCCTGGGCATCCTTCCGCTAGACGACCGGCCCTTTACATATATTCCCAGCAATTTTTAAACCTTTCGCCCATATGGCCGCGCTCCGCATCTGTGGGGCTCTGCGGTCAGCGGAGGCCGTGGTGGCCCAACGCAGACTTAAGCGCGCGGGCGGCCCTGGCGCCGACCTCCTCGGGAACTTCGCCGAAAGCCCTCACCAAGACTTTCCTGCCCCCATCCGCGGAGGCCCAGCCTGCGAGGAACTCTATCCCGTTCGCCGTGGCGGTGGCGAAGCCCCCCACAGCCATATGGCAACCTCCGCCCACCTCTCTTAGGAACGTCCTCTCAGCTCTCGCCTCTAGGGCGGCTCTGGGATCGCTGGCCTTCCTCAACAGATCTACGATACCGCCGTCGTCTCTCCGCGCCACGGCGGCCACTATGCCTTGTCCAGGCGCCGGCGGGATCTCGTCGGGCTGGATTCTCTTGATCTTCACAGGCGCGCCCTCGCCGTATAGTCTCCTCACCCCGGCCTCGGCGAGCACCGCCGCATCGACGACGCCTGCCAACACCTTGTTCAACCTCGTGTCGACGTTGCCCCTAAGGGGCACTATATTTACGTCGGGCCTCAAGGCCTTCAAGAAGGCCGCCCGCCTCACGCTCGACGTGCCGATCTTGGCGCCTCGGGGCAGGTCCTGTATGCCGTACCCCTCCACGCTCGCGACCACATCGTACGGCGGATCTCTCCTCGAATATCCCGCCACCGTCAGCTCTTCGTGGATCTCCGAGGGCAGGTCCTTTAGGGAGTGCACAGCTATGTCGGCCTGCCCCCTCAACACGGCCAGGTTAACTTCTTTCTCGAAGACGCCCTTGACGTTTATTGCATACAGAGGCCTATCTTGGACCAGATCCCCCACAGTCTTCACCACGACTATCTCAAACTCCAGATCGGGCTCGACCTCCTTTAGACTGCCGGCGAACAGCTCGGTCTGGAGCAGGCTCAGCCTGCTACCTCTGGTAGCTATCCGCAACTTCACACGCTGGCCTAATCCCTTTTAAAAAGGGAATACAGCTTAAATACACCCAACATAACGGGGAAGTGCCCGTCCTCGATAGGCTGTTTTCGGCATCCATAACGTTCAGGGAGGTGCCGACGGATAAGCTGGGCGAGCTGGGGAGGGGCGTCATGGAGCTCATCGGCGTTGCGCCGTATTTCCCCATCCCCCTCTTCGTACTACATACATGTAATCGGGTGGAGGTCTATGCCTGGGATGTCCCCCAGGCCGCCGCGGAGCTGGTCCTGGCCCACTATAAGGAATACGCCGACAGAGTCGTCTTGAGGAGGGGGCGCGAGGCCGCCCTGCATCTCCTCGAGGTTGCGGCCGGCCTGGACTCCATGCTGATCGGCGAGACGGACATACTGGGCCAGCTGGAGGAGGCCTACGACAGCCAGGTCAAGGCACACATAGCGCGGGAGCCCCTCAAGACCGTCGTGGAGCGCGCCATCAGGTTCGGCAAAATGGTGAGGACCCGCACCAACATCTCCAGGGGGCCTCGGGGACTCGGGAGCCTCGCAATAATATATGTAAGGGAGAAGTTCGGCGATCTGGGGAATCTAAGCGTGGGCGTCATAGGCGCCGGCTCCGTCGGCAGCGGGCTGGTCAAGGAGCTCAGGGATGGAGGCGCCGGCCGTATCTACGTTCTTAACCGCACGTTTGAGCGCGCCGAAGAGGTGGCGAGGAAGTACGGCGCCGTCGCCATGCCGCTGGACGGCGCAAGCGTGGCCGAATGCCTGAAGACCTGCGACGTTGTGTTCACGACCGCCCTCTCCTTCGAGCCGATAATAACCGAGATACCGCCGGGCAGCAGGGTGAAGGCCATAGTGGATCTCGGCGTGCCGGGAAACGTGCCGAGGGGTCTGCCCGTGAAGGTTGTGAGGCTGGAGGATCTCGAGGGCATAGCGGCGCGTTACAACAGGGAGAGGATCGGCGAGATAGAGAAGGCGAGGGCCCTCGCCTTGGAGGAGCTTGACAACGTAGAGAAGGCTGTCGCCAAGAGGATGGTGGAGATCGAGCTCGGCGAGTACATGCAATTCGTCGAGGTTGCAGCCAGGGAGGAGGCCTCCCGCGCGGGCTCCGACTCGTTGACGGCGGCTAGGTCCTCAGCCAAGAGGGCCGTTCTCCCTATCGTCGAAGCGCTGAGGGAGCTCGCGGGACAGGGCAAGGTCGAGGAGATACTCGAAATCGTAGAGGAGGCCAAGAAACGCGTCAAGAAGCCCGTCGCAGAGCGGCCTTCAGCTCCCTGAACGACTCCTCCAACGATTGCAGGGCCTGATCGACGACATCCCGCGTGTGGGCGGCCGTCGTGAAGTTCACCTCGTACTGGCTGGGGGCCAGATAGACGCCGTGCCTCAGCGCTACCTCGTGTAGCTTGAGGTACAGCTTCTCGTCGCTTTTCCTCACGTCGTCGGGCGTTTTGACGTCGCCGCGCTTGAAGTACAGCTGGAACATGGACGATACGTGCTTCACGACGACGTCGAATCCGTATCTGCCCGCTATCTCCTCGATGCCCTTGGCGACGCGCTCGGCGGCTGCGTCGGCCACCTCATAGGGTCTGCCGGTCTCCAGCTCGCCGAGAACCGCCAGACCTGCGGCCATCGAGACGGGGTGGGCGTTGAAGGTGCCGGCGTTGTAGACCGGCCCGTTGGGCGCCACGAGATCCATGATCTCCGTGCTCCCGCCGAAGACGCCTATGGGGAAGCCGCCGCCTATCACCTTACCCAAGGTGGTCAAGTCGGGCCTCACGCCGAAGAGGCCCTGGGCGCCCGAGAGCCCCACCCTGAAGCCGGTGATCACCTCGTCCAGGATTAGGACCGCGCCTACTTTCTCCGTCTCCTCCCTCAGAGACTTGATGAAGTCTCTGTCCGGTATTATGAGGCCGTAGTTGCCGGCGATGGGCTCCGCGATAACCGCCGCGAGCCTGTCCCCGACCTCCCTTACGGCGCGCTCGAAGGCAGCCACGTCGTTGTAGGGGACCACGACGACGAGCTTGACCACGTCGGCCGGTATCCCGGCGCTCGTGGGGATGCCCCAGGTCGCCGCGCCGGACCCGGCCTTGACCAGCACGTAGTCGTGAGACCCGTGGAAGTTGCCGTCGAACTTTATTATCACGTCGCGCCTCGTGTAGCCTCTGGCGAGCCTTATGGCGTTCATGGTGGCCTCGGTCCCCGTGTTGACGAATCTGAGCTTGCGTATAGAGGGCACGTGGGACCTTATCCTCTCGGCTAACTCCACCTCCTGCTCGGTCAGCAGCGCATATATCCACCCCCTTCCCAGCTGCCGTTCGACCGCCTCCCGCACCTTTGGGTTGTTGTGGCCGAGCATTATGGCGCCGAAGGCCGAGCAGAAATCCACAAGGCGTCCGCGGTCAGTGAAGAGGTAGGGCCCGTCGGCCCCTAGGGCCACCAAAGGCGCGGCGAGATGTCTCAACGCCCTCGCTGGCGAGTTGACGCCGCCTGGAAACACGGCCCTAGCCCTATCCCATATGTCCATAGGTTAAAAATAGCGATGGTTTAAACTTTGTGGGTAGGGTCTTCATAGTCGGCGCCGGTCCAGGGGACCCTGAGCTGATCACGCTGAAGGGCCTGAGGCTGATCGAGACCGCCGACGCGATACTGTACGACCGCCTGGTGCCCCAGGCATTGCTGTCGCGCGCCAGGTCCCAAGCGCTTCTCCTCTACGTGGGGAAGAAGCCCGGGGGGCAGGGTCCGTCGCAGCAGGAGATAAACGAGATGCTGTATAATCTGGCGCTTAAGTACGACGTGGTGGTCAGGCTGCACGGCGGCGACCCCTTGGTGTTCGGCAGAGGCTTCGAGGAATGCGAATACCTCGCATCGCGGGGGATCCGTTGCGAGTTCGTGCCCGGCGTGACGAGCGGCCTCGCGGCCCCCGCCAGACACTATATACCGCCCGTTGCGAGAGGCACCGCCAGCTCGGTCGCCTTGGTGACGGGAAGGGAGGACCCCTCTAAGGGGAGGAGGCAGGTCGACTTCAAGAGGCTGGCGGCCGCGGTGGACACCATAGTTATCTATATGGGGGCCGCGTCGGCGAGAGAGATAGCCGCCGAATTGATGGAGGGCGGCCTCCCGCCCGACACGCCCGTCGCCGTGATAGAGTCGGCATTTTTCGAGGACGAGAGGTTCCGCGCGACTACGCTGGGCGGCCTAGATGCCGTGCGCAATCCCGCCGTCATAGTGGTGGGGAGAACCGTCGAAAGGGGGCTGCGGCTGAGGGAGGCGCTATGTCGATAGCGATAATCAGGATCAAGGAGGGGCCATGTCCCGAGGGAGCCCAATGCATATCCGTAGGGTCGATATCGCCGCGCACAAACATATCGATACCCGAGGGGGATTATCTGGTGGTCATGAGCCCCGCCGTGGCGAGGGCCGTGGACCTCGAGGCCGTCAGAGGCCGTTTCAGATGCGTCATATGCGTCGGCCCCGCCACCGCGTCCGCGGTAGGGGGTTGCGTCGTGCCGCGGGAATACAGCAGCTACGGCGTGGCCCGTCTGATCGGAGAGTTGGCCCCGGGAAGGGTCGTGGTCTTGAGGTCCAGCGCAGGCAACGACGTGTTGAGGAGGCTTCTGCCCGACGTCGTCGAGGTATCTGTGTATGATATATACATAGACGGGGAGAAGTTGAGGCAGGCCGCCGAAGCCGTCGCGAGGTCCAGCGTCGTCGTGCTGACCAGCGCCACAGTTGCGGAGAGCATCGCGCGGTTTGTCGACCTCAGCGGCAAGAAGGTGGTGGCCATAGGGCCTGTGACGTCGGCGCGTCTAAAATCTCTGGGCGTACCCCACGTGGTGGCCGCCGAGTCCACCATAGAGAGCGCGTTCAAGACCGCTATGGAGCTCCTGGGGTAGACTAATAAGCCCGGCCCCAACGCCCTCCATGAGGATCCCGCTGTGGGTGGAGGCCTCTAGGCTCAGGGTCGTCATCTTCGGCGGCGGCTCCGTGGGCACCAGAAGGGCTAGGTTGTTCGCGTCGGCCGGCGCCAAGGTCAGGGTGGTGGCGAAGGAGGTGAGCCCCGAGATAAGGGCCCTGGACGTCGAGGTGAAGCTGGCAGACCTCAGCGAATACGACCCCGACGAGGACATAAGGTGGGCCGACGTGGTGGTCGTGGCCGTGGATAATGGGCCGCTCGCCGAGAGGCTGTTCACGCTGGCGGAGTCCATGGGCAAGCTGGTCAACGACGCAACGGATGCGGCCAGGACGCACGTGGTGGTCCCCTACTTCAGAGACGTGGAGGGCATAAAGGTGGCGACGACCAGCGAGGGAGCCGCCGGGACGCCGGCCCGCCTGTCGCTGGACCTAATAGAGGAATGCATAAGGGGGAGCTGGATACCCACCTTCTTCAAGGCGTACGCGGCGGCCAAGGAGGAGGCCAAGAGAAGGATAGGCGATGTGAGGCGCAGACTGGCGTTCTATAGAGAGCTTGCCGACGACGGCGAGTTCATGGACCACGTCAAGAGGGGGGACGTCGACTCCGCGTTGAGGAGGGCGCGAGAAATATTAAGTAAATACGTCTGACGCGCTACGCATCTCGTTCCCCTGGCCGTCTCCGGCGGTCAGCGAGATCGGAGCAACAGGCCTATTTGGAGTCCCGCTGAAAACATCACCGCTCCGCCTCCCCAAGCCACCTCGTAATGGCCTCCGCGAGCTCTGTATAGCGGGCGAGGCCCTTCAGATGCTCTCCGCCGCACTCCACCACTATTTTGCCGTCGCTCCTGCGGTACACCCTCGGCTTCTTCCCCGTGAGGGCCTCCACCAACGCGGCGAACCTCTCGGCGTCTGTCTCTTCTTTGATGTAGGCGTAGCCTATGGTCGCATTTTTAGCCCCGCGCCTGCCGAAGGTAATCGTGTAGTCGCTCCTTACGCCGCCCACCTCCGCCGTAATCCTAATCCTCAGCAATTTTCTGCCGTTTCTGTCCTCCTCAACGGCGCCTCCGTCTATGACCTTCACCTTGTATTTTACGCCGTTCACCTCGAACTCCTTCTCAAAGCCCTTCAGCCTCAGGGAGCCCCTCGTCCTCCCCTCCTCCACTACCTCCAAGGCCTTCTCGTAGACGGCGCCGCCCTCCTCCCCGGCCCTCTGGAGTATGTAGCTTACGAACTCCGCCGCAAGTTTCTGTTGGTCACCGGAGCCGTGTACGGAGAGCCGCGCGGCGTACGCCAAACCCTCTTTTAAGATTGAGACGTAGCCGTAGCGACCCTTCTCCGGCTTCTTCACCGCGAAGTGCTCGCCCCTCACGAGGCCCATTGCCTCAAGCCGCCGTGCCTCCCGCGCTATGTTGTCGGGGTTGGTGGATTGGTATTTGACCTCAAGCGCGCCGCTACGCGCCAGTCTCACGAGGTACTTCGGCCAGCCCTCCTTCAGCATGATGCCGCTTCTCAGCTTCTCGAGCCAGCGCCCCGCCCTGCCGGCGTTCACCCAGCCGTTCTCGACGGCCTTCCTGACGATCTCGGCGATGGCGTCCCTGAGCTCCTTACGCCCGGCCGCAAGACTGTCGGTAGTAGCGTAGACGTACCAGACGTCCCTGCCGCCCACCCTCTCCACCTCTGCGCTGACGCCCGCCAGCTTGAGGAGGAGGGCCGCGAGCTCGGCGCGGCCGCGATCCGTCGAGACGAATTGGAGCTCGATCGCCTTCTCGCGCAGATACACATTGTACTTGACGTCGGCGCCGCCCTCCGATATGGTCAGATCGGCGGCGACGCGGCCGCCCTCGGTTCGCCTTATGCTCCCCTCGTCGAGGCGCACCTCCACCCGGGCCCTCTCCACGAACCCCTCGAACTTGGGGCTCAAATACCCTCCGCCGGCGGAGGGCGCGGAGGCGGCCAACAGGCGCATGAGCCTGGCGGCATCTCCGCCGGTTGCGGTTATGCTGTAATATCTGCCCTCGCCCACGTACGTCCGCACGTCGAACCTCAGGTCCTCGGGCAGGAGCCCGTTGAGCAGATGCAACGCGGCGAGGCGCAGGAGCGTAGCCCCACCGCCAAGCTCACCTCCGACGACCAGCATGACCTCCCTCGGCCCCACCGTGCCGTCCCCCGCCAACGCCGTGGCGTACATCTCGCCGAAGCGCAGCAGGGCCTCCCTCCTATCGAACCCGCCCCTCGCCGCCTTGTCCAGCATCATCAGCTCAAGGGCTGGGGCGACGAACTTCCTAGCGACCTCATCCCTAGCGCAGTCCCTCGCCAAACAGCCCATATCGCTTAGGGCGAAGTCCACGACGCCCCAGACCTCCTCCCCAACCCTCCCCACGCCCTCCTTGAAGACGCCGCGGCGCTTTGGCTCGCCGCCTGCAGGGAGTACGGGATGCTGATACGCCTGGCGGCCGGCGCGACCGTCGAGGGCGTCAAGGGCGCCGCTAGGAGGATGAGGGCATGAGCTCGGGCGACGGCGTGGACGCGGGCGCGATGGAGCCTCCCGAGCCGGCAGACCCCGTCGAACGGCTCCTGAGGGAGTATCCGGAGCTGGAGGCGTTCGGCGTCGATTGGCTTAGGAGGTGGGCGCCCTACGCGGGGAGGCAGATAGTGGGGATAGCCAAGGTTCTGAGGAGGTTTCCGTGGATGGCTGAGCTGATAGGGCAGGGGCCCGTGGGCCTCGTGAACCCGTACTCCGTGGAGGCCTACGCGTCGAGGGACGGGTCGGAGGCCTGCATATCGTTGTTCGGCTGGGCCTACTGCTCAGCCGACGGGGGCGCCACCGTTAGAAGGCTTGAGCTTGAGTTCAGCCGACTGGAGCCCCATGAGGGCGGGGTGAGGGAGGGCTACAGGCCTAAGAGGCGGTCGATATTCGCGAAGGCGAAGGAATACATACGGATCCTGTGAGGCGCGCCGCGAGGAGGGCTGGGCGTGCGAGGCCCCGCCGGGATGAAACCCCTCTTTTTCCCCTCCCTCCCCTTCTTTTCCCCTTGCCTACTAAACTTTTATGTCAAGCCGAAAAGACGGCAACTTAAATCGCCTATCTCTCGGCGATCTTTATCTCAATGTATTATTATCGCTTATCATTATAGCGGTTTTGCGAAAAACTAAAGATGGGCTTTCCCCAGGTCATGGCCGGGCGTCCGCGCCGCCGGGAGGGCGTGGGGCGGAAGACGGGGCGGTATCTGCCGGCTCTGCTCTGGCACCTCCAGAGGCGCGGAGGAGGCGGGAGGGGCGCCGTCGTGTCCGTGCGGACGCGCGACGTGTGCGGGGTGGATAGGCGGTGCGGCATGGCTATGCACAGCCTCATGATGAGGCTGGTGGAGAGGGGGCTCGCAAGGCGGCACAAAAGGGGCGTCTACCTAATCGAGAGGAGGGCTGTGGAGGAGGTCTTATCGGCCTTGAGGGAGTGGATATGACGACGGTTAAGAAAGTGAAGACCGCGGCCTCTGTTTTTGAACTGCCGCAGAGGCTGGTCCTCCAGTATGTGGAGTATGAGCGGCTGGAGAGGATGAGGGAGCCGCCCCAGCCGGCTCTCGTTAGGGCCGACCCCGTGGAGGAGCTCCTAAAGGAGTGGCCGGAGCTGGAGACCTTCGGCGCCGATTGGCTGAGGGCCTGGGCTCCCCACGCCAGGGATAGGCTGGTTGAGATAGCCAATGTTATGCGCAGATACCC
>Ga0081534_100691_pt1 | contig 10599 bp, 7 predicted proteins | sample MonGeyMetagenome_FD_71019 | JGI IMG/M metagenome (GOLD analysis project Ga0081534, IMG submission 71019) | Hypoxic/sulfidic aquatic microbial communities from Monarch Geyser, Yellowstone National Park, USA - MG (SPAdes) v1 (version 2) | ecosystem: Environmental > Aquatic > Thermal springs > Hot...
GGGCGTTATGAGGGCCTCCCTGTGCCACCTCTCGACCGGGAACTCTGTAAGGAACCCTATGCCGCCGAACGCCTCCATGGCCAGCTGCGTGACCCTCGCCGCCACCTCGGCCGTCAGGTTCTTGGCTATGTGCGTCAGGAACCTCGCGTAGTGGTAGCCCCTGGTGTAGGAGGGCGGCCTGGCCTCAAGGGACCTCTGGAACTCGTCAACTGCCTTGAAGGTTAGGGCCAGGGCGCCCTCTATACTAACCTCCATGTCGAGCAGGTCCCTCCTCATGAGCGGGTGCTCTATGAGCCTCCTGCCGAACGCCCTCCTCTCCCTCGCGAAGCCGAGGGCCTCAAGGTAGGCCTTCCTGGCTATGCCGACGGCCCCCACAGAGTTGGCCAGCCTTGAGACCATGAGGTCCTCCATGGTGTAGTATATGCCCTCCTCCTCCCTCCCTATCAGTTCAGCCTCGGAGTCGATCAGCTCGACCTCGCCCGTGGGGACGGCGTTGGTCCCGCTCTTCAGCTTCAGCCTCCTTATGTAGTAGTTAAGGCCTCCCTTCGAGTTCAGCCTGGGCACCGCGAACAGGGCGAGCCCCTTGGCCCCTCCCCTCGCGCCCTCAGGCCTAGCCGTGACCAGGGCTAAGTCAGCTATGCCCGCCCCGCTGGCGAAGTACTTGTAGCCCGTGAGAAGGTACCTCCTCCCCTCGGCCCTCCTAGCTGTTGTCGTGTTGGCCCCCAGGTCGCTCCCTCCCTGGACCTCCGTGAACCAGGTGGCGCCGAGGCGAAGGGGCTCCTCTATGCCTGCGAGCCTCCTGTACTCCTCCCTGAGCTCGCCCTCCGCGTACTTGTGGAGGGCGTAGGCGGTCTGCACGGTTATGGTGAGTATGCATGATATGCCTGGGTCGCCTATGAGGTATATGCCAGCGTAGTGGTCGTGCCACGTGCCCCCCTGGAACGGGTACCTGTTGACGCCGTACCTGAGCATCAGGTCCCTGACCACCTGCCTCTCGTGAGGGTCGAGCCACACGTAGTCGGCCCTCTCCCCGTTAACTCCCCAGTTAACAAGCCTCGGGAGGCTCTCGGCGTCGACCCTGTAGGCCACCTCGTAGACCTCGGTGCCGACGTACTTGCCCAGCGGGGAGAGGTCGTTCCTGAGCTTGGTGTACACCGCCATTACGTCCCTGAGGGGCCTGTCGACCTCGTAGTGGTTCAGGCCGTAGGCATAGGACACGCCCTCAAGGCCGTTGAGGGGCAACTAGGTCACCTCACTCCTAAGGTCTTTGGCGGCCTTTATCGCTTCCAGGGCCCACGTTATTAACTCCCTGTGATGGTCGACCTTAATACCTTCTTGTCGACCTTGCCCGTCCCTGTCAGCGGCATGTCGTTGACTACTACAACGTCATCGGGGACCCAGAACTTGCTTATCTTCCCCTGCCTCACCAGCTCCGTCAGGTGCCCTATGACCTCCTGCTTCGCCTCCTGGGGCGATATTGGCCTCGAGGGCTTTATGACCGCTATTGGCCTCTCGCCCCACCTCTCGCTCTTAACGCCGATGACTGCGACGAGCGAGACCCAGGGGAGCTCTGATATGGCGGCCTCGAGGATGCTTGAGGATATCCACTCGCCCCCGCTCTTTATAACGTCCTTGACCCTGTCGAGGATCACGAGGCCCCCGTCCTCCGTCATGTAGCCCACGTCGCCGGTCCTGAACCAGCCGTCGGGGCTGACGGCTCCCCGCCCTAAGGGGCGAGGCTTGCCTTTCGCTTTTGTCAAGTGCTGTCGTAAAGGCCGTGCCGCGATAGCTGGGGTCAGCGATAGCGTTGAGCTACCTCTCAACGGCCTCTGCACGGCCCTTAGCCGCGGCCTCGCGCAGCTGGGTCAAGCCCAAGCTGTCCTTGGCGTCGGGGGCTGGCGCCCGCGTCGAGGAGCATCCTAACTACCCCCTCATGGCCTCCGGCAGCAGCCCGGTCAAGCGGCGTAAGGCCGCCGCTGTCCTTGGCTTTGGGGTCTGCCCCCCTCTGGAGGAGAAGCCAGACCACCTCAGCGTGGCCCCTCTCGGCCGCCCAGTGAAGGGGCGTGACGCCGTGGTCGTCCCTCGCATTTATGTCAGCCCTCTCCCTGAGGAGCACCTTGACTACCTCCGCGTGGCCCTTGTCTGCTGCCCAGTGGAGCGGGGTCCTGCCTTCCCTGTCCCTCGCGTTGGGGTCAGCGCCGTTCTCTATGAGGAGCCATGCGACCTCAGCGTGGCCCCTGTCAGCGGCCCTGTGCAGCGGGGTGAAGCCGTTGTCGTCCCTGGCGTTAGGGTCCGCCCCTGCCTTAAGTAACACCCTGACGTTATCTACGCGGCCGTTCCAGGCCGCCCAGTGAAGGGGCGTCACGCCACTGCTGTTCCTGACGTTTGGGTCCGCCCTCATGTCAAGGAGCGACCTGACGAGCTCTTCGGGGCCGTAGGCCGCCACCCAGTGGAGCGGCGTGTTGCCGAGGCCGTCCCTGGAGCTGGGGTCGACGGACTTCAGCAGAGCCAGGGCCTTAGCAGCGTCGCCCCTCTTTACGGCCTCAACTAAGGCGTCGACGTCTGCCCCCAAAGTTGCTCCAGTAGAGTTTGCCAATGGGACGCCGTTAAAACGCTTCCAAGTTGACCTGTAACGGCCTCCAGGACGCCCCCATTCAATGCGTGACTTATCATTCTGGGTTTACTTTGGGTTGACGAGCGTTCACGAGGTGTCCAGGGTAATTATAAGTCATGGCATCGTCTACGATTAACTATGAATAATTATAAATTACAATATTATGTTAAGCAAATTGTTAGGCAATGCCTAAGCTTAAATATGACTAATTACTGCTATGTTTAGTGAGTTGTTCCGGTATTGAGTATTGATTTGTTCAAGGGCTTCAATGAGGGTGAGGTTAGCGAGGTCCTTCGCAGGTGCTCTGGTTGTGGTAGGTTCGTTCTCATTGGGCCACCGAGGAGCGGTAAGACGTTTTTCAGGGAGAATCACCTAGAGGGCAGGCTGGGCGCTGGCGTCACCGTTGATGAGCATACGCTAGGCATAACCACAACCGCTAAGACCGAGGGTGAAGAAGCCAGGGGTGAGCCGGGGCTTCGTGAGAAGGTTATGAAGTATCTTAAGGGGATGATGCCCTGGATTAAGAGGCTGAGGGATAGTGCGGAGGTTGACGTTGAGGAGCTGAGGAGGGTCCTTGGTGATAAAGCCCCAAGGCTTGTTGTTGAGGGGGCTGTGAGCAGGATTGGGGGCTCGCCACACAGGGCTTACTACATACCGTGGAAATGCGTTGAGGAGCCAAATGCGTGCACCTTCGATGCGGATGTCAGTAAGGCGTTGGGGTTGATCAAGGGGGCCTTTGATGATAGGAAGGTAAGGATTAGGTGGTTCAAGGCCGAGTACATACCGCCAGGCTTGGTCGAGGAGGTCGTTGGCTTAATCAAGGAGGGGGGCGAGGGTGGGGCTAGGGAGGTGTTGGGGGGCTGGGTTGAAGCCTATTCCAAAGCCGATGGGATTTTGCGTAAGGTTCTGGGCTTGGGGGAGGACTTGCTTGAGTGGGATGAGTCGTCTGCGGCGTTTCTAGGCAGCTTCGTGAATAACCTAGCCAGTTACGTGTTCGCTGGTTTAGCCGCAATCCCAATAAGTGCGGCTGCCGTAGCCACCATCGCTGTGCTCACGTACATGGCATTCAAGAGGGAGGGAGAGAACTACCTCAGGGAGATCATTGAGTTGAGGAGGAGCCTTGAGAGGTTGAGGAGGCCTGATGGTGAGTTTAATGAGTTGGGTGAGTTGTTGGCCTATACGGTTGCCTACGCAATGGGGATGAGCTATGATGAGGCAAAGAAGGCACTAATGGACATAACGGGCTTAAGCATAGATGAGCTGGAGAGGAGGGTTAACGAGATTGAGGGGAGGATTGAGGAGATTGAGGAGAAGGTTAACGAACTCAACAACTGGATCAACCTACTCAAGCAAGGGGTTGCCGCCGGCATCACCATTGCCAGTAGGGCCGATTTCGGGCAAGGCATCGTCTACCCAAACATCAAGATTGAAGACGGTGAGTTGAGGATTAGGGTTGAGGATAGGTACCACAACATAGTTAAGGCCGGTAAATTCAACGAGTTGGTTAATGAGGTTAGGGATAAGCTTTTGAAACATGGCCTCGTCGTGGTTGTTGGGCCCAAGGGCATTGGAAAGTCCACGCTGGCGGCAGCCGCAGTATGGGAGTTGCTGAGCAACTCCGAGGTTGGCCTAGTCGCGCGTGTTGACGTGCTTAATGAGGATAACTACTCAAGGTTCCAAACATTCATCGAGAACTACAGTGAAGAATTCGTAAAGTACTTCGACAGGTTGCTCATACTATACGACCCAGTGTCCACAGAGTCCTATGAGGAGAAACCCGGCACTCAGCCTCAGCAGGGTCAGGGTGAGTCGGCAGAGGCTTATGAGGAAGGGGCTAGGTACTTGAGAATACCGAAGAGCCGTGCAGCCTTGCCAGATATCTGGCTTCCAAACTCTAGGCACCCGAGAATACCGAAGGGTATCGAGGAAACAATCGAATACTTAATAAAGATTAAGCGTTTGAAGACACCTGGCGATTCGAGGCAAGCCATACTCATTGTACTACCGAGCAATATCTATAACGCATTGAGTGAGGAAATGAGGGATGCGCTGGAGAAGTACAGGCTTGATGCCTCACAGGGGCTCATTAATACCGAGTTCCTAGCAGAGCTAATTAGGGAGTACGCAAAGACAGAGGATAACCCCAATGGGTGTGAACTAAGCAATGACGTACTAAATAAGCTGGCCGGCAAATTAGCAAAGTTCAACTCAGGCCACGCATCAATAGCCGGGCTCATTGGCGAGGAACTGGCGAACTGCTGGGTATTTTTCCATTTAGAAAACTCAGGAATAAAAATAAGAACTTTAGGGAGTACCTGCTGGATTTTCCAGCTGGTCTTCTCACACGTGGGCACATTGAGTTGCTTGGACGGGAACAACTGCTGGATATTTTCCCCCGTCCACAGCTGGCCAGACATATAGCTAAGTACGGGCTAATGGGCGACTGCGACGCCATAGCCAAGCCGGCCATAGCCAAGGGGCTTGAAGGCTTCGCAGTCACTATAAGGGCCCAGGACGGCAGGGAGGTCAAGGCCCCCCTGTCGGCCGCCTTCGTTAAGTTCTTCTGCCGCGACAAGGCCCGGGAGGCCTATGAGAAGGCGCTGAAGGAAGTCTACGGCAAGGAGGTCGACGCCTCTGAAATCTTCGCTGCCCTGCCTAACCCCTGGTGAGCTCAGCATAATCGACGAGGCCGCCAGGGCTAAGGGCTGGGCTAAGGCTTCAGGTGTTGAGAGCGCAGCTCTGGGTCACCAGGCCTCATCCTTATAGCCACTACAGGCCTTTGACAGGTCCTTTAACATGACCCTCAGGCACAGCTTAAGCTGTTGCTTGAGAATATTCTTCAGAGACGCCTCCAAACGCGTCTCTGCCAGCTCCTTAACTGCTTGTGACAGGCACTTCTGCACCTCACCTGGATCAGCTTTGGATCTCTGCCCTAAGTAACTCTCGCACGCCTTCGCCACGTGCTCCTTCAATTCATTGGGGAGGCGTTGGCAGGCCAGAGAGGCCGTCAGGGCCTTCTTTGCCTTCTCTGTGGTCTTCTTCTTCATTTCCTCTTCTCTACTCGCAAACACTGCTGTCATAGTCTTCCCACAGGCCTTTGTCATCCATGGGCTTAACAGAGAACCGTTCTAGTTTCTTTGCGTTGCAACGTGAGCTTTTTGAGGACACAGTCCTGAGGGTCTACGGGTTTTAGTTTCTTTGCGTTGCAACGTTTGACACATTGAAGGTTCCAAGGGAGAGCACGGCTGTTTTAGTTTCTTTGCGTTGCAACCTACGCCAAGGCCTAAGCGGCCTCCAATCTCCCCCAGTTTTAGTTTCTTTGCGTTGCAACAGGGCCTCATAAAACTCGAGGCCCTCCTGGGTATTGTTTTAGTTTCTTTATGTTGCAACCATCCCTATTTAGACCTATAAGCGCCATCTATATCGTTTTAGTTTCTTTGTGTTGCAACTGACCCTTGCGCCCCACCTCTACGTCGCCTCCGCACGTGGTTATAAGTCTACGGCCCAGGCGGCGCCTCGGCTCACCTAGGGGCCCATTTAAGTAGAGGGACACAAAGCTCAAGTTTTTGGGAATATTCATAGCTCTTCAACTCCCCCTTTCAGATGGCAATCCCTTTGAAGGGCTATAATTAGTAAAGTACCTTATTGACCCTGAACTCCTCCGGAGCAAGCCGCTTTCATTTGGAGAAGAGAAGCATGCATTGAGTGTAATCGACGTCACGCATTTACATGCCCACGTGAGATTATGAGTTTTGTCTTTACGTACACGTCTTTTTTAATGTACTAACCTTATGCAAAGTTTTTATAGTGGTTCCGAGAGAAGAAAGCTGTGGGCAACCAAACGGATCAGAGTAGTCAAGATAAGCTGATATCCCTAGTAAAGAAGGCCTTAAGCAGCATCACACTAAGGCAGGGGGTCCGTGAGGCTAAGCTTAGGTCTCCTCAATCTTATGCCTTTCACGCGCTTTCCGCAGCTACCCTGGCCTTGGACATCTGTAGGGCCATTTACGCGTCAAGCGATCTAGGTAAGAGGCAGTTGGAAAAGCTGTCCGAAATGTATAATCTGCCCTTTGAAGACCTATGTTTTTATGGGGGGTTTATCCACGATTGGAATAAGCTGGAGGGCGGCGAGGGAGCCGCAAAGGACTTAATTAAGAAGCTGGGCTTGCCAGAGCGCGAGTTCCTATACGGAATTCCCACCATGGCTGAAGGGCACTTGCCAGACAATCAGCACATACCGCTCTGGGTCTCAATTAAGTTGGCAGACATGCTTTTAATAAGCGATATAGGCAGCGCTAAGGACGTGCTTCTTTTCGCAAGCTCCGATGCATACAAAGACGCTGTTAAGGCTTTAGAGGGCTACGGCCTAGAGTTAAATTACATCTCCTCAACCTTCAGGCTATTTACCTTAGTAGCCTCAAAGGACCTGCTAGACGAGCTGTTTAACAAGGATGTAGGCTATTTCCCATTAATATCTTACTCTGACGGCCTAGTCTTTCTGCGCAAGAAGGGCGCTCAGCCTATAGTTTTGAGCAAGGTTTTGGACTTATTAAACGGGAAAGTATTCTCTTCGTCTTCCGACGTAATTGAAGAGAAGGTCATTGAGATAGAGAAATGTATAAGGAATAAGGAGGACCTTTTCAGGCAGATGAACCTTGACGTAAAGTCGGTAATTTATGATGAAAAAACAGGGGAAGTTAAGCAACTAAACGTTTTCTTACCCCCGCGGGTCTGCAAGCCCTTTGAGGACGTGGTAGGCAATTTGGACAACAATTCCAAGATAGAGGTCGCTAAGAGAGTTATAGAGAAGTTAAGGCGCGACGTCCCCTTCGGAGTTCTCATTTACTTCGTTAATAAGTTCAGCAAGAGCGACGAGGACTACATTAGGGAGGGTCTCGGGATAAAGGAGAAGAAGTCCTTATCCTATCTAGAAAACATCAAAGACATCCAAGGGATGATAGACAAAATAGTGGGGTTGCTAGAAAAGAGGTATTCAGCGAGTCAAGGCGTGGACTATACCTTATTATATTATGTGAAACACTCCTTCAGTGGTAACGTAATAGATGACCTTCCTCAGATTGATAAAAGCCCTAAAGATTACTGCGTCGTCTGCGGCATGCCTATATATTCTGATAAGCCGGTTAGGTTCGTGCAGTACGCGAGCGAGTTGAAAGGAAGGGCCGAAATTTGGATTCCCAGGGAAAAAGGCTTGGAAGATATAGACAAAGTTAGAGACAATTGGAAGGTGTGTCCTATTTGCATTTACGAGGCTAACTTGATGAAGGACAGAATTAAGCCCCCATACTTTATTGTAACCTTTTACCCTGGAATTCCAATAAGCTTAATGAACATCATAGACTTCGACTTTGGCCAAGGGATAAGGTATCACGTGGATGAAGACGAGACTTATCTTGAAGCCTTTGAGAGTATGGGAGGAAGGCTATCGCCATACATAAAGAAAGCCGTACCTGCATATTTTTCGTCTAAAGTTATAATTAAGGCATCGGAGGTAACTGACTTAGATTTATCCACAAGGTTAAGTAAGAGCGCGCTAAATAGGCTATTGCCCTACGCCCCCATGCTTTCAATAACATTTATAACTTCCCCCGTGTCGATCTCTTCAGAGGTTCATGAAATCCCAATAACTCATGAAAAGGTTATTTCCTTAACTTCAATGTATAACTACAATTTCATGAAATCATTAGGTTCGAACCTGGCTACGTTGTATTCCCTCTTAGCGTATTCAGCGAAATACTATGCAATAAGTAAAGTATGCGGTAAATCTGATCTGGACAACTGCTTAAATTACCTTACTGAGGAGTCAGACCTGTACTCGTCAGTCGATCCAGCGTTAGGAGTGCTAAGTATAGGAATGGGGGTAGGGACCCCATTAGGAAATGATGAGAGGTTTTTCTCGAGCTTTTTGCCCGTTTCCGGGTTTTTACTTAAGGTTGCGGGTATGGTGAGTGAGATGGGTGGAACTATTAGATCCTCTATTTTTTCAATGGCGAATGCATTAAAAGATATAATAAAGAGCCAAAAGGTAAGTAAATATGACGTCACGGGTTTTTTAAGGGATGGGATAGACGTGTTCTTTAAGACCTCGTCGGTGGTTAAGGATAGGGAGGATAGGGTTGGGATATCAGTTAACGCCGCGATCTCCTCACTGGAGAATAAATACCCTCTGGACGACTCCCATAGAATTCAAGTCTATTCGGCTTTACAGAAGTTATTCGATACGCTTTACGAAATTGAAGAGGAGGCCGATAGGAGTCTGGCCATCTCCATAGCTAATACTTTTTCAAATTGGTTGTACATAGCGTATAAGTTAGTTTCTCAAGGTGATAAGTCATGAACGGGATGGAAGCAGTTTCGGAAATTTTTGGTACGAGAGAAAATCTGGATCAGTTTTTTGCAGATTTAAGTAAGCCTAACAAGGAGAATGCCGTGCCTAGGGGCAGAGTAGCTAACGTATTCCTAGTGATCTTGGCGGAAGGAGAGCTAGTAATAAGGCACGAGGGAGGGGAAGACGTAACTTTAGCGACGCTGGACGGGGAGAAATACCCAATGATATTACATGAAAAGCTAGTATCCGCCTGGAGAAGGGAAATGCTGGAGCAGCTGAGGCACGACTACGACCACCACAAAGACGAGATCAACAAAATTAGGGGAAAGAACGATGAGTGGCACTGCTCCCTAAGGCCTGCCGTGTCGGCTAAAAAAGAGGGGAAAGGAGGGAAGGAGGAAAAAGAGGAAAGGATAGGAGGCCTGTGCAGGGAGTGCCCGAACTGCATGATCTTCGGTTATGCTGTAGGAGAGGGGGAGGATTATAACGTAAAGAGCAGAATAGAGGGGGACGTGTATTTATCTACGTTGCCTGAGAAGAGAAGCGTTGTAATAAGGACGTTTAACGCTGTAGACGAAGTCACGCATACTACTTTTATTCAAACAGAAGGGGCCAGAACTGGGGCGTTGTTTAGGCTCTCTTTAATAAGGGTAGGTACGCCTTTCGTGGGTAAAATAGCGATGAAAGACCTGTCCCCTGCTGAGTTCGTGTTATCGCTATACACGCTGGTCAACACTACCAGGTTAGGAGGAATTAAGAGTGACTTCGGTAAGGTAAGGATAATTATACCTGCGATAGCCTTGTGCGACCACGAGGTATCCTCTGGATACGAAATATTTGAAAAGGTTAAGGGAATTGACAACGTGAGTGAAATAGTGAGGAAGATCAACGATCACGTAAAGGCCTTTGAAAAGGAGGGATGCAAAGTGTTCACTTCAGAGGACTTCTCCATAAAGATAAAGGAGGTCGTCAGTAAAAACAATCATGACATAATTAAGGAGGCCTGGATCAGCGGCTTGAACTTCAAGAGGAGCATAGAAGAGTTCATTAGATCAGGGCGACCTTAATGAAATTATATAAGGCCACCTTTTACTTACACGGAGTCCTAATTTTCTCTACGGAGGTAAGGCCGATGATTTCCGCAGGAGAGTCACTCGGATCGTACATCTCACCTTCTCCATATATACATAATTACCCAGTAATGTACGGCATGCTGGGAAGACCTGCAGAGGCGTATTTTGTCTTCCCATCTCTACATTACTTGAATTACTCGGAAAGGAGAGGCAGAGCAAAAACAAATAAGGGATTACAATATACCAGTATAAGGACGCTGTTGGAGGACTTCAAAAAAGGCAAGGACTCCTTCTACTCTTTCCCGCTGCTGCCGGTGAAGTTCTCCATCTACTCGTTCCTGCTATCCGCAGAGTCTTGGAGTTATGCTTTGCCCGTCAGGGCTTCAACAAAGAACGTCTTCCCCAGAGTAACCAGTTACTCAGCCTTTATGCCAGGGAGTATCTTCACAACTTACATAGTAACTCAAGGCAACGTAAGGCTTCCGGAGTGGATAAGGATAGGTAAAAAGAGGTGGGGGATATTTAAGGTAAAATACGAAGAGGTTAAAGTTGAAAAGGTTGAGAGA
>Ga0081534_100694_pt1 | contig 10570 bp, 10 predicted proteins | sample MonGeyMetagenome_FD_71019 | JGI IMG/M metagenome (GOLD analysis project Ga0081534, IMG submission 71019) | Hypoxic/sulfidic aquatic microbial communities from Monarch Geyser, Yellowstone National Park, USA - MG (SPAdes) v1 (version 2) | ecosystem: Environmental > Aquatic > Thermal springs > Hot...
CTATAGCGACATAAAACAATAATCAAAAATCAAATATTAAATTCAAAATAAAAACATGAAATAACGCTCTTGGCGGCCCCGGTGGGATTTGAACCCACGACCTACGGCTCCGAAGGCCACAATTATGTAACAAGCACGTTATGAGTTAACACGGGAAGTCTGTAACCGTTGCTCCGCATAGTGGCTTAAGCATGCTCAACCCTGTGAACCACCTGGTTCATTGTTACGGAGATCGTCAAGTGCCTTATTTATTTTAAGGAAATTACCTAAGTTTAGATATTCAATGAGTCCCCTAGTACACGCCAAATGTAGGTTTATAACCGTGCTTACTAGGTACTCTACCAGGTCAAAGCCCCTCACCTCCTCGCCATCGGCGGTGACAACGCGTTTCGTCAGGAGTGCAATGGTTTGATTCACGTCCTCCATCTTGGACAGGGCACTTAAGGTGTGGTCAACCGCCTCCGTGAAGAATGCCCCAAGGTTTTCATCTCCAGTAAGGAGTTTATCGAAAACGTCCTTCCTTGTCCCAATTAACAATCTCAAAAAGCCGAGCATCACGATGACGTGCGGTATGAATGCTTGGGAGTCCACCTCCGTAAGCTTCAGGGCCATCGCCGTGGTGTAAACAATGATACCCCTGATGGTTGGCACATAAAGATTTTTTCCACGGCTAACCTTAACCGAGGATATGAGACCCTCCTCCTCAAGGTCGTCCACGTAACGATAGAAATAGTCACGATGTTTAAGGCCACAGCTCGTTTTAAGACAGTCCATAACATCCGTGAACCTTACAGGCCCATTGACACGCTTTGCCCTCTCGATGATACAGCCTAATGTGCATAGTTGCCGTTCTTCAAGGATCTTGTGCTTTGATTCCTCAACGCCCTCAAGCGTTTTCAATACCTCATCAACGATATCGCTCAAATCCGTTGCACTCATTGGTTCAAAACCACAATCGAGTTTTAAATACCTTTCTACGAAAAATTCCTTCACGTGAGTCGATGCCTTTCCGTGAAATTTCACGAAAAACGAGAAAAAGTGAGCTATTTAATTCCGTGAACTTTTGAACCCATGACTATGGAATCCCCAATCGAAGTAATAAAAGTGCCAACTACGATAAAAATTTGGAGGAGGGGGCACGGTAAGTTTACTGGCGCAGTGACGGATCAAGCTGTCATCGAGTACCTAAGGCCTCTTGCAATTGAGAGGAGGAGGGTCATAATTACACTTAACGGTGTAGAGTTCGAAACACGACTAATTTATAAAACCATCAACGGTAGACCTTACGTTCTATTTTTCTTGCCAAAGAGCTTGAAACCGACATGGGAGAAATTGAACGAGAAGGGAGAAGTTCGTGCCCTTGTGACAATAATGAATAGTCTGACAATGACGCACGAAGGGTGACGAGTATGGTTAACAACACGTTCAATCCCATAACAACTAGTTATGAGAGACTGAATGAATTAATTACCGAGCTCGAGTCTATTTCAATTTCGAATGGTTGCGATTTAACGGTAGATGTTGAATTGAATGGACCATCAAAGGTCATTTTAACATGCAATGAGTACGAGATTGAAATCTTATTAGGAGTTGATGAGGATGGGGGGTAGAGGAGGAGTTGATAGAAACGATACTGCATGGGGGTTTAAAAACTTTACCGGAGGTAGTCGCCCTCGCGTTAAGAGAATACTGAGGAGGATTAGGAAACGCCTAATGACTGTCCTGGCTAGGTTAGGTCCGTGGGAACGACTTATCTTGATCTGCGTGCAAGAGTTTGGTCTTTGGTATCAATTCAGGGTAGCTGATATTGCTGTCTGTATTGAGAAAAGGTGTAGGATCCCGAACCATGGTGGCCGACTTAATCACAGAATCCATGATGCGGTCACTCGTTTAATTAAACGCAAAATCATCATGAAGAAAGGTCGTGGAGTTTACGCATTGAGGAAGGAGTTGGCCAGGATTTCGGCGCTCGGATTCCCGCTCGTGGTAGAACCCGTGTTTTTCCCGTCACAAGACACGGAAAAGCGCCGCAAGGCGCTCAGGAAAGCCGTGAAAAACCACGTCACTTCTTCGTTACAAGACACAGAAAACCTATCTACTGCCGCGCGTCACGGTAGTTGTATTGGTAATGGTGGTAACAGTATTAACAGTATTACAAGTAATGGCATTACTAATAGTGATGTTATCAGTAGTAATGATGGCATTACTAGTATTGGCAGTGATGGGATTGGTACTCCCAACCTCGTTGGGAGTGGTTTTGTAATTAGGGCTCATGTGATTAATCCACGTGGTGGTTGGGTTGGGTACTACATGAGTGTTTCTGTGGCTTTTCACGTGCTTGGCTTCGTGAGGGGTTTAGTGCGTGAGTACCTGGCTGAGTTATACGGCGAAACGTTTGTGGGTAATCTCGACAAATCTATTGAGACGGTTGCCAAAGCTTTACCAAATGCGGAGTTTGTGATTGGTTGCCACGGCCGTTACGGCAACTCCCCTGGCAGGTTCAGCCCACTTATCCCTGAATGTAAGAGCCATAACTACGAGTATGGAATTGACACATTCTTGCCTAGCGACCTAGGCGATGTGCTACATGGCGTCTCGTTCACGAAGATATACATAAAGAAACTAATGGAAGGCAGGAACTTATTTCATGGGGTGACGGCAGAGTAATAAAACACGTAATCATCTGTGGAAAGCCCTTCCATGAATAATTAAGAACCGAACATTGAGGAAGGATTGAACAACTACGGGATTAATTATTTAAAATTGAACGCAAATTATTGCTTTTTTAAACCTTTCTTCCACGGAAATTTTTATACAAACTGCCATATATGCATTATTAATTGCCTACCATACCCCGGAAGAATACCTTATTGACCGGTCCGGTCAATGAGATATTTTACTAGCATAAATTTTTACCATGTTCAAATGATCTGTTATTCATGATTAACATTCTATTTCTCATAAACATGGCAGAGAAAACTAAGGACGACAGTACACGACAGCCTTTCTCGTGCATATACCAATTATGCTGGTGAGTATGAAAGAATCGGCTTTTATATTGACTATAAAATGTACGTGTTGCATGAACTCGCCGAGTATAATAGATCTAATAATTTAGTAAGTAATCCAAAATTCTGTGATTGTGAACCTTCTAAGGAGACAAAACCGCCACACCCTGCTGAGAATGATCCTAGGCTTCCCACTGTTATTAGGGGGATGCATTTTAATTCGTATAGGAAAATATGTAGGGTGATGGGTTGTCCTTGGTGTAAGAAGTGGGGGACGTGACGAAGTATGTACAGCCGTGAGGAGGAGATGTGCCCTGATGTTAGGGAGTGGCTTGAGGATAGGCTAAGGCGGGTCATGAAAGATGCGGACGTCAGGGTATACGTAACCTCACGAACAACGGTGGCCGACCTAATTGAGAGGGAACGCTTGACTCGTTACTTTGGCGATATTTACCGGACTTACGACATCATGGTTGATATTGTGGGTATAATAACAAGGAATAATAAAGGTGAACTTGCCTTTGTTGAATGCGATCGCTTTGCTTCATCACGCATTTAAAATGCCCTTATAATGAGTTCTTCGCCTTAATGGTTACCAGTTATTTTTGGTTAAGAACATTCCTGCTTAACCTCCCTGAACATGTCCATATCGATACTAATTATTAAATAAATACATACTTTATTACTAAGGATTACTAAGGGAAAGTTACTCCTCGGCATTACTCAAGCATCGTAACATATACCCAGCACTATACACATAGGAGTTTGGGAATCATCAGCAATATGCCGAGTAATCATCGAGCCATCGCATGAAAGGCTCATCACCATATTCACAGATCATTCATGGTTAATGGTACATTCAATTCACCAACCCACGCCCATGGAAGTTTGCTCATGAAACCGTATTAAACATCAGATGTCATCCTTACACGTCAAGATGGAGGGTAGTGAATGCTCAGGCATGGATAACAACCACAATAGCCAAGGCAATAACCACTAAAGCCATTCAGCACACCACCGATGCCGTGAACACGCATTATTGAATCAATTAGAAATAGAAAGAATCAAGGAAACGACGGCTTATTAATAGGCCACCTGCTCTTGGCCGGGCGCCTTCTGGGGAAGCTAATTGAAGTCTCTTTAGAGTAACTTTAACAAACAGGCTAATCTAGCGATGTATGCCGTAAGGTCGTAGGGAGGAACCGGCGCGGTTAAGAGTACATGTTAAGCTGGGTGATACAGGTGCTGGGTTTGGTGTTAAGCATGCACTACATGAGCCGTAATCCCTGTATTGCTTAACTTCCCTTAACAAGCCTTTTCACGGGGGTCCTGGGCTGTCCGGGGTTCTTCGTAACCGTGCCTTGGCTATTGTGGGAGCACGAACGTGCATTACGGTGTGTTGCTTATTCGTCTTCCACATAGGTTTGGTGTGGCTTGCTTACTTATGCTCCTGCCTTCTCCGGCTTCGTTGCTCCTTGCCCATGTGGTGCAACCCTTTTAACCTGCCAGTTGCCGCAGCCTTTAATGTCTAAAACATTCAGTATAAGGTTGAGCGATGAGGAGTTTGAGTTATTGGAGAGGAGGGCTACGGAGCTTGGCGTCACGAGGACTGACCTGATTAGGATGTTGCTCACGAAGTTTGACGAAACAGTGAGGGCCGAGAGGGGGAGTGCATGCCGTGAGTGCGCCATGCTTGGTGTCATCTATGTACTTGAGTCAATCATATTCAAGCCTGAGGTCATTGCGAGGTTTATTAGGGCTAACGCGGACATACTGAGCTACCCAACATTCGTGGTTGGGCTCGCCAGGTTTGGGAAGAAAATCGTGGTTTTTACTCACGAGGACAAGTATGGGAAAGTAGCACTCATGTCGGTCATGGACATGATAAAGGATGATTTGCTTATCGAGGAGAGGTATGGTAAGGAGCCTTACGATGCCACGCTAGAGGTTGATGGGAGGAGCATCGCGAGTAGGGCGGCGGGAGACACCGAGGCTACTACCAGCGTTGCAGTAGTCAACGGTGGTGGGGTGAGTGGTAGCACCCAGCCTAGGCGCGACATTAACCCCGAGAATAACCGTGGTGCCACCACTAATGTGGCAACTAATATGCATGACCAGGGGCAAACCGCGAGCGTGGCTGGGGGTGGCGACACCGCGGGAGTCGTGATCATGAGGGATCCACCCTTCAACGCCCTCGCCTATGCACTTTGGAGTGGGCTTAAGGACTTAAGAAGGGGGCGAGTGGGGTGACTTGGTTATGCCTTGGAAGACCGAAGAGTTGGTGGGTTTTACCCTGACATGTATGGGCTATGACGTCCAACTCCTTGGCCAAAAACCGAGCCCGGACATAATCGCGTGGCGGTTTGTGGACAAATTTAATTACGTCAAGGAGGTGCTTATAGTTGAGGTTAAGGGGTACAGCGTACCGTTCATCGACGCTCGCCAATTGGAGGCTATTGTAACTTTGGCGAGGGCTATTGACCATAGGCCATACCTCAGGGCATTACCCATTGTCGCCGTTGTCGGTGGCGGCGTTGTTCGTTTCTATGACGCCAATAGTTTAGCATCATTGATGTTCCTGAGGGAGCAGGTTGATAAAAGGAGGAAGAAGGGTGGTGAAATTGTGCCAGAGATAGACGTAACGAAAGGCAAGCTCCTAGGCGTGGTTGCCGAAGCTAGGGAACCCTGCAGGAAAATATTACCACCACAACTCCTATATGCGAAGCTTGTTTCAGAGGAGATGGAGAAGGTGATTGATGGAATAAGACTTAGGGTTGGTAAGAAACAGTTCGAACTCAACTACTTCGTCGCCATGAGCCCCGTTAAGGACTTCTGCTTCCCAAGGATTGGGGAATTGTTCGAGGAAATAGCGAGAAATATGGGAAAGATACAGGCCACAGTAAGTGACGTTGAAGGCAGCACGCGGCAAGGCTCGAACGAGGAATAATTTACATAAATAGTTAAATACAGTGGACAAATACCTCATTGACCGGACCGGTCAATTGGGTATTTGCCAAGTAAATAATGGGCAAAGAACCATGAGATTTTATATGTGTGTATAAAAATTACGTCAATAAAAAGTTTAAAAAGGTTTTCGGTTGCGTTCAATTTCAAATGAGTAGGAGGAAAAGCTTAAAAACGTCTTCGGTCACACTTAATTTCGTATATTGCATGCGAGGATCGTTATCATCCCTGCTAACTGTTTAAGTTTAATTTCACCTAAAAACGACGAGAGGAAAAGCTTAAGAACCTCTCCGGCTACGTTCAATTTTGAATAGGAGAGCACGTAACCAATCAATCCCCAATTACCACGATACCTTGGCGCCAATTCTTATTAAACCCTATGTGTGTTATTGTTTGTGGTTAGGTTTCCGCGGGGTCTTGAGCCTGTTCAGGGTGAGAGGCCCATTTGGTATGGTAGAAGGAGTGTTAAGTGTATGCTCGGTTCATTGATAACGTTCTTCCTATTACTCCTACTAACAGTTGCCCTTGGTTCAGGACCACCTCCTGCGCAGGCGGTGGCTGGTTTCCTAGCAATCATAGACGTAGTAATCCTCATAATACTGATAATCAACATAATTAGGATATTATCGACTGAGTACTTCATATCGAATTACAGGGTCTTTGTTAGGTACGGCATAATTAGGAGGGAGATTTATGAGGTTAGGCATGAGTGGATTAGCAACTACACAATTAGGCAGGGCTTTATGGATAGGTTGTTGAATCGTGGCGATTTAGTAATTGGTACCCCCGGTCATTATAAGGGTTATGTGGAGATGAAGTGTGTGAGCAATCCAATAGCCCTAAAGGACCTGCTCGAGAACGTCCTCCAGAAGTATAGGAGGTGGGAGGACGTTAGGAATAAGTTGAGGAGGCTTGAGGAGGAGTTCGAGCTCGGTAGGATAGACCAAGCACGATACACAGAACTAAAGAACAAATACCAAGAAGAACTAGAAAAAATATGGGACTAAACAATAAGCACAAACCTCAAAAACAACCACAAAACACTAACCATATGTCGGGGCAAAGTGATGAGGATAGGACGAGGGTTATAGACAGGACGAGGGTCATTGAAAAAGAGGGAGAACGATTACCACCACCTCCACCACCGCCACCATTACCCCTACCAACACCTGTTAAACCGCCCAGTGATGCTAAATCCGCAAGCAATTTAGGCCTTATTGGTACCTCATTAATCTTAGTAGGTACTATAGTGCCCTTCCTAAGTATTGCTGGTTTGGTGCTCACCTTAATCGCTCTAAACAGGTTATCTCGGGCTTATGGTAGCTCGGAAATTTGGAGGAATGCATTATATGGCTCAATAATGGGTATTGTGAGTGGTGTCGCGTTTGCCGTGGGTTTAATCCTCGGTTCATTCGCATTCACAGTGTTATTCGCAGTATTCTGCATATTTACCGCGCCTGAATACATATTCTTCAGTAATGCATATAGAGAGCTTGCGGAATTAAGTGGTGTAAATGACTTCAACAGTGCAATTAAATGGTATCGGCGTGGCGTGAAGATAATCATTATTGGGATAATCCCCGAAGTACTTGGCGAGCTACTTTCATACATGGCGGAATTCCTTACGTATGCACTTGGATCTATATTAACATCCGCTGGGCTTATATTGATAATTGCTGGACTTAGTATAACGTCAATTGTTGGTAACGCATATGCATTAGCGGGCTTTAGCTATCTAAGCCATTCAGCCTAATGAGGCACCTACGGCCAGTAGTAATTCAGGGCAACGTCTATGGCGTAGTACAGCTTCAGTAGCGCTAATTTGAATTTCTCATTATTCATATCACAGCATGAGGAGTAGATCTCACTAAGTATCGTACTCGGAGGCTCACTAGGAATAAATAATAATTTATTTAATAATTCATGCAGATGCGGACAATGAAGACATCTATAATAATAGTCAAAGAAGCAAAGACAACGGAATAAAAAGTAACGTAATAGTATTTCATTGTGTATATACGACATGAATGTTTTTACGTCGCCATTAATTAAGGAGTATAACAAGGAGGATATAAACATCAATAACCTATTAACTTCATCATCCAGTTCTACAAGGCGCAACTGATATAACAATTGAACTAAGGTCTTGCCGTCGAGGTCGTTTATGAATGTCATATCCGTGTAGGGGTATGGTGCGATTGCTTTATCGATCAGTGCCATGTAGTAATGTTTCAAGTAATTTGTGGCTTGCTCATCACCGGTAACGCTGAGTATTGCTGTCCTGCACAGTGATTGCTTTAGGCCCTGAAACCTCTCGCAATCCTTCATGACACCCTCACGGTCATGGAAACCAAGTAATAACTTAAGGGCTGGTACATACTCATCCGCACTATTACGGTAGGCATTTAGTAAACCCTTGATTAACTCAGTGAGTTCATGCTTCGTGTAATTTAGGAGCTTATCAGCAGCATCTGTGTCCCAATCAGGTTTGCTTCTGAGAAGTGTCATAAGCATAGCTCTCGATAGAATAATCATCGACCTATAACGATCATGATAAGCTAAAGCATTGCTTAACGTGATGTAATGGTTCAACAGCTCCTTAATTCTGGGGTAATCACCTACCAAGGCTAGGTATATGAGGTAATCGCCAAGAACGCTCAACGCCTCATAATATGTGTCTATGCCTCGTGGTGGTACGTAAGCAATAATGCGGGGTTTTTCGATAGGGAGTTTGACCCAAGAAGATATTACCTTCTCTGCAATACTCAACAGATTCTCCAAGTTCTTAGCAACATCTACATACTCACTAATACTCCCAGCCCTCAAAATCTTTAGCTTTAGGGCATGCATACGAAGGCGTAAGTATAGTGGCAGTTTTCCCAAGACCATTAAGGCAGCCTCATCGAGTAGATTTATGGCTTTATTGAGGTCATAAATACCAATTGGCCCCTCGACTGCGATCCTAGCGAGTGATGCCTTAATCTCCGCAATCGTGATATTATCTGTCCCAGATAGTTCATTAGCGTACTTCTCCTGTATGTAATTCGTCGATTCATAAATAAGATCCAGTGTTCTAATCGCACTAGGATATAGATGTCTTATTAATTCCGGCATTAGGATTCTCAATGCGTTATAAAGTAATATTAAGTATTTACCAGGCGCTTTATCCCTTAAGGCCCCTAACAGCAATAGTATGGATTCTACATTATCAAAAGTTAATGCCCGAGTTAATGCCCGGATACCAAGTAATGCCCATGCCGCAGCCTCTAACGCGATTGCTGCGTCGTTATTATTAACGTTCTTTCCTACTCTGACGGCATCAGCGATTATATAGGCAAGACCGAGTAAGTAGTAATACTTCTCACCCTCATATTCAATATGAATAACCTTTTCCCTATTCTTCTCGGTTTCGAATATTCTCTTTATTTCATTGATTGCCTCCCCATACCTCTCCACCAATGCTTTATCAATAACGCCAAGGGAGATCATGTGCATTATGTACTGCGGTATCTCGTTACCCCTAAGTAAGTACTTATCAACATCCTCACAAGGCCTTAAGGCATCGACGAGGAATTCTGGATAACCCGAGGTCTCAGAAAACTCGCCGAGACTAGGTACCTGGGGGTTTCCAGCCAATGCATGGCCTATGATTAATGCAACCCTCTTCCAACAACCGGACATTTGGGAAATAGACTAATGGGTTTAATTAAGTTTTAAAACGCAGAGGACAGGAAAGGTTGGAGCGTAAATTTACGCATTATACTTTAATATTTACTTTCATTATTAGGACTTAATGAGCTTGTTGAGGCTGAGGCGTGGTGGGGGCGTTAATACGTTATTGGTCACTAAATGCCCTGGGTATGGCGGTATTGCGTTCTCGGGCAGGTTAATCACGGGGCATGGTGAGAGGGAGTTTAGGGGCTTCATGGTGGACAAGCCTCAGTACTTAATTGACTTCGTTCGTTATGGACTTGGACTCTATGATGGTTACTTAAGCATTGGGGATGATGTTAGTGGCTACATCATTGTTAATAATGGGGAGCCGGAGCTCATAAACTTCAAAAGGCGTGACCTAAGGAGCATTGAGGAAATAATTAATGCGGATAAAGTGAGGGGGAGGATCCTACTCACACCATACAGTGAAGTCGGCATCTCCAGCGAGGTTAATGAGGATTCTGCTGCAAAACTCTCAATACATGACTGCCATAATGGGCTCTTCTGGCACATTGGCGTTGTTGCCGACGGTGTCGGTGGGTTTGGGAGGGGTGATGAGGCGAGTAAGTATGTGGTGGGGAACTTCGTTGAGAAGGTCGTGAATGGAATAATCAATAATCGCATTAATGACGATACCTTAAGGGGCATTGTTGAGGAGATACACGAGGAGCTCTATAATGAGTATACGGGTAGGGGTGTCGCTCTTGGCTCCACATTGGCCGGTGTGGTCATTATGCATAAAGAGGGAGAGGGCGAGGCCGAGGTTTATGCCGTGAATGTTGGTGACTCACCAATATACCTAATGACTCGAGACTCGATTTATGAGCTATACATTAGCGACAAAGTTTCTGGGCACGTGATTTCGCAGGCGATAGGGTACGTTC